>Ga0070734_10002809_pt1 | contig 19846 bp, 20 predicted proteins | sample Coa_R1_8_FD_66444 | JGI IMG/M metagenome (GOLD analysis project Ga0070734, IMG submission 66444) | Surface soil microbial communities from Centralia Pennsylvania, which are recovering from an underground coalmine fire - Coalmine... | ecosystem: Environmental > Terrestrial > Soil > Unclassified ... | reverse complement strand
TATATCGGCAGCGCCGACTGGATGCCGCGCAACCTCGACCGGCGTATCGAAGTGATCGTGCCGATCCAGAAGCCGGAATATCGCCGGATCCTCCGAGACGACGTTTTGAGCCTCCTCCTTACAGACAATTGCCAATCGTGGGACCTCCAGCCCGATGGGCGCTATGTTCGCCGCCATCCTGTTCAAGGACAGCACCGCCGTAGCGCGCAGCAGATCCTGCTGGAAGCCCTCGCCAAGTGACCCCACGGCGCTCTTGCCTGTTCGCGGTAGCCCTCCGGAAACCAGCATTGGGAAGACCACGTAGTGTGAATGGGCGTATGCTCCCTTCCGAGCCATTTCGCCAGGACCATTCTACGGTGAAATCCTCGTCTGCATTCACGAATGAGCTATGGGAAGAGTGTTTGATAGGAGAAAATAGATGCCGCTGTCTGAACTGGTACATGCCGATCTGGAACCTGTCCTGCGGACGCACACCGGAAACGAAGCCTTCTCGCGTTGCCTGGAGAGCGTATCGGCGGGGGAATCGTTGCTGCGCCTGCTGGGGCGCTATATTCACTTCAACTCCGTATTCGGCGGGGGGGTCGCCAACCTGGCGGGAGAGATTGCAGTGCGCCAGGACCTGTTCCGCGATCCACAGGAGACAGTAGAACTGCTGGCAGATCGGAGCGTCGAAGTCGCTTCCGATATCTTCTTCGCGGCGGTAGACGAATTTGACGACCGCTCCACCGCGCGGCGAGATACCCACCGGACCCTGGCCCAGGCAACGGTGAAGGGAGCAGGGCAGTACTTCCATCACGAGGGGGCCGCACTAAACGCTATCATTCGCCCCAATGCCTCCACGCTGGACGCCATGCAGCGGGTTCGGGAGGGATATGGCCTGGATCAGGCGATCGATACGCCGAAACTGTTTCGCGCCCTGGGTTTTCATGCGGGGTCCGAAGTCCTGGCGGACCGGGAGTTCGCCCTGTTGGATCGCTATCTGCATACCCATCACGCGGCGCTGGTGGAGTATCTGGAGCAGACCAAGATCGAGATCAATGCGGAGCAGCACAACGCCTATTTCTGGATATTCATCCATACCAGCGTCGAGGCGGACCACTTTGCCTTCGCTACCAAGGGCGCGAACCGCGCCCTCCGGTTTTACACCGGCAAGGAGGACGGAGCCGAGGTGAAGGGCTGGATCGTGGATGGCTTCGCGCAATTCGCGGAGGTGCAGACGGCGTTTATGGCGAATCTAATGGATGCGTGACATGCCCACGTGTGGTGGAACGACGGGAAACCGTCTCGCGCTCTGAGGGATGATAAGGATACGATAATGCGGATTACACCTTTTGGAAGGTTCTTGATACTGCTCCTGGTGATCGGGATCGGGGTGGGCGGCTGGACCCTCTGGCAGCGCCTCTCGGGCGGAAGCAGCGGCGGCAACGGGGGGGGCGCGCCCGCACATGTCTCGGGCGACCAGGGATTGCTGGGGCGTCCGTTGCGGGTCGGCATTGTCTACTGGCCCGGATACACCGGCGGGATCTATGCCAATAACGGATTCAAGCCCAACAAAGACTGTATCTTCTGGAACAATCATAAGCTGCTCGTTGAGTTTGTGGACATCGAAGATCCCGATCAGGCGAACAAAGCGTTCTCAAAGGGCGGTCCGGATGGGGTTGACATCGTCTGGTCCACCGTGGACTATTGGGCCAATAACGTCGTCGGCATGAACAAGGGCGGCGTCAAGGCCAGGGCTGTGATGCAGGTGGACTGGAGCCAGGGGGGAGACGCGATTGTGGCGGACAACAGCATCAAGCGCGTCGAAGACCTGGCCGGCAAGAAGATCGCGCTGATCCAGTTTACTCCCAGCCATTGGCTATTGGAGTACAATATCGCGAACTCCAGCCTTTCGGATGAGGATCAGAAACGCATCGTGAACGATCTGGTGAACAGCGATTCCGAAGAGGCGGCCCGCGATGCCTTTGTGGCCGGACGCGTTCCGGCAGCCGTGGTATGGGAGCCGTTTGTTACCGAGGCGTTGCAGAAGCGTCCGAGCAGCCATGTCCTGGTGAGCTCCGCATTTGCTCCCAATCTGATCGCCGACATCATGGTGGCGAAAGAGAGTTTCATTAACGAACATAAGGACGCGGTACAGGCGTTTGTCGCGGGCTGGCTGGAGGGGGCGACCGAGGCGAACCGGGACAAGACGAAGTCGGTGCAACTGCTGATGGCGAACGAGCCGCCCTACAAAGCAGCGGGAGAAGAGGCGACACGCGACGGATTGAGCAAGGTCCGCCTTGCCGACCTTGCCGACAACACCCGGATGTTCGGCCTGGATGGGAGCGCTCCCGATTTCGACCGCATCTTCAACCAGGCCAGCCAGGCGTGGCTGCGACGCGGCTACATTCCCTATGTCGTGAAGACCGAGGACGCTAAGGACGACGAGTTTGTGCGGGCGCTCTACGGACAGACCCCTGTGACGCCGCCGAAACCCATCATCAAGCCGGAGCCGCCGCAGACGCAGGTCGTGCTGACCAAGCCCGTCAGTATCCTCTTTCCTACCGGTTCGGCAGAACTGGATACCAACGCCAAGAACGTGCTGGACGACCAGGTCGTGACGCTGGCGAAGTCGTTCTCCAACAGTTACCTGAATATCGAGGGCAACACCGATAATGTTGGCTCAACTGCCGCCAATGTCGCGCTCAGCGAACGCCGTGCACAGGCTGTGGTGAACTATCTTGTGGCGCGGGGCATCGACCGGAACCAGCTTACCGCGAAGGGAAACGGCCCGAACAAGCCCATGGCATCCAACAGCACGGAAGAGGGGCGCGCGAAAAACCGTCGCACCGATGTAGTCGTCGCCCATAGATAATCCGATGAGAGGAGCCGAGCGCATACGATGCACCAGGCCTTTACAGTTCGTGGAAAGATAGAGCCCCGTCTCGATGCGATGCTTGGCCTCGGAGCCATTGCGCTTGTGCTGATTGTCTGGGTCTGTATTACGCTTGGGCCGCCGGATCACCGCATGATCCCCCCGGTATTCCTGCCAGCGCCCAGGGATATCCTGGACGGAGTGCAGGATCTGGTAAAAGCGGGCCAACTTCCGGGATCCATCTGGATCAGCGTGTGGCGTATCGTTCAAGGGCTCTTCTTCACGATCCTGGTGGGCGTCCCGCTCGGCATCTTGATGGGGAGCTATCCGTTCCTGGACTCCGCGCTGCGGAAGTTCCTGGATGGCGGCAAGAGCGTCCCGCCCACAGCGTTTGTCGGGCTTATCATCCTCTGGTTCGGTATCGAGGAGCGGTCGAAGGTCGTCTTTCTCTTTCTGGGCGCGATCTTCTATATGACCTTAATGACCAAAAACGCCATTCAGAACGTAAGAGACGATTATGTCAACGTGGCCGTGGATCTGGGCGCTTCCAACTGGCAGATAATCCAGGGTGTGCTCCTGCCCGGCGCGCTTCCACAAATTTGGGATGCCATCATCGTCTGCAACGGGCTCATGTGGACATACATCGTCCTGGCGGAGTGGGTCAACGCGCAGTCCGGATTGGGGTACATGATCAGCATCGCCAGCCGTCTGAGCCGCAGTGATGAGGTCTATGCGGGGATCATTCTGATCGCGTTGATCTCCGCGCTCACGGACTGGATGCTGCGGGCCGTGCGTAAACGCTTTTTCAACTGGTGACGCTCCCTTTCGGAGTGGATGCCTATTTCCAATTTGTACACCGCTTCAGGTTACACCATGACACAGTCTGCTACCGACGTACAGGTATCATCTGCCGAGGCCCGACCGCCCGTCATCGAGTTGCAAGGCGTCTGTAAGGCGTTCCCGACGGGACGGAACGGGACGCCGCAATTAGCCGTAGATAATGTCAGCCTCACCATTCCCGACGCTGCGGAGGGGGAGTTTGTCGTTCTGCTGGGGCCATCCGGATGCGGTAAGAGCACCATTTTGCAGATGGTCTCGGGGATGCTGGCGCCCGATAAGGGCGAGATCCGTGCGTTAGGGAAAACCGTGCATGGACCGGATGCTCAATCCGCCACCGTTCCCCAGGCGTACACCTGCTTTCCCTGGCTGACGGCGCTGGGCAATGTGGAGTTCGGTTTGAGCGTGCTGGGCAAGCCGGCTGGAGAGCGCCGCAAGATCGCCCAGGAGTACTTGAAGAAGGTCGGGCTTGGGGATCGGGAGGACGCCTATCCCAGGGAGTTGTCGGGCGGGATGCAGCAGCGTGTCGCCATCGCACGGACGCTCGCCATGCGCCTCTCGATCGTGCTGATGGACGAACCCTTCGGAGCGCTCGATGCGCAGACCCGCGCCGAAATGCAGATGATGCTGACCTCGCTGTGGACCGAGGAGAAGAACCTGATCGTGTTTGTCACGCACGACATATCGGAGGCGGTGTTATTGGCGGATCGGATCCTGGTCTTCTCTGCGCGCCCGGCAAAGATCATACAGGATGTACGGGTGCCGTTTCCTCGCCCCCGGGCACAGACGCTCGTCTACGATAGCCAGTTCGTCCAGCTCAGCCAGGCCCTGCTGAACCTGTTGAAATCCGAGGGGCATGATGCGCGTTAATCGGTTTCGCGAAGCTTTCAAAGAACATGCCAATCTGATCGGGGTGGTAGGGGCGGTGGCTCTCTCTGCGGCGCTATTGAACCCGCTGCCGCTGCTGGTCGGCCTGGTAGCGGAGGCGGCATATCTCCTGTTCGTTCCCGATTCCAAGTGGTATGAGCAGAGGCTGTCGCGCAAGTTCGATGCGGAGGTGGAAGCGCGTCGGCGCAAACTGAAGGACCAGACCCTGCCGCAGTTGCGCCCGGAGACCCGAGACCGGTTCCTGCAGTTGGAGGAGATCCGCAAACAGGTGGATACCCAGTCGCAGGACGACAAGGAGTGGTATCGGGAAGTATTGCGGAAACTGGACTACCTGCTGGAGAAGTTTCTGATGTTTGCCAGCAAAGAGGTGCAGTTTCGTACCTATCTCGAATCGCTGCGAGATCAGGCCCGTTCGGATGCGCCCACCCCCATGAAGTTTTCCGATTACGATGTCGGCGAACCGGATCGGAACTCCCGACGTAACCGTCGGCACGCCTACGATGATATTCCACGCCGTCCCCTGACGATCGGCACGGAACCGGAAGCGACCCCCCAGGAACTCGATGCGGATGACCTCAAGGTGCAGCAGATGGTCACGGAAGTTCAGAAGGCGTATACGCGGGAGCGGGAGCGCCTGCTTCAGATGCTGGAGAAGGAGCAGGAGAGCGAGACGAAAGCCGTGCTGGAGAAGCGGGCCGATGTGCTTCAACGGCGTTATGAATTCGTTGGACGGATGGGTAAGATCATCACCAACGTCAATCATCAGTTGAGCCTGGTTCAAGACACCTTCGGCCTAATCAACGACGAGATACGCGCACGTTCGCCGGAGCAGATCCTTGCCGATATCGAAGAGGTGGTTGTCGCCACCGACAGCATGACCGAGGCGCTGGAAGAGCTGGCTCCCTATGAGCAGATGACAGCGCGCATGGCGGGTTGAAATCCGCCCGACCCAACCCATCATACCGTACCGATTTCCGGGGAGAGAGCCATTCGATGAGTTTGAGAGACGCCCTGCGAAAAGCCGCCAGCCTGGTGGTAGAGTTCGACGATAAGGAGGCTCCGACCGCTGCCTCGGAACCTCAGATATCGGCGACCGATAAGATGTGGGAGGAGCTGGAGCGCGCCGCCCAGAAACCCACGCCCACTGCAAGTGCCCCCCTGGCTGACACTCCGATCGAGGCTGGAGCTGCCCCTGCCCCCGTTGCGCCCATGGTCACTCCACCGGCGCAAACGCCTTCCCCGCCTGCCGCCAAAACAGTGGAGCAGATTGTGAGGGAGATCGAAGGGCCGCATCTGGACCAGATCCAGGCGGCGCCTGCTCCCACCACCTCCGTGCTCGGGCCGGATGGCAGCGTCAACTTCGCTGTGCTCTACCAGCAGGTCGGCCTGCCCCCGGCGGCCTATTCCGCCGAGCAGATGCTCGAAACGCTGGCCGCTCTCCCTGCGGAGCTTCCTCTGGAGACACGTCGGCAGACCGTTCTCGCCATGCTCAAGGGGATGGGGAAGGCCCTCGGCGCGACGCCGGAGACCATCGTCGCCGATGCTTCCCGCAAGCTCGCCGCCCTCGCCGCCTATGCCGACAACCTGGCGCAGCAGACGCATCAGACGGTCAGCACGGCGGAGAGCGAGATTGCCGCACTGGGTGCACAGATCGCCGAGAAGCGGAAGATCATCGAAGAGGCGCAGCGCAACCAGGAGCGCCTTACCCAGCTCTGCACGTCGGAGGGGCAGCGGCTCGATGACGTGTTGGAGTTCTTCAGCAAGGACGTTGCGCCCTCACGTTATGCTCCCGGAGCATCCCCGACCCAACCCTGAAACAGAGGTGAGACTATGCCCAGGGAGATCCCCGATTTTAAGGCCCTCCATATCCGGCAACAGACCGGAATGACGGAGCAGGAACTGTTTCAACTTCTGGATGCCGGGCGCGCCTGGAACCTCGCCCCGATCCTGCAGCAGGGTGGGGCGATCCTTTTTCCCCATACTACCCTCCAGGTCTGCGGGCATCAGATCGCGGCAGCGGTTCATGCCTGCCTGGATTGCGGCGCGAAGCGGGTGCTGGCCCTCGGCGTACTGCATGCCCTGACGGAGGAGTTGGAGGAGGCGCGCAAGCGCGTTGCACAGGGCGGTAGACCGGACGATGAGCCATCGTGGGGTATCCAGGGGCCTGGATTAATGGGGCGGGAGGACTGGCGGAGGGAGTTTTCGCTGCTCCATTTTCAGTTTCTCTGGGAGGCCGAGGCGAAGCGGCGGAGCATCGATGCGCCGGAACTCCTCCTCCGATACCCCTCTCTGGCAGGAGGGCATCCCGAACGGCTACCCGATATTGGGGAACTGCAGGAGATTGTGAAGGATGCAGCGGTCGTGGTGACGACGGATGCCTTTCATCATGGCAGCGGCTATGGCGATCCTCCGGAGAGCGCCCTGGCTCCGGAAGAGGGTGGGATCGAACTGGCCCGACGACGCATTCTGGAGGGTTACGACATATTACGCCTGGGCGACTATGAGGGCTACCAGCAGCATTGTGTGGCGACCCGGAGCGATGGACGCGATGTAGGGCAGGCGCTCCGCTATCTGAGGGGGCCGATGGAGGCCGCCTTACTGGATATTGTCGCCGACGATATGACCGGCCCCTACAACAAACCTGCGCCGACCTGGGTCGCCGGGGCATTGGTCGCCCTGACGCCCCAGGCAGCGGTATAAAGTGCTCGGAACCGGCGTCATTCCGTCTCGAACGCCGTGATATAGAATTGTCCGTCTATCTTCGTGAGCGTGAACCGGACCGTTGAGCTCCGTTCGTTGCCGTGGTCATCCACAAAGGTGCGATGGCCGGTAAGCTGGTAGACACCCAGTTGGATCCGCTCGGGTGTATCGAAGGTGAAGGCAACGGTGTTCGCGCTCAAGTCGTTTTGCAGCGAATTCAAGAAAGCGCTGACATCACGCGGAGAAGCCTTGTGGCCGTTGCGTTTCACCTCGATCTGTTGATCCCGCCGGGTGTACTTGGCGATTCCATCCAGGTTACCGTCCAGCCATGCCTGTTGGATCTCTTTCGCGGCACGCCGGACCTGCTCCTCGTTTTTGCGGTCAACCTGCATGAGGCTATCGTCGTTGTAGACATTCGGGGGCGGATAAGTATAAGGCGCTTCCGGCGTCAGGTAGGGCGGATAGGCACCATACGGGTAGTAATCGGGAGAGTAGCCATAACTCCCGAAGGGGCTGAAATACCCATAATTGAACGGGTCGTAGAACGCCCCCAATCCGGCATACGGATAGAAGATCGGTGGCGCGCCGTTATGATCGTGATGGCGTCTCCGCTCCGCTTCCAGTGAGTTCTTGTACCGGTCGTAGGTCGAGAGGCCGTTGCGGTTGTCCGGCAAGGAAGGGGTGTTCCGCCCTGGAATGAACGGCTCACGCCTCGGCGGGATGTAGGGGGTGGGATTGCCTGTGATCGGGCGAGGCGGGTTCAGGACAGGCGCACTGCCTCTGCCCCGGTCCGGCAGTCCTTCCATGCGTGGTGCTGGCACGGGAGCGGGTGCACGGTTGATGCTGGGTTGGACAGGAGGCGGAGGCGCGGGTCTCGGTGCGATTGGCGCTGGGGAAAAGCCGCCGCCCAGGCGACCCTGAGCGTTTGCAGAAGTCCATAGTCCCAGGCTTGCCCCCAGCGTGCATACGGCGATACCGAGCGCTCTCAAAGGTTTATGTAAATCGGATTTCATCGTTTTTTCTCCTCAAACTGAGACAACTTACAACAGGAGAATCTCTACTCTATACTACGATTCAAGGCTGACAAAAGGTCCTTGATTTAGGGAGGGGATCCATTCGCAATGTTCATTGAATGGGTGGGAAATGGATTCGGGGATGATTCGGAAAGAACTGGCTGATGAGGCCAAGCAGCGGAAAGAGGAACGCAAACAGAATAAAGACACGGTGAGAGGATTTTCAGCTTGGTTCCGTATGGAGGGCGAATTCGGTGGCCTGTTCAAAGGTGAGAGCTTCCCCGGCGCTCCACTCCTCCTGAAATGTGTCTGGGGATAGAGCAGCATGGAGGATCGCCATTCTCTGCTCGTAGGCGGGGCGGGCGAAGGGAAGCATCTGCGAGCCCAACTGAGCATGCAGCGCACTGGAAGCGCCATAGAGCCGCGCTGCGCGTTGGAATTGCTTCCGGCCCACGGCGACATCTCCAAAAGCCTGAAGTAGGTGCGCAGTCGCCATGCGATGCTTCAGGCGGATGGCGATGTGCAGCACCTCGCTGTAGTGGGCGAATGCCTGTGCATAGTCGCCCTGCTTGACGAGGACGTCTGCCAGGTTGGAGAGATTGAAACCATAGCTCTGGCCGTCTCCGATCTCCAGCGCCAGCGCCAACCCCTCCTCGAAGCAGGCGCGCGCCTGATCGAGGTCTCCCATCACGTGAAAGACCGTGCCCAGAAACGTCAGATTGCTCGTGATACGCCAGGCGTCGCCGACTTCGCGCAGGAGGGGCAGGCTCTCTTCGTAGCATGCGCGTGCGGCAGCGACATCGCCCTCCGCGAGAGCCACCTGCCCCATGACGCTTAGAGCCCAGCCGATTCCCTTCTTATCCCCCAGCGAGCGATAGAGCGCCAGGCTCTCATTGCAGGATTGCCGCGCTGTCGGAATGTTACTCTGGTCCAGCGCCGAGTGACCAATCGCGCAGAGGGCATCCGCGCGCGACAGGATGTGCCGGTGCGCCTGGGGGTGTGCCAGCGCCCTCTCCAGGCGCTCTTGACCCTCGGTGATATAACCCCGTATCTGCCAGAAGAGATGGAGGGCGACGGGCAACCGCAGTCCCTCCTCCGCGCCGTCTTCGGCTTGTAGAGAGAAGTCCATCGCTTTACGCAGGTTGTCGTGCTCTGTTTCGAGCAGGCTCAAAATGTCGGGGCCGGTGGGGCCGCTGATCTGTTTTCGAGCATTTTCCGCAAGGTTGAGGAAATAGTCGCGATGCTTCCGCTCGTAGAGATCTGCGTCGGATAGTTTCTCCTGAGCGTACTGGCGTACGGTCTCCAGCAGGTGATAGCGCTCCGCACCATTGCGCTCTTCCGCCATGACCAGCGACTTGTCCACCAGCGCGGTCAATAGGTCCAGAATATCCCACTCTTCGATCTCTTCTCCCGCGCAGATCCGCTCGCAGGCTTCCAGAGTCCATCCCCCGGCAAAGACCGAGAGACGGGCAAAGAGGGCGCGCTCCCGGGCATCCAACAGGTCGAAGGACCAGTCCAGCGTGGCGCGCAAGGTCTGATGGCGCGATTGCCCGGTTCGGCTGCCGCCGGTCAAGAGCTTGAACCGGTCCTTCAGGCGCTCGCAGACCTGTTCGATGGAGAGGACGCGTATCCGCGCCGCCGCCAGCTCGATGGCCAATGGAATACCCTCTAATTGCCGACAAATCTCAACAGCAAGGGTGATATTCTGCTCCGTCAATTCGAAATCCGGGCGCTGGAGACGCGCCCGTTCAACAAAAAGGGTAAGGGCGTCTCCCCAGTCTGCGCTGCCATGCTCCGTATTATCAGGGAGAAGAGCAGACTGCGGTGGTGGGAGGGAGAGTGTTGGAATACGCCACATCTGCTCGGCGGGGATCGCAAGGCGCTCCCGGCTGGTGGTCAGTATTCTCAGCTTCGGACAGGCTTTGAGCAGAGTGTCGGTAAGGCGCGCACAGGCTTCGATCAGGTGCTCACAGTTATCCAGGAGAAGCAGCAGGGTTCGAGAGGCGAAGTAGTTTGACAGCGATTGGGTGAGGGATCTCCCCGGATCGGGGCGCAGGCCGAATAGCATGGCAACGGTCTGAGGAACCAGCGAGGGGTCCGACACAGAGGCGAGTTCGACGAACCAGACGCCGTCCGGATAGTCTTGGACGACCTCGACCGCAGTTTGCAGCGCCAGGCGCGTTTTGCCTGAGCCCCCAGCGCCCAGTATCGTGAGATTGCGTGAGCGGGCGAGGAGGGCTTTGACTTCCTGGATCTCCGCCGCACGCCCGATGAATGAGGTCAACTGAACCGGCAGATTGTTGGGCCAGTGGTTGACGGAGGCGAGAGGCGGGAACGTGGAGGGCAGCTTGGGGTGGCAGAGTTGCCAAAGATGTTCGGGGGTACGTAGATCCTTGAGCAGGTGCGGACCGAGGTCCAGCAGCATAACGCTCTCCGGCAATTGGGAGGCGATGAGGTCCGCAACCGTCTGGGAGAGGACAACCTGCTGGGGATGAGCGACGCCTAGGATCCGAGCGGTGCGGTTGACTTCGTGCCCGAAATAGTCGTTCTCACGCTCATCGCATACGCCGGTATGCAGTGCCATGCGTACATATATCGGCGTGTCGACGGGCCAGGGCTCCGCACTCAGTGCAATCTGCGCCTGCATGGCAGCCTGGACGCCATCTAAGGCCGTTGGAAAGACCGCCATAAAGGCATCTCCCACGGTTTTCACAACATACCCCGCACTGCCCTCGATGGCTGCACGCATCAGAGCATTGTGGCGAGCCAGGGCGACAGGCATGGTCTCGGGATAATCCTGCCAGAGTTGGGTACTGCCGGCAATATCGGTGAAAAGCAGCGTTACTGTTCCGGTAGGCAGAGTAGGCATTACCTGTCGCTCTCCTTCGCGCGGCGAGAGACTCTCGGTGACAACAATACCATTCGCCATGCGTAGGGGAAATTCCTTGATCGGCGCACGTATCCAGAGATTATCCAAAATAGAATGTGATCGTATTTTCCATTATCGCATGGATGAGACGGAGGCGAAGCGAAATAAGTAACAGGGGTGGAGTAGATCACACGCCGGCTAAGGAACAACTTGGGTGGGACCGTCATCTCAATCGCCGGAGGGTGGAGGGCTACATGTGGTGAATGCCTCGGCGACGGGGCGAAAGGAGCGGCGGTGGAGGGGGCAGGGGCCGAGTTCGGCCAGAGCGCGTAGATGGAGGGGCGCACCATAGCCTTTGTGCCCCGCAAAACCGTAGCCGGGATAATCCGCATGATAAGCGCACATGAGGCGGTCACGGGTGACCTTGGCGATGATCGAAGCCGCCGCGATGGACGCGCATCGGGAATCGCCCTTGACTAGCGCCGTCTGCGGTAGAGGAAAGGGTCTTACGGGAAGGCCGTCAATCAGGGCGAGGTCCGGGAAGAGGCCCGGAGGCAGGTTCTCCAATGCCAGACGCATGGCTCTGTGCGTCGCCTGGAGGATATTGATCTCGTCAATGACATTTGCCTCCACGATCCCGATTCCCACGCCTCGAGCCATCCGGATCAACTCGGGATAACAGCGCTCGCGTTGGGCCGGAGTCAGGGCTTTCGAGTCATTGATCCCCGCAGGGAGACACGCGTAAGGGAGGACCACGCAGGCCGCAACGACCGGGCCGGCAAGCGCGCCCCTGCCGGCTTCATCGATGCCGGCCACACAGCGATAGCCCTCCGTCCAGGCGATCTGCTCCTCCAATAGCCAGTTTGTGATTACCATGGTACGTATCCGTTGCACATTCAATAAGATCAAGATGTATCAGGGAAAGTTGCGCTGCCGGTCAGGCGGCCAACTGATGCTGACTACTTTGCCAATGATCCGATTCCGCTCCAGCGGCCCCCAGAAGCGGCTGTCATTGCTGTTGTTACGGTTGTCGCCCATGACGAAATACTCTCCGGGTTTGAGGGTCAACGTCTGTCCTTCGACCGCATACTTGGCGATGGATGACTGCGGAGCCTCCATTGGCTCAACGATCCCAACAAGCACCGTCCACCAGGGAAAGCGTTTACTTGGTGCTCGGATCAATGAGGGGTTGGAGATCGCGGGAGCGGTGGGAGCATTGTTTGGTGTAGTTCCGGAGGGAGAAGGATCCTGTGTCATGCGATACTCCTCTAATGCAAACAGGTGTCGCCAACCACAGCGTGAAAGCGAAAGGGCGCCCCTATCCCTGGTCAGGGGAGAGGCGCCCAAAACGAGACTTAGTGCAGGACGCGGATACGGTCGAAGGGGAAGAATATGAACGATGCCTTGCCGATAACGCGTTGGCGCTCCAGAGTGCCCCAGAAACGGCTATCGTTGCTGTTGTTGCGGTTGTCCCCCATGACGAAGTACTGGCCCGGTTTCAGGGTGAGCGGCCCGTTGACGGCGAACCTGGCCGTAGAGGGCTGGTCCTTGTCCATGGGATCCTTGATATAGGGTTCGTCCAGCGGCTTGCCGTTGATATAGACCTGGGACTTGGTGCCATCAGCGCTCTGTTTGACCTCGATGGTGTCGCCAGGCATGCCGATCAGCCGCTTGATAAGGATATTCTCCTTGGGCGGCTGCCCATGAGACGGACCATCCTGATCCGCTTCTGGGGGAGCTTTGAAGACGATGATGTCCAGGCGTTGTGGGTCGCCCATACGAAAGGCCAGTTTGTTGACGAAGATATGGTCATGTACGGCGTCTTCGTGTATATCTTTGCCATCCTTATTCACGGTTCGGGCATCATGCCCCAATAGGGTTGGCTCCATCGATTCGGAGGGGATATAGAATGCCTGGACAAAGAAGGGGCGAATAATCAGGAAGACCAGAACCCCGGCGATGATGAGCGATTCCAGGATTTCGGCGATGCTGCGCGCCCAGGGCATCGTCTCTTCGACGCCAGGGCGTGCCGTCGTTTTGAAGTTCATCAGGACGAGCCGCAGCAGGGTCAGCACCAGGGCGATCATTACGACCGTTCCCACGCTGAGGTTAGCCAACAGTTCGGCAGCTCCGGTGTCGGATGTCGGGGTCATGGGCTTGGAAATTCTCCCTCCAACAAAAAGGTGTTCAGGATCTCGGGTCTGCGGTGCAGGGTATTCCGGGGCTCCGCAAGAGAGCGCCCAACCCGAAACGCCGCTTTTCGAACTCCTGAACACCTATACGCGTCGTTAGCGTTTTGCGTTTCGATCCTCTTTGATGCGGGCTTTTTTGCCGATAACGCCACGCAGATAGTAGAGCTTGGCACGGCGTACCGCACCGAAACGTACCACTTCGATCTTTTCAATGCGCGGCGAGTGCAACAGGAAGGTGCGCTCCACGCCGACCGAGGCGTGCGAGATTTTGCGCACGGTGAAGCTGGCGCGAGCGCTCGTATGGTTCTGTGCGATCACCACGCCCTCAAAGACCTGGATGCGCTCTTTATCGCCCTCCACCACCTTGGCGTGAACGCGAATGGTATCGCCAGGCCGGAACTTCGGGAGGGTCGCGCGCTGTTCGACACTCACCTTGTCCGCATCCGTAAACTGACGCTTTTTCTCTTTCGCATCCTGTTCGCGGCGGCGGTTCTCATTATTGGCCCATATCTCTTTAGAGCGCGCGATCTCTGCGCGTTCGATCTCACGAATGGTTTCCGGTCCCAGTGCCATCGTTCTCCTCTTGCATTCTCTCCGTCGGAGCGTCCGTCTCCTGCGCGAAGGCCGGGTGGGTACGCTGAAGTGTCTTTATCGCATCCGCCGGAGCCTGTGGCTCCGCCGAATCGAGCAGTTTGTAGTCTTGCTTTGTCAGTTCGAGCCGGTCGAACAGGTCGGGCCGTCTCTCTCGCGTCGCGTGCAGTTGGTGCCAGCGCCGCCAGCGTTCGATCTGGGCGTGGTTCCCACTCAATAGTATATCCGGCACCATCCAGCCTTGGAAGGTGTGAGGCCGTGTATAGTGCGGGTATTCGAGTAAATCTTGTGCAAACGTATCTTTATCCGGAGCTTCGGCATCCCCCAGCGCACCCGGCTGCAGCCGGGTCAGAGCATCGGCGATCACCAGCGCCGGCAATTCACCGCCGGTAAGAATATAGTCTCCGATAGAGACTTCGTCCGTGACCAGGTGTTGGCGGACTCGCTCATCCACACCCTCGTAGTGCCCACAGAGCAGGATGAGGTGGGGCTCCTGCGCCCATTGGCGCGCCGTCTCCTGCGTGAAGCGGGGACCGCGTGGATCCGTCAGGGCGATCCGTGGGCGCGCTTCCCCCTCCGTGAGGGCATCCAGCGCACGCGCAATCGGTTCGATCTTCATGATCATGCCGCCGCCGCCCCCATAAGGGATGTCATCGGTGGTCTTATGGCGATCTTGCGTATAGTCCCGCAGATTGACCACACGGATCGTGACCAGGCCGCGCTCCTGCGCCCGTTTGACGATGCTGTGATCCAGCGCCGCGGCGATCATGTCCGGGAAAACGGTGACTATGTCAATTCGCATCATCTTCGGGCAGGAGGCCGGGCGTCGGAGTGACGACGATGCGCCTCGCCGCCAGGTCTACGGACTGTACCACATCGCTCACGACAGGCAGAAGGATCTCGCCCTTGCCCTGCCCGACGACGTACACATCATTGGCCGTCCCGCGCAGTACGTCCGTCAGCGGGCCAAGTACCTGTCCCTTGGAAGTGACGACCTCACAGCCGAGCAGGTCATGGATATAAAACTCGTTGGGTGGCAGCCGCACCGCATCCTGCGGGCGGATCTGCACACGATGGTTGCGCAGCGTCTCCGCCTGCTCAATAGAGACGATCCCGCGGATCTTCAGCAGAATCTGTCCCTTATGGGGCCGGACGCTCTCCACTTCCGCCAGGCGTCCGTTCCCCCTGGCGTCACGCAAAAAGATCTGTTTGAGACGCGAGAAACGGTCTGGGAAATCGGTCTCCAGACGGACTTTAACCTCACCGGCAAGTCCGAAGGGAGCGACGATCTCCCCGATCGTCAAACTCCACTCTGCATCTATCATGGTGGAAGCAGGCGCACTACGCGATGATTTCGACGTAGACCTTGCGCTTATCCTTCATGGCGACGGACTTGACAACGGTGCGCAGGGCATTGGCGATGCGGCCCTGCTTGCCGATGACTTTACCGAGGTCGCCGGGGGCTACGCGTACCTCATAGGTCGTGGCCTCTTCCTGAGGCACTTCGGTGATTGTAACCTGTTCCGGCTCATCCACGAGCGCTTTGACCAGATATTCGATGAGACTTTGCAACGTCTTGCTCCTTTGGGGACAGTATTTTTGCCGGTTTCGGGCCGAGCAGCGGCGGGACGCCTTCCTGCGTTACGCTGCGGGCTTGTTTCCGGCTCTCGCTTCGCGCGCTGCCGTTTTGGCAGCTTCGTGGCGATCCAGAATGCCCTGCTTCTTCAGCAGAGCACGGGTTACATCCGTGGGTTGCGCGCCGTTTCCGAGCCAGCGCAGCGCTTTATCCTCATCGATTTTGATGAGGGGTGGCTCTACGCACGGATCATATTGTCCGATGGTCTCAATGAAGCGCCCATCGCGAGATGCGGTGCTGTTAGCGACGACGACGCGATAGACAGGGCGCTTCTTGGCCCCGATACGCTTCAATCGGATTTTTACTGGCACGATGTTTCACTCCTCTGTCGGTATGTCGGGAATGAGAAGGCGTCTCGCGCCTTCGCCCCGGACGGATATTCGATTCTGCATATTCGCCCCGGTGTCCGGAGCTGCTGGGTAGGGTTGATCGCGCGCTGCCCGCATAGTAGCGGGCGGGGAGAAGCGCCGGGTGCACGTCCCTCAGCGACCGAACGGGAAACCAAAACGCTTACCGCTCTTGCCGCCCTTGGGCATTTTGGGGCCGCCTCGGGGGCGCACTCCCAGTCCGCCGGATCCACCGCCCGGCGAACCGCCTTTGCCGCCCCAGCCTGGCTTGCCCTTGTTCTGCTGCGCCATCATCGTATGGATGACTTTACGCATCTGTTCAAACTCGTTCAAAAACTGATTGACATCTTGAACGCTCTGGCCGCATCCTACGGCGATACGGCGGCGGCGCGGCCCCGTAATGATTTGCGGATGGGCGCGCTCCTGCGGCGTCATGGACTGCACGATGGCCTCTTTCCGCACCATGATCTTGGGATCGATATTGACCTCGCTCATCATCTCGCGGGTCATGCCGGGAACCGTGGGCAAGAGCTTCATCAGGTTCTCCAGCGGACCCAACTTCTTCATCTGCTGCATCTGATCCAAGAAGTCGTTGAGGTCGAATTTGTTTTGCTGGAGCTTCTTCTCAAGCTCCGCCGCCTTCTTCTCGTCTACCGCCTCCTGCGCCTTTTCGATCAGGCTGAGAATATCACCCATGCCCAGAATGCGGGAGGCGAGGCGGTCGGGATAAAATTGTTCCAGGGCGTCGAGTTTTTCGCCCGTTCCCAGAAACTTGATGGGTACGCCGGTGATGGCGCGAATGGAGAGGGCCGCGCCGCCGCGCGTGTCGCCGTCCATCTTCGTCATCACAAAGCCGGTGATCGCCAGCTTCTCGTTAAACTCTTGCGCGAAGTTGACGGCGTCCTGGCCGACCATGGCATCGACGACCAGCAGGATCTCATGAGGTTTGACCCACGCCCGCATCTGGCCGAGTTCGTCCATCAGCTCTTCATCGATGGCCAGACGTCCCGCCGTGTCGAGGAGGACGATGTCGTTGCCCTTCTCACTGGCCTGCTGGATCGCCTGTCGCGCGATGGTTGGGGGCGACTTCTGCTGGTCGCCGGTCAGGGCGAAGACGGGCACGTTGATCTGCCCGCCCAATACCTGCAACTGCTTGATGGCCGCCGGGCGATAGATGTCGCAGGCGACCATGAGCGGGTTGCGCCCCTGCTTTTTGAACCAGGCGGCGAGCTTACCGCAGAGTGTGGTCTTACCTGTTCCCTGCAGACCGCACAACATGATGACGGTGGGAGGCGAGGGAGCAAGATTGAGCCGGGATTCCGTGCCGCCGAGCAGCGTCACCAACTCATCGTTAACGATCTTGACGACCTGCTGCACCGGAGAGAGGCTCTCCAGCACATCCACCCCGACCGACCGCTCTTTGACGCGGGCGATAAAGTCCTTGACGACGCGGAAGCTGACGTCGGCTTCGAGCAGCGCCTGGCGCACCTCGCGCATCGCCTCGTTAACGTCCGCTTCGCTGACGCGGCCTTTGCCGCGAAGGCGATTAAAAACGCTCTGTAATCTATCGCTAAGACTTTCAAACATGGGAAAATACCCCAGACACACGCCGGATAAAGACAGCATAAAGCCCGACTACACCCCTCCTGCCGTTGTGTACCGGCGGGGCGAGATCGGGCGCATCGGCAACGGGAAAGGCCGTTATCTGCTTTATGGGACTGAACTAACGGGTAGTATACCTCTCCGTCATGGATTTGTCAATGCTAAATCCGCGCTAAATCGGGACGGAAATCGTTTCGTGGCGGCGATTCCCTCAGAAAACACGCTTGATTTTCCTGCCCTTCCTGGGGTACACTAACCCGGTTTGCGTCCGGATAAGGATGGCGAACCCGGCACGCCTAATATTGTAAGAGGCTGTGCCGCACATCGCACCGGCGACCGATCCGGCGGTGGGTGAGGGAATGCGATTTCCCCTGACCGCCGGAGATGACGCGCCGGGAGGCTGCGCTGATCCTGCAATAGGGCAGCGCGGGGAAACCAGGGAGAGATACATTGGCATCGCTTTCTATGAAAGAGCTCCTCGAAGCGGGGGTTCACTTTGGTCACCAGACGCGCCGTTGGAACCCCAAGATGAAACGCTACATCTACGGGGCTCGCAACGGGATCTATATCGTGGATCTGCATCAGACGCTCAAGCTCTTCGATGAGGCGCAGCGGTTTGTGCAGGAAGTCGTGCTCAACGACGGCAAGAACAACGGCAAAGTGCTCTTCGTCGGGACCAAGAAGCAGGCGCAGGATGCCATTGCCGAGGCTGCAACCCGGTGCCGCCAGTACTGGGTCAATTCCCGCTGGCTGGGCGGGATGCTCACCAATTTTCGCACGATCCGGGACCGCGTGAAGCGCCTGGACGAACTGAACCAGATGGAGGCCAACGGCACGTTGGCCCGCCTGACCAAGAAAGAGGCGCTGCTGCTGCTGGAAGAGCGCGATAAGCTGGAGCGCAATCTGGGCGGCATCAAGCACATGACGTCGCTGCCGGACTGCCTGGTCATCGTGGACTGCAAGAAGGAGCACATCGCCATTGCAGAGGCGCGCCGCCTGGAGATCCCCATCGTAGCGCTGGTGGATACCAACTGCGATCCGGATGAAGTGGACTATGTGATCCCCGGCAACGACGACGCCATTCGCGCCATCAAGCTCATTACCGGCAAGATCTCCGACGCCATCGCCGAGATCAAACAGGCTGAGTGGGATGCCGAAGAGGCCGCACGCATGCCCGCCGAAGTCGTTCTGGAGGACGGCGCGGATAAGCCGGATGTGGACAGCATCGCCTCCCCGGAAGCCGTTCCGACAGCGGTTACGACCGATTTTGTCTTTACCCCCGGCATCGAGGACGAGTACACCAATATGGGAACGGAGGATAATCTCTCCACCGTTCCCGCCTACGAGGGCTAATCATCGGGAGTATGCAACCTTTGCGCCGTGTCCGCTGTCTTTGCTAACGTGCACGGCGCAACTTTTGGGCTGTCTACGAGAAGAAAGGTGTAAAAAGGATGCCAGAAATTACCGCCAAGATGGTCATGGACCTGCGAGGGAAGACGGGCGCGGCGATGATGCTGTGCAAGGAGGCGCTCACCGCGACCGATGGCGATTTCGAGGCCGCGACCGTCTACATTCGCAAGAAACTGGGGAATAAACTGACCGGAGCCAGCGACCGCACTGCCTCCGAGGGCGTGATCGCTGTCGTGGTACTCGACCGCCAGGACGCGGCTATCGTTGAACTGAACGCCGAGACCGACTTTGTGGCGCGTAACGACGAGTTCAAGGCGCTGGCGAAGGAGATCGCGGCACACGTTGCGAAAACCAAGGGGCACGATGTCGAGACCGTGCTAACCCAGGACTCGCTGGCCCAGCCCGGAATGACCGTTCAGAGCCGCATCGAGGACGTCTATTCCCGCCTGCGCGAGAAGATCGTCTTTCGGCGGTTCGAGTTCATCTCCACCGATGCCAACGGAGTACTCGCCGGTTATGTCCATGTGCCGGCCAACGACAAGATCGGCGTTCTGGTCGAGTTGGAAGCCGCTTCCGTAGAGGCGGCTCAGGGTGAGGGAGCGCAGACGGCGGGGCGTGAACTGGCAATGCAGATCGCCGCCTCCCGGCCTCGCTACCAGAGCCGCGAGGATGTTCCCGCCAACATTCTGGAGCAGGAGAAGGACATCGCTCGCGAGACGGCGCGCAACGAGGGCCGACCGGAGGCCGCTCTGGAAAAGATCGTCGAGGGGCGCACCCGTAAGTTCTACGAGGAGGCCGTTCTGCTGGACCAGGTCTGGCTGCGCGATCCCAAGAAGACGGTCGCCTCCGTGCTTAAGGAGGCGGGCGTGACGCTACGGCGCTATGTACGCTACTCCGTCGGCGAGGA
>Ga0070734_10002807_pt1 | contig 19856 bp, 14 predicted proteins | sample Coa_R1_8_FD_66444 | JGI IMG/M metagenome (GOLD analysis project Ga0070734, IMG submission 66444) | Surface soil microbial communities from Centralia Pennsylvania, which are recovering from an underground coalmine fire - Coalmine... | ecosystem: Environmental > Terrestrial > Soil > Unclassified ... | reverse complement strand
ACTAAAAGCGGATGAAGCGATGGTATCTCAGTCGAAACTTGATTTGCAAAAGCAATTGGAATCTGCGCTTATCAATTTTCAACAAAACAAGAAAATAGCCGAGCAAACAAAATTGCAACAACAATTCGCCGGATATGCTTACAGTGGATTAGAGTTGAGTTATAAAAGCGGATTAACAGATTATACTAGATTGACACAAGGGCAATATGATTTGCTGAATGCAGATATTGCCAAAGCCAATGCATATTTGCAAATGTGGCATGCCTTGCTGGATGTTGCAGTAGCGAAAGGTGATATCAATATTTTTTTGCAGCAATTAAAATGATTTCTTACTGATGAAATTAATCATATCTGCATTACGTCATCCCATCACCATACTGGTTTTAGTGTTGGCAATCGTATTTTTTTCTTATCTCGCCATCAGCAATTCTAAAATTGATATTTTCCCAAAGCTTGGTCTGCCTACTGTTTATGTTGCGCAACCTTATGGAGGATTATCTCCCGAGCAAATGGAAGGATTTATTTCATCTTATTATGAATATCATTTTCTCTACATCACCGGAGTAAAATATGTTGATTCAAAATCAATACAAGGTGCTTGTGTATTAAAGATTGAATTCAATGAAGGCACGGATATGAGCCAGGCAATGGCTGAAGTGGTGGGATATGTTAATCGTGCAAGAGCATTTATGCCGCCGGGTACAGTGCCACCTTTTATTACAAGATTTGATGCAGGCAGTGTGCCTGTTGGTCAATTGGTATTTAGTTCTGAAGATCGTTCGCTTGGAGAAATATCAGACCTGGCCTTATTTCGTGTGCGCCCAATGTTTGCAACATTGCCCGGAGTTTCTGCACCGCCTCCTTTTGGTGGAAATCAAAAGACGGTGCTCATTACCGTTGACCCGGATAAAATCCGCAGCTACAATTTGTCCCCAGATGCAGTAGTGCAGGCATTAGTAAAGGCAAATACAATAACACCAGCAGGAAATGTGCGCATTGGTGATACCACTTATCTTACTCCACAAAACAGCGTGATAGAAAATATCAACGAACTGAATAATGTGCCGATTCAATCAGGCGCCGGCCCATCAGTGTATATAAAAGATATTGCAGCAGTGAGCATGGGCTCAGACGTTACGACAAGCTATGCGTTAATTAATGGCAAACGTTCAGTTTATATTCCTGTAACTAAACGGGCTGATGCATCTACATGGGATGTTGTTCAAAATGTAAAAAAAGCACTGCCCGATATGCAGGCTGCAATTCCCTCTGACATAAAAGTGAGTTATGAATTCGACCAGTCAGGTTATGTCATCAATTCTTTAAAATCAGTTTTGTTTGAAGGAGTGCTCGGCGCATTACTTACAGGATTAGTAGTGCTGCTGTTTTTGGGTGACCGTCGAAGTGCATTGATAGTTGTGATGACAATTCCGCTGGCATTGCTTTCTTCTGCAGTTTTATTATTTCTAACAGGGCAAACGATTAATATAATTACATTAGGCGGTTTGGCATTAGCTGTCGGGATACTTGTAGATGAAGCCACAGTAACAATAGAAAATATTCATCGACATCAAGAGATGAATAAAACCAGAGCAAGAGCCATTTCAGATGCATGCAAGGAAATTGCAGCGTCAAAGTTGCTCATCTTGCTTAGCATTTTAGCCGTATTTGTTCCTGCATTGTTTATGAATGGCGTACCGAGAGCGATGTTCATGCCGTTATCAATGGCGGTCGGGTTTGCGATGATTGCTTCTTTCTTATTGTCACAAACTTTTGTTCCAGTGATGGCTAACTGGATGTTGAAATCACATCCACAAAATAATTCTTTGCATAAGGAAAGCAGATTTAAAAAATGGCAGAGCAAATATGAATCGGCTGGAAAAAAAATGAAAAGCAATTTTAGGTTGATTGGCACGCTCTTTATTATTTCATCCATTATTTTATGTGCCTTGCTGTTTAAGTTAACTGGGACAGAATTATTTCCAAAAACAGACAGCGGTCAAACCCAAGTACGGTTGCGCATGCCCGTTGGAACAAGACTTGAAAGAACAGAAGATGCGACGCGGAAATTATTGGAGCTTTCTGAAGGAATCGTTGGCAAAGGTAATATAGAAATCAGTTCCGCCTTCATCGGAACGCAGCCATCAAGCTATCCAATCAATAATATTCATCTTTGGACAAGCGGCCCGCAGGAGTCAGTCACAAAAATTAAATTGAAAAAAAGCGTGCTGGCAATTACACAATTTCAGGAACAATTGCGCGATGCTGTGAGAAAAAATATTCCATCAGCAACTATTTCTTTTGAGCCGGGAGATATTGTTGAGCAAGTGCTTAATCTTGGAAGTTCCAATCCTGTAGAAATTATTGTTGTTAATAAAAATCTGGACATTGGCAAACAAGCTGCAGATGCATTGATAAAAAGATTATCATCTATTACTCCATTGAGAGATCTTCAGATTTCAACTCCTTTAAGATATCCGGCTATCAAATTAAATGTTGACAGATTGAAATCAGGTCAATTAAACATCACTGCCGATCAGGTTGCAAAATCAGTTGTGCCTGCTACCACATCAAGCAGATTTACGACGCCAAGCTATTGGCTTGACAAAACAACAGGAACTGCTTATCAGGTGCAGGTTCAATATCCCGAATATAAAATGAACAGTACAGAACAATTGGAACAAGTTCCTGTTTCATCAGGTAATGGTAACACACATTATCTGAATGAAGTGGCAAATTGGAACCGCACAACGATGGTTGGCGAGTATGACCGGTTGAACCAGCAACGATACATCACTATTACTGCAAATGTTTACAAAGAGGATTTAGGAAGTGTTTTTAAAAAAGTGCAATCTAATATTGATTCAATAAGTAAATCTTTTAATGGAACTAAAATATCAATGCGCGGACAGCCCGTGCTGTTGCAACAAACATTATCAGGATTACAGTTCGGGCTGTTGATAGCTGTTGTTGTCATCTTTCTTATCATGGCTGTTTTCTTTCAATCTTTCAGGATTGCTTTTACTGCATTGAGTGTGATACCCGCAGTTGTTGGCGGTGCATTATTTTTATTGTTGCTAACAGGCAAAACGCTCAACGTTCAATCTTACATGGGCACTATCATGGCAATCGGGGTCGCTATTGCGAATGGCGTTTTATATATCAGCAGTGCTGAATTTTTAAGAAGAAACGGGGAAATGGAATACCTGCATTTAAAAGCGGCTTCATTGCGTATGCGACCTATTTTAATGACAAGTATTGCCATGATTGCAGGTATGATTCCTATGGCATTGGGACTTACCGAAGGTGGCGACCAAACTGCCCCGCTTGGAATTGCAGTAATTGGAGGATTGGTTTTTTCTGCCATCAGCGTTTTGTTTTTTTTACCGCATGTATATAACTGGAGCATCGGCAGAAAAAAATATTATTCTGTATCGCTCGACCCTGATGATATGAACAGCAAATATTTCGAAGAGAAAAATAAATAATAAAGTATGAAGCAGGTCCATTATAATTTTATGATATCAATTACTTTGTTCATTTCGATAACAGGATGCAGCAATAATAATACAAGCACCAACTCTACACCAGGGAATAATGTTTCTGCAACAAATAGTTTAGATACGGTTCCCGTTTTTTTATTATCACAGAAAAAAGTAGAGAAAAAGATTGAACTGCCGGCAGAATTATTACCTTATGAACAAACAGAATTATTTGCAAAAGTGCAGGGCTATGTGAAAGAAGTTAAAGTTGATATCGGAGATAATGTTCGGAAAGGACAAACACTTGCTATTATTGAGGCACCGGAAGTGAATACGAAATACGCAGAATTTCAAACATCGTTGCTTGCAGTCAAAGCAAAGTATAATGCGAGCTTAGATAATTATCAGCGTTTATATAAAGCCTCACAAGCAAACACACCCGGCATCGTTGCGCCGGTTGACCTTGAACGGAACAAGCAGCAAATGCTTGCAGACAGTGCTTCTTATTACGCCGCAGAAAAACTGGCGCAATCATATAAAGAAGTATCAGGTTATCTAGTTTTGAAAGCCCCTTTCGACGGGGTAATTACTTCAAGAAAAACAGACCCGGGAAACCTGGCTGGCATAAATACTTCTATTGTTACAATTCAAAATTATAAAACTCTTCGCTTGCGTGTCGCTGTGCCGGAAAGTTATATTGCTTCTCATGCCGCATCGGATACCATTCAATTCAAAATGGACGCTTTTCCTGAAAAATTATTTACGGCAAAACTTGCACGTAAAACAGAAACCATTGACCCAAATACAAGAACAGAGCTTTGGGAATATGATTACAATAACATCAACAAAATATTAAAAGCCGGAGCATTTGCTTATGTTCAATTAAAAATTGCGAGACAAACGCCATCCTTTGTTGTGCCGTCTTCGTCTGTTGCTACTACTCAGGAAAAGAAATTTGTTATTCGCATTAAAAATAACAAAGCAGAATGGGTTGATGTGCGACAAGGCATTTCACTTGATGACGGAATAGAAATATTCGGAAACCTTTCCGTTAATGATACGCTCATTGCACGTGCAACTGATGAACGCAAACCAGGTTCTGAAGCGTCCTGGAAACTGAACAAGCCTGCAAAATAAGCTTTTATAACCCATCTCAGTCGTCGCTAAACAACTGTTCTAAAGCAAATCCCAAACGTAAGACCCGAAGTTGGTAACATTAAGGTAACATTAAGGTAACATTGCAGTCATAGCTTAATTCTTCTTTTGCAATCCAAACAAATGAACAAAATTTTTATGAGAAGAATTGGCTTAATCAAATCGCTCCTAACAACATTGATTGTTTTATTAATTGGTTTTACATCTGTTCAGGCGCAATATCTATGGAACTCGGATTCTGCTTTTAGAGCAGGAACTCCGAACTCAGGTAGATTATGGGGCTATGTTTTCGGAGATTTGTTTTATAAATCTCACAGTGACTCATTGAACAGAGGGGGGAATAATCAATATACTAATGTAAAGCAAAGCAATGCACAATTTCAGTTTCGCCGCATTTACATTGGCTATGATTATAATATAAGTAAAACATTTTCTACGGAATTTCTTTTAGCCGCTGAGGACGATTTCACGAATGGCGATTTGCTTCAGGATAATAAATTCACTCCGTATATCAAATTTGCAAACATACGCTGGCATGACTTTCTGTTCAAAGGCAACGACCTCGTGGTTGGTTTACAGCCTACTCCGGCTTTCCCTTATATGACAGAATCAATCTTTAGCTATTCGAGACCAATAGAAAGAACAATCACAGATATACGCAGAACTCCTTCTTTTGATTTTGGTGCAGGCTTGCAGGGAAGGTTTAATTCGAAAGATAAGTCTGTAGTATATGGCTATAATCTTCTTGTCGCTAATGGTTCAAGCGCTAAACCTCAAACATTGAGTGGTTCACTTTACAAATGGTTTTACGGAGATGCTTTTGTTGGTTTCCTCAATCGCAGATTGATACTTGATTTTTATCAGGATTATCAAAGACAAGCTTGGGGACCCGGTGAGCATGGGCATGCTGCAAGAGCAATGACAAAAGGAGCTGTTATTTGGACAACACCAAAGTTGACTATCGGTGTAGAATCATTTATCAATGGATTGAAACAATCTGAAGTCGGAACTGCGGGATCTTTAAAAGACACACTTGATGGACGTGCGACAGGTACAACTTTTTATGTTCATGGAAACATCTATAAAGACAAGCTCAAATTTTTTGTTCGCTACGATATATACAATCCTAATACTAAATATGATAATGCCACTTACAGTAAATACACAGCACTGTATGGCGTAAGTACCAGTTATGAGCCCAATAACAAAGAAAAATTTTTATCCCTTGGACTGGATTTTATGCCCGTAAAGAATGTTCATTTTATGCCGAATATCTGGTATGACAGATACACTGGACAGCAGGCAAATCTAACAGGCTCTGCTGCTCATGACCATGACCTTGTTTACAGGATGACTTTTTATTTTACGTTCGGTAAACTTTTTGGAAATCCTGCTTATGCTAATTATCCTTTCCTTCATTCATAATTTTTAAATAAGAGAATAAAAATCACAACTCCTACAAATAAATAAAATATGAAAATGAATTTCCTGAATTTAAAAAGCACATTAGCAATTGGTGCGTTACTTGCAACCGTAACATTCTCATCATGCGGTGATGGCGGCGGTTCTGATAAAAAAGCAGATAGTACTGCAACCGGCAGTGGAAGCAGTGATGACAATGCGTTGATTGGTGCAGGTAGCTCATTCGACAATCCTTTGTTCTCCAAACTTTTTTCTGAGTATAACAAAACAAATGGATTGAAAGTAAACTATCAGTCTGTTGGTTCCGGTGCGGGCATTTCTCAATTGACAAATAAAACAGTTGACTTCGGTGCATCAGATGCGCCGATGAATGGCAAACAGGATTCAGCCGTTACTGCTCCTGTTCTTCATATTCCTGTTACTGCAGGTGCAGTTGTGTTGAGCTACAACTTGCCTGATGTAAAAGACACTTTGAAATTAACGCCGTCAGTTCTTGCAGATATTTTCCTAGGAAAAATCACAAAATGGGATGATGCAAAAATTGCTGCTGTTAATAAAGGAGTGAAACTTCCATCAACTACAATCGTGATAGCACATCGTTCTGATGGTAGCGGTACATCAAATATTTTCACTACCTATCTCGCTAAAGTGAGCGAAGAGTGGAGCACAAAAGTGGGCAAAGGTTCTTCAGTGAACTGGCCTGTTGGTTTAGGTGGAAAGGGAAATGAAGGTGTTGCAGGATTAATCAAACAAACTCCGGGTGCAATCGGATATATTGAACTGGCTTACGCCATTCAGAATGGAATGGCTTATGCGCAAGTGCAGAACAAAGCAGGAAATTTTATTACACCAAGCATTGCGAGCGTAACTGCTGCGGCTAATGTCACCATCCCTGCTGATTCAAAAATTTCTTTGACGAACACTGATGCTGCAGATGGTTATCCTATCTCCGGTTTTTCATGGGTGCTTATTTATAAAGAACAAAAATATGGTGACCGTTCTTCAGACAGAGCTGCAAAATTGTTGAAGTTATTATCATGGGTTATTCATGATGGTCAGCAATTCAGCGGTGCTTTGAATTATGCCCCACTTTCTCCTGCTGCTGTAACAACGGGCGATGCAATATTGAAATCTGCTACGTTTGATGGCAAGCCGATTTTGCAATAATGCTTTCGATGATTTACATCGAAGTGCTGATGAATAAAATTCTTTTATGATAGAGACAACAACAATGGAAAATAATTCTCTTACCCTCAGCGATGTTTCGCTGGGGGTAATTGGTTCTGTAAAGACACCTGCGAAAGTGAGGCAAAGAGTGAAAAGGTTATACCGACAGATCCGCACTGAAAATGTTTTTAAGAAAATGCTGGTGATTATGGGATTGCTGATGATTATTCTTGTGATTGGCATTTTTCTGACATTGATTGTGGAATCAATGCCATCCATAAAAGCATTAGGCGCAAAATATTTGTGGGGAAAAACCTGGGATCCTGTTCAGGATATTTACGGCGCATATCCATTCCTGTTAGGAACACTGCTCACTTCTTTTGTTGCGTTGATTATATCGATACCATTTTCAATTGCAGTAGCTATTTTTCTTGGCGAATATTATCCAAAAGGATGGCTGCCGGATTTATTAAAAAATACGGTCGAATTAATTGCTGCTGTTCCCTCTGTAATTTATGGCTTTTGGGGGCTTGCAGTATTAGTTCCGATTGTGCGCAGCTTCGAAATTAAAACCGGCGTAGAGCCTTATGGCGTGGGCATTTTCAGTTCTGCATTAATATTGGCAGTGATGATAATTCCTTATGCCGCATCATTGGGAAGGTCGGTGATACAAATGGTTCCTTCACAACTAAAAGAAGGCGCATATTCATTAGGTGCAACAAGATGGGAAGTAATAAAACATGTCATCATCCCATATACAAAATCTGGATTGTTCGCAGGAATATTATTATCACTTGGGCGAGCGCTTGGTGAAACCATGGCAGTTACAATGGTAATAGGAAATACAAGTATCATCCCTAAAAGCATTTTTGCTCCGGGCAATACCATGGCAAGCGTGATTGCAAATGAATTTACTGAAGCAGATAAACCCGTTTATTTATCTGCGTTGATTGAATTGGGTCTTGTATTATTTCTGGTAACTATTGTTATTAATATGATTGGCAGGAGAGTGATTAGCAAATTCACAAATGAATAATTATGAATGCTTCTGTAAAATATCGGATTGGAAAAAGCAAAAGCTTTCAGGTGCTGACAGTCACTCTTGCTTTTGCTTGTGTGATTCCCTTAATTGCGATTTTGTTATTTATCATCAAAGCAGGTATCACAAAAATAAACTGGCATTTTTTGGTAAATGTTCCAAAGCCTGTTGGTGAAACCGGTGGTGGTATTGCAAATGCATTGCTTGGAACATTTATTATTATTATCGTTGCGGCTGTTATCGCAATTCCGATTGGTATTATGTGCGGTGTGTATTTAAGTGAAAATAAAAAAAGCAAGCTCGCTTATTGGAGTCGCATGTGTGTTGATATTTTGCAAGGTGTTCCTTCCATTGTAGTTGGTATCGTTGCTTATTTCTGGCTCGTGAAACCGCTGGGTGGTTTCTCTGCATTGTCAGGAAGCGTTGCATTGTCGATTATGATGTTGCCGATTGTGATTCGTTCAACAGAAGAAACATTAAAACTTCTTCCTGATTCATTAAAAGAAGCTGCATTTGCACTTGGCATGCCTTTTCACAGAGTGATTTTGAAAGTGATTGTTCCTTGCGGTATCAGCGGAATTCTTTCAGGCGTGATGCTTTCTGTTGCAAGAGTTGCCGGTGAAACAGCGCCGCTATTATTCACTGCATTTGGCAATCCATATCTTTCTGCAAATGTGACCAAGCCGATGCAAAGCTTGCCACTATTGATTTTCAACTATGCTACCAGCCCGTATAACGACTGGCACGATCTTGCCTGGGGCGCTTCATTGATATTGCTCGTATTCGTCTTGGTATTAAATATTTCTACAAAGCTGATAACTAAAAGATGGAAAGTACAATTGTAAAGTCGGTTGATTATAATGCATATTTCGGCGATAACCATGTGGTGAAAAATGTCAACATTGAGATTCCCAAGAATCATGTGATTGCTGTGATGGGTCCCTCGGGTTGTGGCAAAACAACTTTTTTGCGTGGTATTAACCGCATGCACGAATTGATTCCGAATGCAACAGCAAAAGGACAAATTTTATTGAACAACGAAGACGTGATGCAGATGCATCCGATTTTTGTTCGGTTGAAAATCGGAATGGTTTTTCAAAGACCAAATCCGTTCCCTAACCTCAGCATTTATGATAATGTGATTGCAGGATATAAATTGAATGGCATCAAGCTTCCAAAAGGAGAGAAAGATAAAATTGTTGAAGAATCATTAACGCGTGTGGCACTTTGGAAAGAAGTGAAAGATTCGCTGATGAAAAAAGGGACATTTCTCTCAGGTGGACAGCAGCAGAGATTATGCATTGCTCGTGCAGTCGCTATGCAACCTGAAGTATTATTGTTTGATGAACCAACAAGTGCACTGGATCCGATTTCTACTTCAACGGTTGAAGAATTGTTTCATGAGCTGAAGAAAAATTATACGCTCATTATTGTAACGCACAATATGCAACAAGCAGCAAGAGTTAGTGATAAGACAGCATTTTTTTATATGGGAGAATTGGTGGAGTATGATGAAACAAAAAAAATGTTCACCAACCCGAGAGATAATCGGACACAGAATTATATCACCGGAAGATTTAGTTAATTGTCTGAATTTGGATTTACAGAATTTTAAGATTGACAAGATTTGAAGAAAGATGAAATTAGCAAGCAAATTTGGAATCAAAGAAATCGTAAATCCCAAATCGTAATTCGTAAATTATAAAAACATCAAACATCGTAAATAGTACATAGAATGACACAAGTTGAAACAGAATTGCAGCTTTTAAAAAAAGAAGTAATCAATATGTGGGACCTCGTAAGGACTCAATTGGTGAAAGCGAAAGACGCGATGTTGAACTTTGATAAAGATTTGGCACGTGAAGTGGTATTGAAGGAAAGAAGAGTGAACGGTGCTGAATTAAAAATTGATCGCGACTGTGAAAATATTTTTGCATTGCTTTCCCCCGTTGCTGTTGACTTGCGCTTTGTGCTGGCAGTTTTAAAAATCAATTCAAATCTTGAAAGGATTGGGGATATAGCAGAAGGGATTGCAAAATATGTTTTAAGAGTTGAAACCCCTTTTAATAAAGAATTGCTTGATGCAACTTATGTAACGAAAATGTATGAAGAAGCAATCAATATCCTGCAAGATACTTTGGCTGCTTTCGAAAATGAAGATACTATTCTTGCTAGAAGCGTATTTAAGAAAGATGAATTTTTGGATGATATTAATATCAGAGCGAACGAACTAATTGAAGATTATTTGAAAACACACCCGGATGATATTGATCAGGCATTATATATTCTTTCAGTGATAAGAAAATTAGAAAGAGTGGGAGATCAATCCAAAAATATTTCTGAAGAAATTATTTTCTACCTCGAAGCAAAAGTGCTTAAACATAAACACTCACATTAACCGCTAAACCTGACCGGAACTAAAGCTGGTTAGGTTTAACCTTATCTTAATCTTCCAGTAAAAGGTAGGTAATATTGCGCTCATATCTTGCACACAATTAGAGTATAGCAGTTGTTAATAATGGTTATATAAGCAAACGTTAGAATTTTCTCATGCAGCAGCCACTTCATTTTTATGACGGTGGCTTTTTTTGTGAATAGTGAGTGGTCTATGGTGAATAGTGAAAGCAATTATCTCTTTACATAAACAATAAATGGCGTTTTTTCATTCACTATTGATTATTCACCATAGACCACTCACCATTCACCCCTCAATTAATCGTCAGCTCAGGATAAAGCAAGTCAAGTTCGTATTTTCTGGTTTTGGTGCAATGATTCATTAAAAAACTGATAATAGATTCAGTAGAAAAATCAATCGAGAAATTGATTTTCTTTTTTGCGCTCATCCAACTGTTGAAAATAGATGTAAAATTTTTTCCTATTTCATTTGTACAAGCAACACCTATTTTTTCTAATGCAGCCGCGTTGCACAATTGCTCGTATTGTCCTTTGATAGGAATTGCTAATATTTTTTTTCCGAGAAATAACGCTTCAGCCGGAGTTTCAAAACCTGCACTTGTGATCATGGCTGAGCAATTAATCATGCTTTTATTAAAGCTATCTTTATTGACAGGCATTAGTGTAACGTTATTTACGCGTGTAACCTGTTTCACTTCTTTTGAGAAAACTTCGAAACGAAAATCTTTGAGCTGCATAAAATATTTGCAGATAATTTCATCGCAATAAGACGGAAGATAGGCAGTGATATGACCTTTGTCTCTTGGTTCGGCAAGAACAATATCTTTTTTGATAACTGGAGGCAAAATAAAATTATCATAGCTGTTGAAATGGAGTCCAACATATTGCGAAGCCTTTGCATAATTATGAAGCACCCATTCACCTACGAAATCTTTTTTCTTTGGACGTGGAACTTTGTTCGATTGAAAGCTGGCTTGATGACCAAAATTCACAGAAGGGATTTTTTTATGAGCACATGCTAATGAAGTGATGCACTCGAAATCATTAATCACTAAATCATATTTTTCAACAGGCAAATCTCTTGCTTCACGTAACACTCTTAGTGGAGCAAATTCTTTCACTGTGTCGACATAATTCAAGCCTCCTGTACTTGTGTAAAAAAAGCAAACACCTTTGCTGCGATATTTCACGGGAGCATTTAATTGTAGCGTGCTGTTTGCGCCGCTTAAAAAAATATCAACTGTCCCATATCTTTCCAGATAAGGAAGTATTTCCATGGCGCGGCTGATATGCCCGTTTCCTGTTGCCTGAACTGCATAAAATATTTTCATAGCCAATTATTTTTTTGATTTCAGATTGCCAATGAGTTTATATAAAAATTAATTTCGTCAGTCACCACTGTTAATTCCGGTTGCATGTCTACGTTAATGTATACAGGAAATTTCTTTTCGTCATATTCAAAGATGCTCCACTCGTTCTGATGATATTCCAATGCTGTACAATGCTCCACCCAATCACCTGAATTGAGATAGACAACTTTCCCGTTTTCATTCTCCACAACTTTCTTCTGAGGTTTATGAATATGGCCGCATATGACATAATCATATTTTTTTTCAATAGCCAGTTCTGCAGCGATCATTTCAAAATCATTGATCTTGCTCACTGCTTTATTCACACCAGCCATCACCATTTTTGAGATGGAAACCCGCTCGCGCCCGAACAGTTTTAAAATAAAATTGATGAAGCGATTGAAGCGTATGAGAATGTTGTATCCTTTGCTGCCAAGCTTTGCTAAAAATTTTGCGCTGCTTTTTGTGGTGTTGTCAAAAACATCACCATGAAAAATCCAGGTCATCTTATTATCAATTTCAAGGACCAGTTTGTCAGTGAGCGTGAAGTTGCCTATCTGTATCTCGCTATACTTGCGCATCATCTCGTCATGGTTGCCGGTGATGTAAAACACAAGAGTGCCCTTGGTGATCATCTGCATCACTTCTTTAATAACCTGCATGTGTGAAGAAGGAAAAAAATGTTTGCTGAATTGCCAGCCATCGATAATATCACCATTGAGAATAAGAATGTTGGGGGAGATGCTTTTCAGATAGCTCACTAATTCTTTTGCGCGGCATCCGTAAGAGCCGAGATGAACATCAGAGAGCACAACTACATCAAGAGAGCGTTTTTCCATTACGCGAGGTTTTTCAAAGGTCGAAACCAAGTATTACTACATTCTTACGCTCATGTTATGTAATTGTCTTTTTTATGTGAATTAAATATTACTAATACAGCATATTGGCCGAAAACAAATTTGTGTTAGGAATGATTTCAATAATATTGCTTTACCATCAAAACCTGATACATCATGAGCCAGGAACTGATATTGCTAATAGGCGACAAGATCAAGGAGAAGCGTTTGCAAAAAAATACGACTCTTGAAGAGCTTGCATCCAAAGCAGGTGTCAGCAAGGGCTTGATTTCTCAGATTGAAAACAACCGCACTGTTCCTTCGCTTCCTGTTTTATTCAACATCATTCATTCATTGGAAGAAGACCTGAAGACATTCTTCGAAGACATGCATGATCATTTTAACAATCGTGGCGTTTGGATTGTAAAAAAAGGAGAGGCCAGCGCATTTAAAAAAGAGCCGATAAAAGGTTTTTCTTATAAAAGAATTCTGGCGAGAAATATCGCTTCGCAAACCATCGATGTTGTGTTGCTCGAGCTTACAAAAGGTGCAATCCGCAAACAGCTTATACAAACTGATGCATTTGAATGTAAATATGTTTTGAAAGGGAAAATTGAATACCAGGTGGAAAAGGAAAAATATGTGCTGAACCAGGGCGATACATTGTTCTTTGATGGCAGAGCGCCACATAAGCTTAAAAATATTGGCAGTGATGAAGCGTTGATACTTGTTATTTATCTTTTTTAAATCTTTCTGTCATCTTCAAGCAATCGGGTGTTTGGGGAATTTTGTATTTAGAAATACTGAACATTTGTATAGTATTTATTAACAATTGGTAATGTTTATTTAAAATATTCCTAACTTTCCCTTCATATTGGAGACATAGTTTCGCCAAAGATTTAAAAGCTATTTAATCAAAAACTAACTGTTATGCTTAAAAGACACCCTTTCGCTAAAGGGGTAATGGCAATACTGTTCGTATTGTTGTTGCCGACACTTACGTTTGCCCAGAAAGTAATAAACGGGCAAGTTCTCGCAAAATCAGATCAGTCGCCAGTTGCAGGGGCAACTATTCTTGTAAAAGGAACCAAGATAGGTGCAGCAACAAACATTGATGGAAAATTTTCCATCAAAGCAAAAGATGGAGATATTCTTGTGATATCCGGTGTAGGTTTAACCGGACAAGAAGTTACCGTTTCTGGGGATAACCTTACTATTACAGTCACTACTGATGCCAAAAACCTAAATGAAGTAGTTGTTACAGCTTTAGGTATTAAAAAGGAAGTAAAAAGAATTGGCTATGCAGTCCAGGAAGTAAAAGGCGAAGATTTACTAAAGGCTCGTGAGGCAAATCCAGTTAATGGGCTAACCGGTAAGGTTGCCGGTCTGAATGTTGGGATCAATCAGGAATTATTAGCTTCACCAACTGTTTTGTTGCGAGGTTCGCCACTAAACTTTTATGTGGTAGATGGTATACCTATTAATTCTGATACATGGAACATTAGTCCGGATGATATAGAAACTTATACTGTTCTTAAAGGCCCCACTGCCGCAGCTTTATATGGCAGCCGTGGTATCAATGGCGCTATTTTGATTACCACAAAAAGGGGAAAAAAGAATCAAAAAGGATTTACAGTAGAAATAAATAGCAGTACTCAATTCAATAAGGGATTTATCGCCATTCCCAAGGTGCAGTACCAATATGGAGGAGGAGATAATGATAAATATGCCTTCGGAGACTATAACAGTAATGGTAATTCAGTTGATGGCGTGAACGATGAGGATTATGATGTTTGGGGCCCCAGATTAGATGCTGGTTACATGCTTCCGCAATTTGACGGGAAATATGATCCAACTCAAACCTATTCGTATACATTTGGAGACGGTTCTGTTCACTCTACGCATATTCAACCTACTCCATGGGTTTCGAGAGGCAAGAATAATTTGCAAAACTTCTTGAAGACGGGCTTATTAGCTACAAATAATATCAGCTTCTCTTCTGTCACAGATAGAAACAATTTAAGAGTGTCTGTTACAAGCGGTCGCCAGACAGGCATTACACCCAATACAGGGCTTAATACGCTCAATTTTAATTTGGTTGAAAGCTTCACTATAAACAACAAATTGAAATTGGAAGGAAATATCAATTATAATCGCCAATTCACCCCTAACATACCAGATGTTGCCTATGGCCCTAATAGCATTATTTATGATGTTGATATTTGGACGGGCGCTGATTGGAATGTGCTCGATCCGAAAATAAAAGCAATATGGCAACCAGGTAAGGAAGGCATTCAGTCAATGTTCGTGGAATATAAACGTTACCAAAACCCTTATTTCATGAGTTACGAATGGCTAAGAGGGCACTATAAAAATGATCTTTATGGATGGATTGCGTTGAATTACAAAATCACTCCTGAGCTTAATGCAATGGTAAGATCGAATGTTACTACTTACAATTTATTAAGAACAGAAAAAGAACCTTGGTCTGCGCATCCTTATGGTGATGAACATAACCGTGGCAACTATCGCGAAGACCGCCGTGATCTCTGGGAAAACAATACAGAGGTATTGTTTACTTATAATAAAGAAGATATAAAGAATTCAGGTCTTTCTTTAACAGTGAATGCAGGAGCATCGGCGCGAAATATGAAATTCAATTCAAGCTATAACAGCACTAACCAATTAATAGTTCCTGAGCTATATACTTTCACTAATTCAACATTGCCAGTCAGATCTTTTTCATATGCATCAAACCTTTTGGCTCTAAGCGCTTATTATTCTGTGGATCTGACCTATAAGAAATATTTTACTGTATCTACAACTGGCAGATATGATAAAACATCAGCCCTGCCTTCAGGACATAATGGTTATTTTTTCCCTTCAGTAACAATCAGCTCAGCATTGTCTGACTATATTAACCTTCCTTCTGCAATAACGTTCCTGAAAGTGAGAGGAGGATATACAAATGTAAAAGATGGGGGAACGCAGGCTTTTATAGGCACCTCATTCCAGCAATTAGGCGCAAATTCTCCAATAGGTTATGGCAACAATTATTATACGCCATTTGATGGCCCTTCTTATGCATTAGCCACCCCATTTTATTCTACTGCATATGCATACAACAACCAAATTGGTGTTATAGCGCCTACTTATGTTGTTGATGGCAAAGTAAAACCAACAACAAGAAGCAATGCTGAAGCAGGTGTTGATATCAGGTTTTTAAAAAACAGATTAGGTCTTAGTTTAACGTATTTCCAATATAAAGATGGGCCGCAAATCTCCAACCAATATGTATCAGAAACAAGTGGCTTATCATATTATACCACAAATGGTTTGACAACCAAAAGAACAGGTGGTGAGATTTCTGTTACGGGGACACCAATTCAAACTGCAAGAGGTTTCCGTTGGGACGTTTTAGTAAACTGGTCAACATACAAAGAAGTGTTCGCAGCTTTTGCAGGAGGAGTTAAGGAACAATCAAATGGCACAGGCTATCCTGATAAAATCGGCGATAGAGTTGATAGGCTATTTACTGGCATTGAAGCAAAAACACCCGATGGCAAAAATATTGTTGATGAATCAGGCTTTCCAATTTACCTGCCGAAAGCACAATATATTGGTCACGCAGATCCAGATTGGGCATGGGCTATCAACAACAAGTTTAGTTATAAATCATTCAGCGTTTCATTCCAGTTCGATGGAATGGTAGGAGGTCGCATTCAGGATCGTGTCAGAAGAAAATTGGTTGAAGGTGGCCGTGGTGCAGAAACTGCGTCAGGCATTATTGGCCAGGCACGTCTATACGAGTCACAGCATTGGGGCGATGCAGGATATGCTGGTGCTGTATCTAATGGCAAGCCAATTTTAAGTGGCAACATGGTCCAAGTGCAGGGCGGTTCGGATAACATAGCTTATGATCCTGTGACAGGGGTTATCACAAATGGCAAATCCCTTGTTTATACTCCAAATGGAACTGCAACAACCTGGATACAAGATTTTGTGAGTAGTTTTTACAATGATGCAGAACATGTTTCTACTACAAAAACTTATGCCAAGCTGCGCGAAGTAGTGCTCACCTATTCTTTGCCAAGCAAAATGTTAGCGAAAACATTCATCAGCAAAATTGATGTTTCACTGGTTGGTAGGAACTTGCTTTATTTCTTTCACAAAGATTTTCACGATATGGACGTGGATCAATATCCGGGTCGTGATCAATTTGGAAACAGAACTTTGGAATATAACCTACAAACACCAACAACACGAAGCTATGGTGTGAACGTTAATATTGTTTTCTAATCAAGTCCGGTAAAGAATCAAAAAACTAAAAAGATTTATTTATATGAAATCAATAAAATTTTCTTCAATACTTGCTCTAACAGCCGTTTTAATTTCAGCCGGTTGTTCGAAAAAGTTTGATCAATATTCCCAAAACACAAACCAGCCAACGCCTGGCAAAGTGCCTCCTGGGATTGTGCTTAAATCCATTTTAAATTCAATGATTGTATATCCTGGTGGTGATGCAGATAAACAATGCCAGTTCTATTGCTCTAATTATACTTACTATGGTTCTAATCAATATTGGACCGGAAGCGCTTCATTGGATTATGGTACATTAAATAATGTTTTGGCCATGGAATCAGAGGCAAGAAGGCTTGTTGGCTCCGACAATAACCCTTATCATGCTCTTGGGTTGTTTTTTAGGGCATTTTTCTTTGTAGATATGAGCGAAAAAGTTGGGGATTTGCCTATGACGGATGCTTTGCAAGGCATATCGAACATTGCACCAAAATATGATACGCAACATGACATATTTAAGCAATCATTGCTTTGGCTTGATTCAGCAAATACTTTATTAGCAGGGTTTTTGACCAATGGTTTTCTTGAATTTTCTGGCGATTTTTATTATAAAGAAGCGCTTAGCGGAGCTTACAGCGGAAATAGCGGTCGTGATGCATTAGTAGAATGGCAAAAAGTAGTAAATAGTTATCAGTTAAGACTGTTGATCGAACTGAGTAAAAAAGCAACTTCCGATGCTGATTTAAATATTCCTGGACGTTTTGCCAATATTTTCAATAACCCAACTCAATACCCGATTTTTAGCAGTAACGCAGACAACTTACAGTATGTCTACAACAATAATTTTAATTATTATCCTGATAACTTCACTAACCTTGGCAATAATCAGTTGCGCATCAATCTTGCCCAAACACTGGAAACAACACTTGGTCAGTTAAATGATTTAAGGTGCATGGTTCTTGGAGAGCCTGCTAGAGGTCTTGGTTTTAGTGATACTTCTTATCAATCTTATGTTGGTGCGCCCTCAGGAATGGATTTAAGTACAATGGCTGCACTTATTAACCATGGTATAGTAGATGCAAAGCTATCATTGTTCAACAGAAATCATTTTTACAATCCTAGCAATCTTGCAGGAGAACCCACATACATTTTAAGTTACCCAGAGGTATGTTTCTGCATTGCAGAAGCAATGAACAGAGGTTGGATAACAGGCACAACATCTGATTGGTATCAGAAAGGAATTGAAGCTCAGTTTGCGTTTTATGGAATTGTAGATGGGGCAAACACAGTTACTCTTCAAGGGCCGGCAGGTAATGAAATCACTTATACAGTTCATTTCCCTTTTGCGAGCTACTTTAATCAAACTGCTGTTAAATATGCCGGAGATAATGCAACAGGCCTTGCTCAAATATTGTTACAAAAGTATCTGGCTTATGCACGCAATTCAGGTTATCAGGCATATTACCAATGGAGGAGAACGGGAATCCCTGTGTTTGATGCCGGCACCGGCACAGGCAACGGCGGAGTGATACCAAGAAGATGGCAATATCCTACTAATGAAATTACTGCTAATGGCACAAACTATCAGGCTGCTATACAAAGTCAATATGGGGGTAGCGATGACATTAATAAGGATGTTTGGTTAGTAAAATAAATTGAAAGAAAATATTTCTCTAAAGGTGAAACTGGATTAAGTTTCACCTTTAAATTTTGGTTTCCTTGGAATTAAGTTTGTGCATAAAACTCGTAATATGAAGGAAATTCGCTGCTTAGCATTATTTATTTGCTTCTTTTTAAGCTCTTCAGCCCAGGAAAAAATCAGGGTGAAGGCTGGCGATGATTTCTCAGAAGCGCTTTCGTCTTTCGGCATCTATCGTTTCCCTCAATTTAAGCAGGCTGATATTTTTTTTCGAAACGGGAAAGAATCAAACGGAGAATTGAATTACAATCTTGTAGTTGGAGAAATACAATTTATCAATGATAAAGGCGACACGCTTTCAATTGCCAACCCCGAAGACTTAAAGTATGTAAAGATTGACTCGGTACTGTATTATTATTACGACAATAAATATATCGAAATTCTTGAAGGCAATGAAAATGATATCAAAGTTGGTTGCTGGCAGCAAATCAAAATAGAATTCGAAGAGTTGGGTGCTTATGATAGGCCTGCGGGAGGCAATGATGTGAAAAGCTATAAAAACTACACATCTCCCTTGGGTAGCAGTGTCTACGATTTAAAAGCAAATCAGAACAGAATCATCACGCGGGAAACTCATTGCTTTTTGTTAGATAAATATGGAGCTGTTTTTTCTGTTACAAAAAATAATTTTCTCCATTTTTTTCCCGAAAAGAAAGAGGCAATTCTAAAATATATTGACATAAATAAAATTGATTTCAAAAAAGTAGCAGACTTAAAAAGGCTTTTTCAGTTTTGCAGAAAAAATCAGTGAAATTTTATTCAGTGTATTAATTTCATCAAGCAGACAAGTATTGTATGCTATGATTTTTTATAAAAAATATAAAAACTTTCATTTAATTTTTAAGTTTTAAAAATGAAAAAATTCTTCCTTGGTCTTTTTTTATTTCAAAGTTCATTTACATTCTCGCAACAGCGCAAAACCGAAAACATTATCATCTTCACCCTTGATGGCATGCGCTGGCAGGAAGTATTCGGAGGCATTGACAAAGAAAT
>Ga0070734_10002804_pt1 | contig 19881 bp, 12 predicted proteins | sample Coa_R1_8_FD_66444 | JGI IMG/M metagenome (GOLD analysis project Ga0070734, IMG submission 66444) | Surface soil microbial communities from Centralia Pennsylvania, which are recovering from an underground coalmine fire - Coalmine... | ecosystem: Environmental > Terrestrial > Soil > Unclassified ... | reverse complement strand
TTAGTATCCATTATCCTGTTTCTCGTGCCTCAAACGGCACAACATACTGTTTCACAGCAGATGAAAGAGCCTGCAAAGCAAGATGAAAAGTTACTGTCTTTGCAGCAGGCAGTACGAGATGATCCACAATCATTTCAGGCATGGACAGACCTTGCATATCGTCAACACAAGCTCGACTTAAATAATGACGCTTTGACATCGGCAAATAAAGCGTTACAACTTATCTCAGAAAATAAATCATTAGAAGAGGAACACAGAAAGAAGGCGTATGCTCGTGCTTGGTTTGTTCGTGGTGCTGCACTCAGCACTATGGATAACCAGGAAGATAAAGCTCTTCAGGCTCTTAAAAGGGCATTGCAAGATGATCCCGAAAACGTCGATGCGCTGTATTATACAGCGAGGGTTTTTATGTTTCAGGGGGAAAATGATGATGCGCATAGGCTATTTGACAATGTGATCCGACTCGACACGACATATAAAGACGCATATGTGGGCAAAAACATACTCTATTTAGCAGTAAACGATTTTAATAGCGTACTTGCTATTGCAGACAAATATATTGGGCAATTCCCTGATGATCCCGTTGGTTGGCGAATGCAAGGAGTGGCATATACCTTGCAGGGAGAAGCGGAATGGGACGAAGAGAAAATTGAACAAGCTAAGGCTTCACTCCATAAAGCAATAAAGTCATTCAACATAGCTTTAGAACTTGACCCAACTGATGGCAGTATCTATCTGGTGAAGGCAGCCCCATTTGTTGACCTGGGGGATTATTCCCAAGCAATCGATGTACTTAATCAAGGATTGAAATTTGACCCTGGTAATACAGAATTACAAGAAGAGAAAAAGGCTCTTCTCCATAAACGCAGAGCAAGAATAGCTGGCAGGGTAGGCAGAAAAGCAGGTAGCATGGCTCTTGGAGGGGGAAAAGGATTAGCGAAAGGCTCTTTTCAAGCCGGGAAACTGTTCTGGAAAGAAATCTTTAAAAATTAAGCTGGTAGTGTATCCAGAGGCGCAGGAGCTTCTTTTTGAGAAAAATTGTTTGCCAGATCGGTAAGAAATATGTGTTGTTGCTCTGCATACTCCTTGCCATACCTCCACTCATTAAGCCGTTGGATATTCCCTATAACTCTTGCTGTCTCTGGATAATTCGATGCCACTAATTCTCGGATGTTGGCTTCAGCATTTTTCCTGAAAAATTCTTTTTCCCATTTATAATATCCTCCTGCTTCTCGTTCTTCTAATTCGTGTTTTAATGCTGTGGGGGGAAGAATACCCGCCTCTACTTTGAGTTGCGTCAGCCGAACACGCATATCAAGTTCTTCGTGGGTATACTGATCTCTTGGTCCTTCCCCATTTTGGTTTCGCCGCTTTAATCCCTCTTCTCCTTCACGAGCAAGAATTTCTTTCTCCCATGCCCTGTGCGCCTTATGTTTTCTTTCGCCGATTACACGAAGCGCATCACGGAGTTCCCGCGCCTCTGGATTTTTCCTCATCAGTAGCTCAGTCTCAATTCTTCGTTTTTCGCGTTGTAGTTGGAGTATATGAAATAGGTAATATGGGTCACTAAACATTTTTCTTCTGTCTATTAACCCCTCCTGAAACTGAAGCTTGGCGAGAGCTTTTTCTAGTTTATTCGTACTAACTCCAGCAAAGCTGTCTGAGACATAATAAAACCAACCATGTTCAGTATCATGTTGCTCTCCTGTCTCTTCCTCAAGCCTGGCTAGCATCGCCTCTAGCTCCATTATGATTTCTCTGAGGATAATGATGCACAGAGAGGAAAACCAGTTCGGTTTCTTATCGCGCTGCTCCATCGCTTCTGTTCTCTGGTGTGTCTTTTGAGAAATCGTAGTGAGTTGTGCTTCTTGCGAGTGATATTGTTCTCTTTCCATATGAGCGCATCATAAAGCATACCTCCTCAGAATACTTGACAATAACCTTATAGCAATCTCACAATAGCGTTATAAATCTCGGCTGTTTTGCCTGTAGTGAGGCTGTGATGGTAGAATGAGGCATGTTCTGAAACTAATGCATATACTGAGAGGGTAAGGTGTGAATAGTTCCGCTCCGGCTAATCCTGTCACGCTTCTTGGTTCTGAAATATCTACGGGAGTCAAAATAACTGTCGATGACGAAAAACGTGAAAGCGGGATGTATGTCTGCGGGGTTCAGGGAACAGGAAAAAGCAGCTTCTTAGAGTCAATGCTGCATCAGGATATTTGCAAAGGTTACTCGGTCATTCTTATTGATCCGCATGGCGATTTAATTGACCATGTAATTGCCCAACTGCCAGATGAGCGGGTAAAAGACACCTATCTTCTGGATATTGAAGATGCAAAACATCCCTTTGGTGTCAACCTCTTTTCTGCTCCCAAAGATGCGGGACAGGTACATCTTTCGATGGCGCTAGCGCGTCTTATGCATGTGTTTGAGCGAGTCTTTCCTGTATCGGCTCGGATGTATCTTGAAAAGTACCTGGAAAATATCGCGCTGGTATTTTTAGAAACTTCTGGGTACACAATGGCAGATATCCCCAGATTTCTTTCAGACACATCGTTTCGCCACTCCCTCACACGAAATATGAAAAATGGCTATGTGCGTGACTTCTGGGAAGAATACGACACCCTCTCGCCTTCCAAACAGCGTGAAGAAACAGCCCCACTCGTAAATCGGTTACATAGCTTTCTGAATAAGCCACTGGTGAGAAATATTGTCGGGCAGAAAACCTCAAAACTTGATTTCAGGGTAGCAATCCAGAGGGGGCATATTCTGCTGATACGGCTGCCGATTAAAACACTAGGAGAGATTGCAGAGCTTATTGGTACGATGCTTGTTGCCCTGATCCACGCTGCGACCTTTTCATTCGAGAATAAGCCTCGCTCACAGCGACCTGGCTTTTCTTTGTATGTTGATGAATTTCAAAATTTTTCAACACTGGATTTTGCGCAGCTTTTCACAGAGGCGAGGAAATATAAAGCGCGGCAAGTGGTGGCTAATCAATACACCAAACAGCTTGATCTGGAAGAGTTACGAGAAGCAGTCACCACTGCCTATACCATTGTCGCTTTCAGAACCACTGACGATGATAGCCGGAAGCTGGCTCCGCTCTTTAGCACGCTTGATCTCAACAAAGGGAAGCAGGTAACAATTTATCGGGACAATATTTTTAAGCGAATGCTGTCTCATCCAAATGAAACAGTACGTGAGTTTGCTTATTCATTTATCGGCGATCTTGAAGAAGCAAGTAAACGGCGGATTAGCCAGGAAACGACAAACACATATAATACCTATGGCGATAGACTCAAAACGAGTTCAACGACGCTACCTGAGTATAATTTCGGGCAAGGATACGTTTCCTATCATCCTGAGACTATCAAGGCTCTGTTAAAGAATGTCGATCAGCTACTCTACGAAACCATGTGTACGGGTCAGGTTTCACAGAGCAAGAGGCAAGCTATCATTCAGAGTACTGCTCCCCTACTCCATTTTGTGGACTATTACACTCTTGCCTATGGAAATAATTTTGAGGGAAAAGGAACGTTTGCGGCATGGATGAGAGCAGCACAAAGCGATCCAGATACTGAAATTGGTATTCAAGCACTAGAGATCAGCCTGCAAGAAGAGGCGCATACCCGTTTCGTGACGATCCTTGATACTGTCCTTGCTGCGCTTATTCAAGAGCCGCTTGCAGAAGAGACCCAAACGACGCAGGCAGAGGTCGCCAAAGCGCTCTCCCACTTGGAAAACTTTACGGCTATCGCTCGTGTAGGGTCTGAAACCTATCATATTCGTCCTACCCCCATTCCTGCCCCTGTAGTGTCTGGCCGTGATCTGTGGGAGCGCAAGCGAACCATTCAGATACAAACCTGGGAGAAATATTGCCGCAGTAGTGAAGAGGTTGAGCGTGAAATGGCGAAAAAAGCTCGACCAGAGATTAAACAGCTACAACAAGAGGCTGAAGAGAACCAACCTTCCCCACAAGGTCGGCGGCCACGCTTTGAAGATGTGGAAGAATAAGTCTGGTAACAATGGCTCTATTTTGCTAGGATAGTGCTATGGGGGTATATCCAGTTGTTGAGGCACCAGCAATGAAAAAGCAACAAGCAGAAGAGAAACCGGACCTTATAATAAAGCCACACCATGACAGAATTTTAGAGGCAGTCTATCAGTATCATTTTCTCACTGCTGATCGGGTGGTACGACTGCTCTACTCCCCTACTTCATTAACAACAGTTCGCGCAACGCTTGCTAGGTTGGCAGAGGCTAAGTATCTTCTTCCTTTTCACGAACCTCGCGCTACTCCTGTTGGTGCTACTCCAAAGATATATACGCTCTCCCTTCGAGGATATAACCGGCTCAAACAGCAAGGCTATCACATGCCGCCGCGTTTCAGAGAGCCGGATATTGAGGACTTACAGAAAAACTACCTATTTTTACGCCATAACTTGGCGGTAACTGACTTCTTAATCGCCGCTGCGATGCTTGAGCGGTCATTTCCTACATTCCGTGTGTATGACTTCTTGCACGAGCGAACTATCAAACAGCAAAAGAAGCTGATCGCTGTTACCGTTGAAAAACCCACGGCTAAGACTGCTCAGGGAGCAGATCAGAACGGCGCGGCTTCGATGCAGACGATCCGCTTTCTGCCTGATGGGTTTTTAGATATCCGCGTTACTAATAGCGAGGATGGGAAAACCAAACGCTGCTGTATTCTCCTGGAAGTAGATCGCAAAACTGAGGGAGAAGACGATATCCGGCGTAAAGTACGCGGCTATCTTACATTTGTTAAAAGTGGTGCGTGCTTAAAAGAGTTTGGGACAAAGTTACCAACCGTTGCCTTTGTAAATACCGTTGGCGGAGAGAAAAAGCGAGACCAATTGATACAATGGGCCGAGGCAGAACTGAAAAAAACAAAAGAGCCGCATTTCTGGACTGAGATGTTTGTGTTTGCCAGTATTTCAGAGGATCAGCCAATGAACAGTGAGGCGATATTTTTGTCGCCTGTATGGTATACCCCGTTTAGTAGTAAGCCGACGGTATTATTAAGCTTCGGGTCCCGGTAGAAGATACTGGTGTCCGCGCCAAATGTGGTGTCTCTTGGATTGTGAGGATGAATGAAGGAACAAGCTTTAGCGAGTGAGTGAATGACGACGAATAATTTATAAGGCAGCCAACGACAATTAGCTTGACGTAGCAATCTAGAACGGGTGTTTTAATGGGAATGAGTACAGGGGTCCTGTGCTCGTTTTTTTGTATGGCGCGTGGGCCTATATCTTGGGGTGGTATTGCCGGAGTGGGTCGGGTTCCCGCTCCGGCAATTGGGTGGGGTACGTGTTCGATGTCAACTCTTGTTCGATCATCTTTTGTATGCTGGCATTCGAGGGTGGGGGTTTGCAGTATGGGCGCAGGGTTCCCATGCTGCAAACGGTGGGGCGTCCTGGGGGGCGGGCGGAGCCAGAGGTAAAAATGTTCTGCAAAAGGACTTGGGGAGTCGTTTTGTGGGACGTTTTTAGAAGCTAAGAAAAAGTCTGGGGGACTGTTTTTTAGCTTCGGCCTCTGGCTCCGCCCGCAGGTGGGGAGACTGTAGAATGAGGCCAAATGCCGATTTATGAACATATCATCTTTTCTATCAACAGGTGTTCCAACAGGTTTTGGTTATACGTTCTAACGACTGTCGATTTTGCCACAACAACGCCTACCCCCTAAGAACCCCCAGGCGGCTACATGTTATTTTTAAAGATGTACCTATCCGTTGCTTCGCAACGATTTTTTATATTCAGTCCTTTTTTGTGTTCGTTACGAAACAACTATCACCTATCCGGTGAGATAACTCAGGTCTTTGCTCTTAGTCCGACCGTCAAGATGTCGGTTCCCTAGCTGCTAAAAGACAATCCTCTGCTCAATAGCTTGAGAGAGTAAGAGCAGCTCGTTTTATCAAATCGGCTGTGCAATTGCACTACCGCCGATTTCAAAAGGAAAAAATATGTGCTGGGATGTCCTGGCGAGGCAGAAATATATGATGTGTTTCTCTACGTTGTGGTGTGATATATTCGGGCAAGTCATAAAAATAACCTCTTCGGTCTTGACATGCCGTAAGAGGTCTGCTACGCTTTAGTTGTAAGCTGAAAAGCGGTTTCGATGATCTCTGACAGGTCTTGAGACCGTTTTTTTGTAACAGTTTATAACTGAACAATATTAACCATATCAAATTTGTTTAGCTTGTCAAGACAAGAAAAATACGAATATTGAGTCAATTGATTGGTCAATCGCCCAGCTAATCGAGTGGTCTATCGATTGGTTAATCGACTTGTCAATTGACTAATAACTCTGTCTACCAATAACTCTAATGCATCCTCTGTCCAATTTGCTTCATTATCCAGAAGAGCAGTGACAATCACAGAACGATCCACTTTCTTGAGGTTATGTTTTTCCTGATAGTAGCGCACTGCTTCGTCAAGTCGCTGGTTTAACCGTTCTGTAATATAAAATGCTCGTGGTTTTTCCATGATTCGGCTGCCATTATGAGTAGTTGGCAAACCGATCGATTGATTGGTCAACTGCTTAGTCGATTGGTTAGTCAATCGATCAGTCGATTGATCTATCGATTGGCTAGAGGGCTTTTCTTGAGTAGAAGAGGGTGTTGTCTGGCTCTTCTGTTTTTTCTCCAAATTCATGAGTTGGGTATAGTCTGCCATATTATTTTTCCAAATCTAAATCACGAGCTGCATTTGTCACATGCTGAATCGTCGCTTTGTCTCCTTGTTGGAGAAAGACATGTCTGAGGATTTCATCTGAGAGCTTAATAGCGTCTCGTGGCAAGCCTTTAGAGTAGGCAAATATCTCTGTTAATGCATCTTGGGTAAAAGGAAGATCAGATTTATTCCCAGCGGCAATGCTCCATCGAAACCTGAGCATATCTTCGAGGTCAATCGGGGACATGGGATTAATGGCAATGGGAATCATCCGTGAGGCCAGTTCTTTATACCGTTTCACCTTTTCAGAAAGCTCGTCTTGTCCGACTAACACCACCTGCAATAGCTTCACATCCGAGGTCTCAAAGTTCAAAAGGTAATGAATGAGCTTTAAGATGTCTCGTGTCATGTTTTGCGCTTCATCGACAAAGAGAGTGGGAACTTTCCCCGCTTGATATTGTTCAATGAGAAACGCTTCGAAGCGTTTTAATGACCGTTCATAGGCTCGATCAGTTCCAACACCAAACGCATCCATTATCGCGCGTAAGAAGGAATTCGCCGCTTTAATATTTGGCGCAATCAAGAGCCGTAAGGTATAGCTTTCATCTTGGCGCCAGCGCAGGCCTTCTTCTTGCAGGATCTCAAAGATGCGCGTCTTCTTCATCTGAATGCCCAGACACTCCCGAACATAGGCTGCCAGCCGATCGAACGTCCAACAGGTGAACCCTAGGTTCAGATCGGTAGGTCGCGTGAGCGCTGCCTCCAGCACCCGCGCTTTGTCCTCTGGAGTGTAGCGCGAGGGCGCTCCTGGTCGGGGTGCATCTTCTAAACCGGCGAGTCCCTGCTGCTCAAAGCGCTTGAACCACTTGCGCACCGTGGGTTCCGAGAGATGCAGCTGCTGCATAATCTGGGGGATCGTCTGTCCCTCTTTGGCCAACTGAATAATCTTGGCCCGCTCTACCAGACGCTTGGAAGCACTCTGAGAGCGTGCCAGTTTGCTGATCACCCGCTCTTCTTCTTCCGTTAACGGGCGTAAGCGCAAGGGACCTCGCATCGCTGACTCCTTCCTTGGTTCTCTCTCCTTTCCCTCTATCCTACAACATATTTAGCGAATGCACCACTAAGTCACAAAAAGATCTTAGCTTTGGAAATTATCAATTACTACCGGAAGGTCATCCATTATCTGGTCAACCGGCGTTTCCAGGGCATAAATTATACAATCATAAGCTCTTGTGTGAAAATATAAAGCTGTGAAAAGGCGCTAAGCTATTACGACATATTCCTACTCCATGCTATATGATAATACCCTCTTGCTTCTTTCTTAAAACGTCTGAGACAGTATATATACCACTATCATTTAGAGCCGCCCTGCTATGAGCGCAGGGATAACGTATGAGAAAACACCGCCGTTTTTATCAGAAACCATCATTTCGTAGAGGGTTTATTGCCAGCCTCTTCCTCGTTGCCTATATTGGGTTTTGGAATACTCTAATCAGCCCTGCACGAGCGCATACTGTTTCTGCCTTCCTCTCCGCTAAGATGCCCCGCGTCACGCTAGCCTCAGTTGCAGCCAGTGAAAAAGCAATGACCGCTTTTCTTTCCTCCTTATCTCTGCCTGCTTTCTCCGGCGCGAACCGCCACCCTAAACTTCCGTCAGCGCACGAAGTTGCTATGGCAGTACAGGAAAGCCATAGGCAGGTTCTTGCAGCAACTGATTCGGTACAAAACTCGCAGCCTGTCCAGCCGTCTCTAGGCCAATCGCTGACCCAGGGACTAACCCTGGATTACCTGCCAACCAATACGGTCAACCTGCTGCATAACTCTTCATTTGAAGAACAGCGTAACGGAGCGCCTGCTGACTGGAATTACCAGTTAGACTCAAACACCGGCAATACGTTCATTTCTCAGGAAGGGAACCGTTCAGGTATTTTCGGCTTAAAGTTTACCGGAGGGGGAACAGGCAACTTCGGGATATCCCAACCGGATGTCAAAACCGTGCCCGGCAGAACCTATACCATTTCCGCATATCTGAAATATACCAACACACCGACGGTTAGTATAAAGCTTGGCTTCTGGGATGAATACCATAACCGGGAAGGAGCAATGAAGTCTGTTACTGTTTCAGGCACATCAGACTGGATACGTATCAGTATGACCACAACTACACCTGGACTCATCACTGACCCGAAGAATGAATTTCCCCTGATTGAAGTGGAAGGACTTACCACAGGAGCAGTCTATCTGGATGATGTGCAGCTGACAGAAGGGAGTATTCCGGTTGTCTACAATACTAACCAGGCATACAACAGCAGCTATGGCATCGGCGACGGATCTGTTATCTTTTCTCCGGGAGGAGATATCTACCCAACCTACAATGGGACAGGACAACTCGGCAGCAGCACCAATCAATTCAGCGCGCTCAATTTGACGAATGCGTCCATAGATACTAATGGCAATCTGACACTCAAAGGTGGCGGAACCATAAACGGAGGATTAACACTCGGTTCCCTGACGATTAACGGCAACACGATCCTCAGTAGTACCCAAAGTGCGGTACAGGTAACAAATGGCGGAACAGGAGCAACAAGCTTTACCCAGTACGGCGTCCTCTATGGCAATGGAACCTCAGCGCTGACAGCACTGACTCCCGGAACAACAGGCTATGTTCTCCAAAGCAATGGAACAAACAGCGCTCCAAGCTGGGTCGCAACTACATCCCTTTCGACAGGCAATGCGTCAGAACTCCTTGGTCAAACCTGGGCAATACCGGGAGCAATCGGAACAACAACTCCTAACTCAGGAGCATTTACCACACTCTCCGCATCAGGACAACTGAGTGCCAACGGCGGCCTGACCCTTCCGTCAGGTCAAAACCTCACGCTCTCAGGCTTTACTCCCGGCTCTGTACCCTTTGTTAACAGCAGTAATCAATTAGCACAGGACAACAGCAACTTCTTCTGGGATGCAACTAATCACAGGTTGGGAGTGGGTACAAATATTCCTTCGAAATTAATGGAAGTAAACGGTAGTGCAAGATTTGACGTAGGAGGAACAGGCGGACTGATTGATTTAGGTACACCAAATGGCGAATCAGGAATTTCCATAGTTGGGAGTACAAACAGAGCAGATATTCGCTTTGATAACTCGACCTTAAAGCTACTTGCCGGATCGGGAACCAGCGCACCAGCAGCAACAAACGGCATCATTATTAATACCTCTGGCAATGTAGGAATCGGCACGACGACACCAACATATAGTTTACAAGTTTCTACTGGTGAAATAGCAAGTCTTGGACAAAATCATGGTTTCGCAGTTAAAAGTACACAGGGAGATCTTCAGGAAAATGCTCCGTCTTTTGGTTTGGGTGAAAGCTCTACACAAATAGACAATATTGGACAAGACAGTGTTCAGGTTGGAGGGTATTATGGTATTAATCTCTTAACACAACGGACACGCTTCGCAATTGGCAACTATGACAATGTTTTCTTCTCAGATAGAAATACCGGCATATTATCAACACCTTTGGCAACATTTGATATTCATGGTCTAGCCGGTCAATATTCCAATATTATTCCTATAGCATCTTTTTCCGCTCAAACCGCAGCAGCAGCACTAGTGGTAAACAACTCAGGTGTTGGAGACTTATTTACAGCGTCAAATTCAGCAGTAACAAAGTTTGTTATAACAAATGCAGGTAACGTAGGTGTAGGGACAAGCTTACCTAGCGAATCATTACAAATAGCAGGAGGGAATATTCTCTTATATAATAATCAGATTATTAAGTTTAAGAATTCAGGAGGGACAGCACAAAATATCTTAACATTGGATTCTAGTAATATCACCCATCTGCGCAGCATATCAACAGGAGGAGAAATTGATTTTGATTCACAAAATGGAAGTGTGCAGACAATGAAATTAACCAGTGGAGGTAGAGTGGCAATTGGACTCGGAGCCAGTAGTACGAATGCGACATTGGATCTTTTATCAGTATCAGGAACATTACCAGTAATTAATCTGAGTGGAGCAACATCATATGCCTCATTAACAGTGAATAATACAGGAGTTGGTGATTTATTTACTGCTTCCCAAGCAGGAACAACAAAATTTGTCATTGATAACAGTGGGAATACTCGTGTTACTGCCTCGCTTTGTGTGAAGGCAACTTTTTCAACAGCATGTTCAGGCAGCACCGCAGGGACGATCTATGCTTCCAATACGACTGTCCAGAGCGCGGACGTGGCAGAAAACTATATTTCCTCCCAAAGCCTGGAACCAGGAGATATCATCATGCCAGCAAACGACGGCAATAACCAGGCGGTCATCAAAACCACTATCGCTTATCAATCTCAAGCAATCGGCGTTGTCTCAACCAATCCAGGAGTAACTCTCAATTCCGACGCGACAACAGACAGTACCCACCTGAATAGATATCCAATTGCCCTTCAGGGAAGAGTACCAGTGAAAGTATCCTCAGTAAATGGAACCATACACGCAGGCGATCTCTTAACCTCATCAATAGTTCCAGGCGTTGCGCAAAAAGCTACACAAGCCGGTCAGATTATCGGTAAGGCTCTTGAAAATTACTCAAACAGCGATCCATCCGCCATCGGTAAGATCATGGTGTTTGTGAATATCTCGTATAACGACCCCAATTTGCAAATAACGGCTGACGGAAACCTTGTAGGCGCAGAACAACTCGCGCTATCAAAAACAGCCAATGCGCTTTCTGAAAACAATACTCCTTCTCTATCAACATCAGACGCTGCAAATAGCATACCTGCTGACCAGTTCAGTGCCCTTTCAACAACAGTTTCAGGATTACAAAGCCAGATAGCCTCAATGGGTGCGCAAATCGGGAAGATAGATGATCTCTCAAAACAATTGGTAGAGTTGCAAAAGACAGTCAATCTCAATCAGATGCTCTCAGGAACAGGAAGTCGATCAGCAGTCCTTGGCGCATCCACATCAACGCAAGATCAGATAATTGGCGGCAATCTGAATGTCTTAGGCAGAACCGTCCTGACCGATCTCGGCGTTACAGGAACAATTAATACCGGACTTTTAACCGTTAATGGACTGGACACCTCATCAGCTACTACCAGTGCTACCATCAATACCATAACCTCCCCGCTCAAACTCCAATCACTCGCAGCAGCAGGTGTAGATTTGGAAAATGGCAAAGTTACCATTGACACCAAAGGGAATATTGTCACAGCAGGTGATATCACGGCCAAGAAAATTCATATTGATACCTCCGATGCTTCTGCGCCTTCAGTCGGAGAAGCAACCATTCTCGCAGGTCAAACAAGTACTGTTATCAAAACCACAGCAGTAACAAATCAATCAAAAATCTTTGTGACCCCTCGATCAGAAACAGGAGGGCAGCCACTTATTGTAGGAAGTGTGTCTGATCAAACATCGTTCACGGTCAATATAGATAAGCCAATAACATCCGACATCCGGTTTGACTGGTGGATAGTCAATTAACAGCTATGCTTACACCTTTTTCTACCTACCTTGCATCACAACCAGGCGCGACTATACGACTGATGTTACTCATTTTCTTCGCTGGTGGGAGAGGTATTGCGGGAGATATGCTCCGCTAGATACAGTAACCGGCAAAGACATTGATCGCTATTTTGTCGCGTTGCCACTTTCCACTGCGTCAAAACAGCGCCGACGCTCCGGCCTGCGTAAATTCTTTCGCTTTTTGCAAATGCGGGGAAGTATTGCTCAAAGTCCCTTTGAAAAGGAAACAACAGCGAGAGAGGAAGCAGATCATTGGAATATTGGGGACTTTGCCAACTACCTCTACACCTACAATGCCTCGGAACTTACCATAAAGTATTACACCCTGGACGTGAAGCATTTCGTTTCCTGGGTGCAAGGAAATAACCTGGCTGCCATCTATCACCAGGCGCTTGCCGCGTACAAGACATACCTCGCACAAACGCGGGGTTATACAACAGCGACGATCAATCGCAAACAGGCAGCAATCAACAAATATCTGTGCTGGATGGGAAACCAATGAAATAGCTCCGAATCCATTTGTGTAACTAGAAAACTTTACTTACATGCTGGCACGAGCGAGGGAGCGAGGCTGAATGGGGAGGGTATCGGAGAAATACTACCCCGTAGCTATGTGTTAGGCTTGGAAGACGAAGCGACCTGGCAGGGGTTCCATGCAGTATACTTCGCTCGGTCGCTTCGGCGAAAGCCGTAAAAACACATAGCGGAGTGGGTTGGAGATTTCTCCAATGCAGGTGGCTGGGCATAGGCTTGAAGAATGGAGGATATAGGCAGATTCATCTTAGAAGTATACCTTCCTTAAATAGCAAATTAGTCCTATTTCATCCTATATCAATGTATCTGAAAATGATTTCTGCGGTATAATCTTGGCGGTTTAGATCCTCTTCAGAAAAATCAACCGCAGTTCGCTACAAAATTAACATGGGGCGTCTGGGTAGTAAGAGGAAATCTCCTTGCTGTAAGATACTTTTTTGTTATAGGCTGGCTTGCTGTGCCAATCTGATAGGTACTGCGGGTACAGTCTTATATTACTAGATAAAGTGAGCACAGTATGGCAAAGACGGTGGATGAAGGATTCCGGGAATTTCACGGGAGGCTTACGCCAACGGGTGTACATTCTCAAGCGGCAAAAGACCACAGAACCTCAATCGAGGCGTGCATGAAACGCAACTTCGAGATCACACGCTTCTTTCAATCAGGCTCCTTTGGCAATGGGACAAGCATCAGGGGATACAGTGATGTTGATTATTTCGCTAGTATACCCGCGAAAAATCTCAAGCAGAACTCAGCAACAACCCTGCGAGAGGTACGAGACGCCCTTGATATTCGTTTTCCTGACACTGGCGTTCATGTGGACACGCCTGCTGTAGTTGTTCCCTTTGGAACTGATGCGTCAGAAACCACAGAAGTTGTCCCGGCGAAATTCATAGAAAAAGATAAAGATGGCAATCACATTTATGAGATTGCTGATGGAAGTGGCGGATGGCTGAAAACAAGCCCCGATGCCCATAATAGCTATATTGCTGAGATCAATGACAAGTTTGGTGGTAAGGTCAAACCGCTCATACGGTTTCTGAAAGCCTGGAAGTGTTACCGTAGCGTGCCAATTAGCTCCTTTTACCTGGCAATGCGTGTTGCAAAATATGCATCCCAACAGGATTACATCGCTTACTCATGGGATGTCAGAAACATCTTCAAGTGGCTATTGGATAATCAACTTGCTGCATTGCAAGATCCAGAAGGCATTTCGGGGTATATCTCGCCCTGCCCAACAGATGCTAAAAAAGCCGATGCGCTCTCAAAACTTGATACTGCATTCACACGGGCCGAAAAAGCGCGAGAAGCTGAAAAGGCAGATAAAATCAGCAAGGCGTTTGAGTGGTGGAATCTGGTATATGCGGAAAAGTTTCCAGCATTCGGTTAAGGGGATCGCGTTTACAGGATGCATTGCCTACATAGCAATGGAATAGTAAGAAAGTTGTAATTATGTCTTTAACCATCATAGATGGGTTCCAGAAATTGCGGGAGAATCTGCAAATTACAAACCTTCAGGAATCGGTAGTGTCTACCAGACATCAGAATGTCAGAGAAGCTGTTAAACAAGACCTGGTAGTCGTAGATGACTTTTTAACTGGTTCATATAAACGAAGTACCATGATTGCCCCTCTATCAAAGGCTGATGTCGATACCTTTTGTGTCTTAGATGGCAAATACTTCGAGGACTACAGGTATGGGGGACAAGCAACACTGTTAGATAGGGTAAAAAGAATCCTTCAACGGGCATATCCCTACACGCTTGATATTAGCCGAGATGGTCAAGCAGTAACGATTGCATTTTCAGACTTCAAAGTGGATGTGGTTCCGGCATTTCGTTTGCAGACAGGCGGGTACTACATTCCTAACAGCATCATAAAGCAGTGGATTGCCACCGATCCTAAAAAGCATATAACGATTTGGAGCGAGGCCAATAAAGCGCATGATGGCGACCTGGTTCCGCTCATCAAAATGATAAAGTGTTGGAAAAGGGAAGCAAATGTAGAGATAGGCTCATTCCATCTCGAAAGCCTTCTTCTGCAAATACTTACGAACGTCACCATTACTAACTTCTCCTCTGGAGCCAGGTACGTCTTTGATAAGGCAAGAGCTGCGATAAAATTACCCGTACCAGACCCCGCCGGATACAATCAAAATGTGGGTCAGTATCTTTCACAGAGCAAGCTCGATGATGCAGCGGGGAAATTGGAAACGGCATATACAAGAGCCATGAAAGCAGAGCAAGCCGCCGCTAAAGGAAATAACCAGGATGCCTATTACTACTGGCGTCTTATTTTTGGTGACTACTTTCCTGCGTATGGATAGCATGGAGTGTGAATAGCCGTGTCTAACGATATCGCAAAAAAACAAAATGCCCAGCAACAACTTGAACGGTTAGCAGCACAACGATATCTGTACTCAAACGCCAAAAGCATTATGCTGGTACAGCTTACCCTGGATTTGTTGACACCCTTAGTTTTGGCTGTCATCGTAGCTTTTATTCCAAGTTTTGACACCTATGCAGCATTTATCGGCGTAAGTGTAGGCGTTCTTGATTTGATTCTCGAAAGTTCAGAATCCTCACACAAGCGGCAGGCAGCAGAGATTCAAGAAATTTTTGATTGTGATGTGCTTGACCTTGAATGCCGGGAGCTACAAGTCAGGCGTCGGCCCATTGTGGAAATAATTATGGAAGCTGCACGCGCTTACAAACGAGCCGACCCAACATATTCACATCTCAAAGACTGGTATCCTCCTATCGTTGAAAACTTACCTTTGTACTTAGCTCGTCTTGTTTGCCAGAGGGTTAACTGTTGGTGGGACGCTGACCAGCGGAGACGGTATGCAGGAGCGGTTGTGATTATTCTTGCACTTCTTTGTGCGGTGGTCTTAGCCATTGGGTTTGTGAATGGCCTTACTGTCGGCAAGCTGTTCCTTGCGGTCATATTCCCTCTTCTTCCCACATTTATCTGGGCATACCGTGAAATTAAAGGACAAACGGAAGCTGCAAACGAAAAAGATGAACTAAGGAAATACGCGGAAGATGTTTGGAACGATGCATTAAACGAAAGAATTTCTCTTGAAGAGGTTGAGAAGAAATCCAGGAATCTTCAGGATGAGATTTATTACAATCGTCGCTCTAATCCTTTTATCTTGGATTGGTTTTATAGACGCCTGCGCCGTAAGAATGAAGAGTTCATGAATCGAGGGGCTGAGGATTTAGTTAATGAGGCATTGCAGAGCTTGGCGAAGAGAAAAAATCCATAACATCTCTAGAATTCGATCTCTGAGACGCACAATTGATGATTTCTGACATGCTGAACGGACTAACAGCAGAGGAGGCTGTGGGTTTCGATGCTGGAAGGGAAAATGTTGCAGCTCTCACTTGTTTCTCTGCATACCAAATGGTACCAATACGATAGATTCGCACAAATAAATATGCTATTCTAGCGGCACTCTCAGTACAGAGAAGATTGCGTGGATAGGGAGAGAGCCTCCTGGGTTTCCATCCAAGACTTGCGGATATCATGCCTACCTTGTTTTTCCTGCGCCCCGTACTGCACTTTCTGGTAGAATCGAGGGTATTGCTATGGCATTAATTGGTCGCTTCATTGGTGTAAATAGATATCTGGACCGAAATATTCGAGACTTAAACGGAGCCGGAAGAGATGCTATAGCCCTCTGGGCATTATTTTCAGATACCATTCCAGAAATTGACGCCAGATTACTCATCAATGCCGATGCGAATGTACATAGCATTAGACAAGCATTGCGGGAAACACTTGAAAACGCTACTTCTGACGACACAGTGATTGTATTCTTTTCCGGGCATGGATCACCTGACCATCGGCTTACCGCACACGACACATCTCTTGTAGATTTGCCAAATACTACGATTCCCATGCAGGAGCTTGCAGATCTCTTCAAAGCCTGCCAAGCAAAGTCAATACTCTGTATCCTGGATTGCTGTTTTAGTGGGGGAGCACCAGCAAAGGTTCTTGAGACTAGCCCTATACCACGGGCACTTGGCAATCCGTTACAAAGTCTCTTAGGAACAGGGAGAATGATTCTTGCCGCATCAAACTTTGACCAGCCTTCCTATGAACTACCCTCCACAGGTCATGGTGTTTTAACCAAAGCCTTATTGGATACGCTTCAGAGTACTGAAGATACCGTTAATCTGCTTACTGCTATGAATACAGTGATGGAATTAGTGCGTACTGAGGCTGCACGGATCGGAGTTGAGCAAACTCCTGTGTTACTCAACCATATTGAAGGCGGGCTGGTTCTCCCATCACTTAAACCAGGCAAAAATTATTTTGCAGCGTTTCCCGATAAACAAGGGGTTAAAGTCACGAAAGATATTGCTGACTTATCTCAATTTGGTCTACCTCACGAGTTGTTAGCAGAATGGGGCGCACTGTTCAAAGAAGGGCTGAATGACCTGCAATTATCAGCAGTGAATGAGTATCGGATTTTGAATGGAGAATCATTGCTGGTTATCGCGCCTACTAGCTCAGGAAAAACCTTCATCGGTGAGATGGCAAGCGCAAGAGCACTGGTAGAAGGCAACAAGGCCGTATTCCTACTGCCGTATAGAGCATTAGTAAATGAGAAATACGAGCAGTTTTCCCAGCTTTATGGGGACAGGTTGGGGTACCGAATCATCAGATGTACGGGAGATTATCAGGATCAAAATGAAGACTTTATCAAGGGCAAGTATGACATCGCTTTACTCACCTATGAAATGTTTCTCAACCTCAGCATTAGTTTACCATTCGTTTTGAATACTATTGGTTTGGTAGTCCTGGATGAGGCGCAATTTATCACAGATCCGCTACGAGGCATCACTGTCGAATTATTATTAACCAGCCTGATTCTTGCTCGTCAGAGAGAAGTTACTCCTCAACTGTTGATTTTGTCTGCGGTGATCGGGGACTCAAATATTTTTGAAACATGGTTAGGCTGTACTAAATTAGTAACTACAGATAGGCCCGTCCCTCTCATAGAAGGGGTTTTAGACAGAAACGGCACGTTCAAGTACATTGACGAGCTTGGTGATATGAAACAAGAGCAGGTGCTCTCTCCCAGAGAAATTGTCGTCAGAAAAGCTAAACCGCAAGCTCAAGACGTGATCGTTCCGCTGGTTAGGGCGTTAGTGGCAAATGGCGAAAAAGTGATTGTATTTCGGAATAAGAAAGGAAACGCAGAGGGATGTGCTGAATATTTAGCTGTTGAGCTGAATCTGGAACCCGCAACAGACACAATTAGCCAGTTGCCAACGCAAGACACCTCGTCTACCTCATCCCGCCTCAGAAAAAGTTTATCTGGTGGAGTTGCATTTCATGACACGAATCTTAATCGAGGAGAGAGAAGTGTGATAGAACGTGCGTTTCGAGATCCAAATAGTAAGGTTCGCGTTCTCGCTGCGACGACGACGTTAGCAGCGGGCTTAAATACTCCAGCGTCTACGGTAATCCTTGCAGAGCAAGAGTTTGTTGGAGAAGACGGAAGACAGTTTACCGTTGCAGAATATAAAAATATGGCTGGGAGAGCGGGGCGAGTGGGTTTTAACGAACAAGGCAAGGCAATAATTCTTGCAGATGGGGGATACGACCCGGAAGTATTACTTCAAAAATATGTGGTGGGAAAGCTTGATAATTTAACCTCCTCTTTTAATCTTGACGCATTAGATACCTGGATAATCCGGTTATTGGTACAAGTCAAAGGCGTCAGCAAAAGTGATTTAGTTGGGTTACTGGCAAATACTTATGGCGGGTATGTAGCAAATAGGGCGAATCCTGATTGGGCCAAAGAAATGCAGATTCAGATCAACGGCTTGTATGATCGAATGTTAGCACTAGGTCTCATCGAAGAAGAGGGCGAAATAGTCCACCTTACGTTATTAGGGAAAGCCTGTGGAGAGTCAGTGTTGTCGTTCTTATCAGCGATGAGACTGGTAGAGTTGTTGAAGAACTATCACACCCAGGTCTTAACCGCAGAAAACTTTATGGCGTTGGTACAGGCATTGCCTGAATCGGACAAGCAGTATACTCCGATGATGAGAAAAGGGAGATCTGAGGCCGCTCGTCCAGGTGAAGCTGTCAGTAAGTTTGGGGTAGAAATAGTCCGATTGTTACAGCGCTTTACCCAGGGTGATGAATTTACCTACTTTGCTCGCTGTAAAAGAGCTTGTATCTTGTTTGATTGGATTCGAGGGGTTTCAATCGAAGAGATCGAGAGACGCTATGCATCAACAAATCCGTATCTTGGAAATATCGGCTATGGCGATGTTCGAAAGTTCGCCGATTTAACGCGATTCCAGTTGCGATCAGCACACCAAATAGCCTCACTTATCTTTCCGGGACAATTCATCGATGAGAAAGCTATTGACGCGCTTCTAAGTCAACTCGAAGTTGGGATACCTGCTGACTCGCTCGATTTACTTGAGCTGCCCTTTAGTCTGTCGAGAGGCGAATATTTAGCGCTCAATACTATTAGCGTGAAAAATAGAGCTGAACTTTTCAAACAACCAAAGGAAGCGCTTAGCAAAGTTCTTGATCCGGCTATTCTTCGTGAATTAGAAAAAGCGAAGCAGGTGGCTGTTACAAGCTCCAAGTAAACAAGGCGCTAAGAATTTCTAAAACGAGCTTCAACCGTCTATACGATAGAATAGGGTATTGGTCTGGTATGCTATTAGATAGGGTGTAGGAAATAGGTGTAGGCAAACGAGCAAGAAGCCCTGAAAGAGAAAATGGAAGACAGGAGGAAAGAGGTATAGGCAAGGGAGTGAAAAAGGGGTATCCTCTGCACTAAAAAAACCAAGAAGCAGAGAGGAGACCCCTGGAATGGAAACGAATGAGCAGGTGAAAACGGCACTGGTGCAGGAAGCAGAACACGAGATCGTGAACTTACTCAAGCGGATGCAAGAGCTGAAGGCAGGAGACCTCCAAGGAGTGGAACAGGAGGTGCTGGCGAGTATGTTTCGCCTGGGGCGCACCACCCTGCAAGGGCTCATCCAGGCGCAGGTGGAAACGCAGGAGACCCCTGCGCGGCGAGAGGGGGCGTGCGGGCATGAGCAGAGGTTGGTGAGTCAGCGCCCCAAGCAAGTGCTGACGTTGTT
>Ga0070734_10002803_pt1 | contig 19883 bp, 19 predicted proteins | sample Coa_R1_8_FD_66444 | JGI IMG/M metagenome (GOLD analysis project Ga0070734, IMG submission 66444) | Surface soil microbial communities from Centralia Pennsylvania, which are recovering from an underground coalmine fire - Coalmine... | ecosystem: Environmental > Terrestrial > Soil > Unclassified ... | reverse complement strand
GGCGCGCGTCACGACCAGCTCGCTGCCGGCCGCGAGCTGGCCGAGCCCCATCAGCGCACCGATCAGCGCTCCGATCGGCAACAGCTCGAACGCCTGCTGCGGCAAATTGAGAAAAGTGAACAGAAATGCATCGCCCGCGCTGTAGCTGCCGACGCCGATATCGCCCTGCTGGCTCAGGAACACGAACAGCGCGGCGAGCGTGAGGAGCACCGTCATCGCCATGCCCGTGTACAGGAGCACGGTTCGATAGAGGTAGCGGTCGATGATGTTCATGTGCTGCGCGCCTCACGCATCACGAGGTGCAGCCCAAAGGCCAGGATCAGGATGTGCACCCACCAGACGCCGATCAACGGGGAGAGCTGCCCCTTCTCGACCCACACCTTGGCGGCGGACAGCAGGTTCGAATACACGAAATACACGACGATCGCGAAGCCCACCCGCGCATACCGTCCCTGGCGGGGCCGCAGATGACTCAAGGGGACCGCCACCAGGGTGAGCACGAGCGCCATGAGCGGCCCCGAGGCGCGGTACTCGAGCTGCGCCACGTCGGAGGGTGCGCTCGAGCCGATGAGCTCACGAGTCGGCTTGGTGTCCGGATCCTCGACCCGCGTGGCGGTATCGGCCGGCGTGATGATCGGGATGCCGTGCTCGCGGAACTCGATCACCCGGAAATCGTCGTGACCTGGAATGCCCTCGTAGCGGCGCCCGTCGTACAGGGTCACGAAGTGCGTGCCGTCGCTGCCCGCCCGCGAGTAGGTCGCCGTGCTCGCGACCGCCACCTCGAGCCGTCCCGCGGTCTCCCGGCGCACGAAAACGTTGTGCAGCACGCCGGCGGCATCGACCCGCTCGGCGTAGAACACCGCATCCCCGCCGCCGCTGATGAAGGAGCGAAAGCGGCCCGCATCGAGCTGCCCGAACTGCGCCTGTTTGATCGCCGCCTGTCTCAGCAGCTGCACTTGCTGATCGGCGCGTGGGACCTGAAAGAAGGACAGCCAGGCGAGTCCGGCGGCGATCACGACCGCGAAGCACAGCAGCGGGGGGAGCAGGCGCGACGGCGCGAAACCGCAGGCCTGCAACGCCGCCATCTCACTGTCGTGATAAAGCCGGCCGAGTGCCAGCACGATGGAGAGCAGCAGCCCGACCGGCACGATGACCGAGAGGTTCATGATGGCGCCCAGCGCGATGAGCTGCAGCACGATGCTGCGACCGTAGTCGTTGCTCGCGGCCTGCCCGAGGACACGCGAGAGCTGATTCGACACGAGAATGGCCACCAGGATGCCGGTGACCGCGAACCAAGTCTGGATCACCTCGCGCAGTACGTATCGCTGGACCAACCACTTCATGACATCGAGCTTAGAGCGTTCTCATTAATCTAGTAAACTAATCGCATTCTCATGGCTTCACCCCCTACCCATCCAGGAGCCCATGCTATGGAGTTCAAGGCGCTCGTCGACGCCCGGGCGCGCACGGCCTCCGGATGCGCCCTCGTCGGCCTCTACGAGGGGGGCGAGCTCGGCGTGGCCACCCGTCACCTCGACCAGTCGCTCGGCGGTCTCATCGGCCGGCTGCACGCCAGCGGCGACTTCGCCGCGAAGCTCGGTGACACGCTGCTGCTCCCGCAGGCCGCCGGCGCCGTGCATCAGCGGGTGCTGGTCGTCGGCCTCGGTGCCCGCGCCCAGTTCGGGCGCAAACCCTATCGCAAGGCGCTGCAGGCCGGCGCGGCCGCTCTGCTCAAGACCGGTGCGCGCGATGCCCACGTCTACCTCTCGCTCGAGGAGGGCACCCAGCTCGATGCCCGACATCGCGCCCGGCTCGTCGCCGAGGTGCTGAGCGCGCAAGGCTACCGCGTCAATGACCTCAAGACGGGAACGAAACCGAAGCCGCCGAAGCTCGAGCGGGTCGCCGTCGCGGTCGAGAGCGCCCGCTCATTGAAGGCCGCGAGCGAGGGCGTGAAGGTGGGCGCGGCGGTTGGGAGGGGAAGCGCCTTCATGCGCGACCTCGCGAATCTGCCGCCGAACATCTGCACCCCGACCTATCTCGGTGAGCGCGCCACGGAGCTCTCGAAGGAGTTCCCGCGCATCAAGACGCGCCTCTACGACCTCGACGGGATACGCAGCCTGAAGATGGGCGCGTTCCTCGCCGTCACGCAGGGCTCGAGCCAGCCGCCGCGCCTCATCGTGTGCGAGTACTCGGGCGCACGCAAGGCGCTGGCGCCGATCGCGCTGCTCGGCAAGGGAATCACGTTCGATTCCGGCGGCATCTCGCTCAAGGATCCGCCCGCCATGGACGAGATGAAGTTCGACATGAGCGGAGCGGCTGCCGTCCTCGGAGCGTTGCGCAGCGCCGCCGAGCTGGCCCTGCCCATCAATCTGCTCGTCGTCATCGCGGCGTGCGAGAACATGCCGGATGGGGGCGCGGTCAAGCCCTCGGACATCGTCACGACGATGTCCGGACAGACGGTCGAGATCCTGAACACCGACGCCGAGGGGCGCCTGGTGCTCTGTGATGCGATCACCTTCAGCCGCCGCTTCAAGCCGGCGGCGGTCGTCGATGTCGCAACGCTCACCGGGGCCTGCATCGTGGCCCTCGGCAATCACTACAGCGGCCTCATGAGCAACAACGAGAGACTGGCGCAGGAGCTCATCGAGGCAGGCCAGCGCGCGGACGACCGCGCCTGGCGGCTGCCGATCGGCGATGAGTATGGCGATCAGCTGAAGAGCAATTTTGCGGATTTCGCGAACATCGGCGGCCGGGAGGGCGGCGCCTGCACGGCGGCCACGTTCCTGTCGAAATTCGCCAAGGATCTCGTCTGGGCGCACCTGGATGTGGCCGGCACGGCCTGGCAGGGCGGAGCGCAGAAGGGCAGCACCGGCCGTCCGCTGCCGCTGCTCGTCGATTTCCTGCTCCAGCGTGCCGCTCGTGCGCGCTGAAGCGCGCGCAAAAGCGGGCCCCTGAAATGACGGAACGCGTCGATTTCTATGTCCTCAGCAGCGCAAGTCAGCGCCAGCGCCACACGATCGGCTGTCGGCTCGCGGAAAAAGCCTACCTGCAAAACTCCAAGGTGCTGATCGCTCTCGAGAGCGACGCCGAGGCGAGTGCACTCGATGAGCTGCTCTGGACGTTTCACGATCGGGCGTTCGTGCCGCATCACCGTTGCGGTGAGGCGCAGTGCACCGAGCCCGAGTTGCCGGTGCACGTGTGCGTGAATCTCGAGCGCGGAGCGGGCGCGGATCTGCTGGTCAACCTCTGCGATCGGCTGCCTGCGCAGATGGCGCGCTTTGCGCGCATCGCCGAAGTCATCGACTCCGACCCCGAGCGCCGGCGCCTCGGGCGCGAGCGCTTCAAGGCGTACCGCGAGCAGAAGATCGCGCTCGAGACTCATCAGCTCGCCGATGCGGGCGTCGAGCTCCCGGGTCCATGACTTCGTCGAGGAGGGAGCCGGGCAGCGAGGCCATGGACAAGGCCTACTCGCCGGCCGCGATCGAGACGCGTCGCTACGGGGAGTGGGAGTCGCGCGGCTATTTCGCCCCCAGTGGACACGGCCCCGTGTTCTCGATCGTCATCCCGCCGCCCAACGTGACGGGCACCTTGCACATGGGCCATGCGTTTCAGGACACGATCATGGACGCCCTGGTGCGTTTCCACCGCATGCAAGGCTTCGACACGCTGTGGCAGCCCGGCACCGATCATGCCGGCATCGCGACGCAGATGGTGGTGGAGCGTCAGCTCAACGCCGAGGGCCTTTCCCGGCTCGAGCTCGGACGCGAGGCCTTCGTCGCGCGCGTGTGGCAGTGGAAGCAGAGCTCGGGCGACACCATCGCCCGCCAGACACGGCGGCTCGGGGCGTCGGTCGACTGGCAGCGCGACAAGTTCACGATGGATCCCGAGCTTTCCCGTGCGGTGACCGAGGCTTTCGTGCGGCTCTACCGGCAGGGGCGCATCTATCGCGGCAAGCGGCTCGTCAACTGGGATCCGGTGCTGAAGACCGCGTTGTCGGATCTCGAGGTGGTCGCGGAGGAGGAAGCCGGGAGCCTGTGGCATCTGCGCTATCCGTTGAGCGATGGCAGCGGCTCGCTCAGCGTCGCGACGACGCGGCCCGAGACGCTCTTCGGTGACGTGGCGGTCGCCGTGCACCCGGAGGATGAGCGCTACCGGAAACTGCTCGGACGCCTGCTGCGCCTGCCCCTGACGGAGCGCGAGATCCCGGTGATCGCCGACGAGTACGTCGATCCTGCCTTCGGCAGCGGCTGCGTGAAGATCACCCCGGCCCACGACTTCAACGACTACGAGGTGGCGGCTCGCCACGGATTGCCGCTCCTCAACATCATGAATCCGGATGCCTCCTTGAACGAGGCGGTGCCGGCGCCCTACCGCGGTCTGGACCGGCAGGTCGCGCGCGAGCGCGTGCTCGCAGATCTGGCCGCGCAGGGCCTCATCGAGCGCGTCGAGCCGCACAAGCTCACGGTGCCGCGCGGCGATCGCAGCAACGCGGTGCTCGAGCCGCTGCTGACCGATCAGTGGTTCATCGGCATCGCGCCGCTGGCCGAGCCGGCCGTCGCGGCGGTGGAGGCCGGGCGCATCCGCTTCGTGCCCGAGAACTGGAGCGGGGTCTACTTCGAATGGATGCGCAAGATCAAGGATTGGTGCATCAGCCGCCAGCTCTGGTGGGGGCATCGCATCCCCGCGTGGTACGACGATGAGGGCCGCTGCTATGTCGCGCACGACGAGGAGGAGGCCCGGCGTCTGCATGGCTTGAGCCCCGCGGTCGCGCTTCGCCAGGACGAGGACGTGCTCGATACCTGGTTCTCCTCGGCGCTTTGGCCGTTCTCGACCCAGGGCTGGCCCAGGGCCACGGCCGAGCTCGCACGCTATTATCCGACCGCACTGCTCGTCACCGGCTTCGACATCATCTTCTTCTGGGTGGCCCGCATGATCATGATGGGCCTCGCGCTGATGGACGACGTGCCGTTTCGCGTGGTGTACGTGCACGGGCTCATCCGCGACCACGATGGGCAGAAGATGTCCAAGTCGAAGGGCAACGTCATCGACCCGCTCGACATCATCGACGGCATCTCGGCCGATGCGCTGGTCGCCAAGCGCACCAGCGGCCTCATGCAGCCGCAGATGAAGCCCGCCATCGAGCGGGCGACGCGCAAGCAGTTCCCGAACGGCATCCCCGCGTTCGGCACCGATGCCCTGCGTCTGACCTTCGCCTCGCTTGCGACGCAGAGCCGCGACCTGCGCTTCGATCTCGCGAAGGTCGAAGGCTATCGCAACTTCTGCAACAAGCTGTGGAATGCGGCGCGCTTCGTGCTCATGAACGTCTCGGAGGCGCCGGGCGCCGTGCCTTCCTCGGGAGCCTCAGCTCCCGGACGAAGCCTCGCCGATCGCTGGATCCGCTCGCGCCTCGCCGTGATGCTCAGGCGCATCGCGATCGGCTTCGCGGACTACCGGCTCGACACGGTGGCGAGCGCGCTCTACGAGTTCACCTGGAACGAGTTCTGCGACTGGTATCTGGAGATGTCGAAAGCCGTGCTGCAGTCGCAGACGGCGAGCGAGGCGCAGAAGCAGTGGGCCCGACGCACTCTGATCGAGACGCTGGAGGTGCTGCTGCGCGCGTTGCATCCGATCGCGCCTTTCATCAGCGAGGAAATCTGGCAGCGCGTGCGGGTCAGCGCCGGCGTGTCCGGCGAGACGATCATGCTGCAACCCTTCCCGACCGCCACCAGCGCGGATGTGGATGAGGAGGCGGAGCGCGAGATGCAGTGGGTCATGGGGTTCGTGCTCGGCGTGCGCCAGATCCGCGGCGAGATGGACATTGCGCCGAGCCGCAAGCTGCCGGTGCTCATGCAGAATGCGAGCCCGCTCGATCTCCAATACCTCGCGCGCAACGGCGCCTTCCTCGAGCGCCTCGCCGGCATCGAGACCCCGCGCACGCTCGCGCCGGCCGAATCTGCGCCGATCTCGGCGGTGGCTCTCCTCGGGACGCTCGAGATCCTGGTGCCGATGGCCGGTCTCATCGAGCCCGGCGCGGAGATCGAGCGGCTGGAGAAACGGCGGCGGCGGGCGCAGAGCGAGCAGTCAAAGCTCGAGGCGAAGCTCGCCAATGCCGAGTTCGTGCGCAATGCGCCTGCAGAGATCATCGCCAAGGATCGGGCACGGCGGGCGGAGCTCACCGTCGAGCTTTCCCAGCTCGATGCGCAGCTCAAGCGCGTGGCCGCGTTGCAGTCCTCATGAGTGCCCGCGAGCAGCACACGTCCGCACCGCGCGGCGCGGGCTCCGCGGCGGGGCCGCCGGGGGCGGCGGTGGCGGCGATGCTCGCGCAGCTCAACCGCGTGATTCTCGACAAGGACTCGCAGATCCGACTGTGTCTCGCGTGCCTCCTGGCGAGAGGACATCTGCTCATCGAGGACTTGCCGGGCGTCGGCAAGACGACGCTCGCCCATGCCCTCGCCCGCACGCTGGGATTGACCTTCCAGCGCGTGCAATTTACGAGCGACTTGTTGCCCGCGGACATTCTCGGGGTATCGATCTACGATCGCGACACCGGCCGCTTTCGCTTCCAGCAGGGACCGATCTTCGCCCAGCTGGTCCTCGCCGATGAGATCAATCGGGCCTCCCCCAAGGCACAGAGCGCGCTGCTCGAGGCCATGGAGGAGCGGCAGGTGACCCTCGATGGGCAGACGATGGCGCTGCCCGACCCCTTCTTCGTCATCGCCACACAGAATCCACAGGAGCAGGTCGGCACCTTTGCGCTGCCCGAGTCACAGCTCGATCGCTTTCTGATGCGCGTGCATCTCGGCTACCCGGCGGCGGCGGCGGAGCGCGAGCTGCTCACCGGCATGGACCGCCGCGACCTGCTGGCCGCGCTCGAGCCCGTGGTGACCCTCGAGTCCTTGCACGCCTTGCAACGGAGCATCTTCGATGTTCACGTCTCGGCGCCCATCCTCGACTATGTCCAGGCGCTGATCGCGCATACGCGCACCACCGCCGAAGTGAGCCTCGGGCTCTCGCCACGCGCAGGCATCGGCCTGGTGCGCGCCGCGCGCGCGGTCGCGCTCATCGATGGGCGCGCCGCCGTCCTGCCCGAGCACGTGCAAGCCGTCTTTCCCGCGGTGGTCGAGCATCGCATCGGGGAACATGCGGGCGGCGCGGTGAGCGCGCGCCAGCTTCTCGAGGCCGTGCCCGTACCGTAGGAGCGCCTCGGGTCATGGACAAGGCGGCAACGGCAGCGCCTGAGCACCCGGGTACACGCACCGTTCGGCGTTCGCTGCGCAGCGCCGCCACGGGCCGCTTTCGTGCCTGGGCCGCACGCCGCCAGGGTCGGGACGCCCTGCCGGTCGCGATTCATCGCCGCCGCATCTACATCCTGCCGACGCGCTTCGGGCTGATGCTCGCCGGGCTCCTGCTGGCGATGCTGCTCGCCGGGCTCAACTACAACAGCAACCTGGGGCTCGCCTACGCCTTCCTGATGTTCGGCCTGACCCTGGTGGCCATGCACCACTGCCATCGCAATCTTCTCGGTCTCGAGGTCGACATCAGCCTCGAGAGCGATGCGTTCGCAGGCACTTATGCCGCATTCCCGTGTCTGCTCGGGAACGCCTCCGCGCTCGAGCGGATCGACATCGAGGCACAGCTCGGCGCCGAGCAGGGTCAGCCGGCGGTGACCAGCGTGCGAGCCCGGGGCCGCGAGCGGCTGATCCTCGAGATCCCGGTGCAGCGGCGCGGGGTCGTGCGCATTGCCCGGCTCGAGCTCGCCACGCGCCAGCCGCTCGGCTGGTTTCGAGCCTGGACCTACGTGCACGTGCCTCTGACGGTGTACGTCGCCCCGAGTCCGCGCGGCGAGCGGCCGCTGCCCACGTCGTCTGGAAACCGCGGGCGCGCCGCGCCGGCCGCCGAGGCCCGGGGTGATGAGGACTTTGCCGGCCTGCGTGCCTACGCCCCGGGGGTGCCGTTGAAGCACATGGCCTGGAAGGTGCTCGCACGCGGCCAGGATGCGGCGGTGCGCAGCTACACGAGCGTCGTCGCGGAGCCGCAGTGGCTCGAGTGGTCGCTCCTCGAGGGTCTCGAGGTGGAGACACGGCTCTCGCAGCTGTGCCGCTGGGTCCTCGAGTGTCATCGCTTGCAGCGAACCTACGGACTGCGACTTCCCGGGATCGAGATTCCGCCGAGCCAGGGCGCCGCGCATCGCACCGAGTGCCTGCGCGCGCTCGCCCTGTATGGTGCGGCGGACGCATGAAAGCCGCGCAAGCGCCGGCGACATCCGTCCAGCTGCGCTGGCTGTGTGCGTGCCTCGCGCTCGCGCTCGCACCGCATCTCACGAGCCTGCCACCTTGGTTGATCGGCGTGACTGCGGCTTTCGTCGTCTTGCGCCTCGCGCTCGCCGCGCGGCAACGCCCGCCGCCGCCGAAGCTCCTGCGCCTTGCACTCGCCGCGATCGCGCTGGCGCTGCTCTGGCTGCAGTACCGCACCTTCAATGGCCTCGAAGCCGGCACTGCGCTGCTGTGCCTGGTGGCGGGGCTGAAGTTTCTCGAGACGCAATCGCGGCGCGATCTGTACGTGCTCACCTTCATCGTTTATTTCCTCGGTCTCGCGGCGCTGTTGCGGGGCGAATCGTTCTGGTTGCTGGGCTATCTGGTCGGCGTCGCCTGGCTCACCTCCGCAACGCTTCTGCATCTCACGCCCGCCCGACCGCTCGAGGCGCTGCCGAGCGCGCGCCGCGCAGGCCGCATCCTCGCGCAGGCGCTGCCCATTGCGCTCGTCCTGTGGCTGCTCTTTCCGCGCTTCGACGGACCGCTGTGGCAGCTCTCGAGCGAGGCGCGCGCACAGTCCGGTTTGAGCGACACCCTGAGTCCGGGCGACATCACCGAGCTCGCGCTTTCCTCCGAGATTGCCTTTCGCGTGCATTTTCTCGGAGCGACGCCGCCGCCCGGCGCGCGCTACTGGCGGGGTCCCGTGCTGCATCAGTTCGACGGGCGCGCCTGGCGCGGGATCGATTCGAGTGCTGCCCGAGTCTCGCACCTTCGGCTCTCGGGGGCCGCCTACCGTTACCGGCTGAGCCTCGAGCCGCATGCGCATCGCTGGGTATTCACCCTCGACTGGCCCGCCTCCTGGAGCCTGCCGAAGGCGCTGCTGACGAGCGACGAGGTGCTCATGCAGCCCGAGCCGATCCTGGACACCCTCGATGTGGTTGCAAGCTCCTTCAGCGTGGCGCGCCCCGCCCGACCCCTCGGTGCCGATGAGCGGGCGCGGGACACCGCGCTGCCGCCCGCGAGCAATCCCCGCACCGGGGAGCTCGCGCAGCGGCTCTGGCAGGCGCATCCGCGCGATGTCGAGTACGTTCGCGCGGTGCTCGCCCTGTTCCATGATCAACCGTTCTATTACACGCTGACGCCGCCTCGCCTCGAGCAGAACCCGACCGACGAGTTCCTGTTCGAGACGCGGCGCGGTTTCTGCGGACACTATGCTTCGGCCTTCGCCCAACTGATGCGCGCGGCCGGCCTTCCGGCTCGCGTCGTCACGGGCTACCTGGGAGGAACCTACAATCGCTTCGCCAACTACTGGATCGTGCGTCAGAGCGATGCGCACGCCTGGACGGAGGTGTGGCTCGAGGGCCGCGGTTGGACGCGGATCGATCCGACCTCGGCCGTCGCGCCCGAGCGCGTCGAGCGCGGCGTGAACGATACGGTGGCGGCGGATGAGCCCCTGGCAAGCCGCTGGCAACGGCACACCCCCTGGCTCGCCGATCTCAGGCTCGAGCTCGACGCCCTGCATGAGTGGTGGCGCGAGCGCATCCTGCGCTACGACTCAGGGCTGCAGCTGCGGCTCCTCAGAGCCTTGCACGTTCCGGACCCCGATGCGCAGAAGCTCGTCATCCTCCTCGGCATCGGTCTCGGACTCGTGCTCGGCTGGCTCACCTGGCAGGTGCGGCGCGAGACACGCCCGGCCGACGTCGACCCCGTGCAGCGCGCCTATGCGCGCTTGTGCCGAAAGCTGGCCGCCGTCGGCCTGGAACGGCGCGCTTTCGAGGGCCCCTTGAGCTTCGCCACCCGCGTCGGCGCCGCGCGTCCGGATCTCAAGGCCGTGGTGCAGGGCTTGTGCGATCTGTACGCGGGGCTGCGCTACGGGCCGCCCCTCGAGCGCGCCTCGGTGGTCCGCTCGACCTTCATCGCAGCGGTGCGCGCCTTTCACCCGCCGCGTCGCCCGCTCGGCGCGGGCGCGAGGTGATCGCGCGTCTTCAGGAACTCGATCTGCGGCCAGCGCTCCTGGGTGAGCTCGAGATTGACCCGGGTCGGGGCGAGGTACACGAGCTCGCCTGCGTGATCGATCGATAGGTTGTCGTACGCCTTGTCGCGAAACTCCGCGAGCCGCTTCTCATCGGCGAGCCGCACCCAGCGGGCCGCCACGACGTTCACCGGCTCGAAGGTGCATTGCACGCCGTACTCGTCCTGCAGGCGAAAGGCGACCACCTCGAACTGCAGCGGGCCGATGGCTCCCAGAATGAGGTCGTTGTTGCGCAGGGGCTTGAAGAGCTGCGTCGCGCCCTCCTCGCAAAGCTGCGAGAGGCCCTTCTGCAGCGCCTTCATGCGCAGCGGGTCCTTGAGCACGGCGCGCCGGAAGAGCTCGGGTGCGAAGTTCGGCACCCCGGTGAAGGTGAGATGCTCGCCTTCCGAGAAGGTGTCGCCAATATTGATCGTCCCGTGATTGTGCAGGCCGATGATGTCTCCGGCGTAGGCCTCCTCGGCCTGCGAGCGGTCGGCCGCGAGGAAGGTGAGCGCATCGGCGATGCGCACCTCCTTGTCCTGGCGCACATGGTAGAGACGCATGCCCCGCGCGTAGCGTCCCGAGCACAGCCGCAGGAAGGCGATACGATCGCGATGACCGGGGTCCATGTTGGCCTGGATCTTGAACACGAATCCCGTGAGCTTGGGCTCCTGCGCCTCCACCACGCGCTCGAGCGCGCTGCGTGGCAGCGGCGCCGGCGAGTGCCGGACGAAGGAGTCGAGCAGCTCGCGCACACCGAAATTGTTGACGGCCGAGCCGAAGAACACCGGCGTTTGCCGGGCGGCGAGATAGCGCTCGAGGTCGAAGGTGGGTGTGGCGCCGCGCACGAGCTCCACCTCGTCGAGGAATGCCCGGTAACGATTGCCGAGAAACGCCTGCGCTTCGGCGCCCTCGAGCCCCTCGATGGTCTCGTGCGAGCCGAGACGGCCGCGCTCCGAGGCGACATACACGTAGATCCGGTCCTCGATGAGGTGATAGACGCCGAGCAGGTCGCGCCCCATGCCGATCGGCCAGGTCACCGGCGTGCATTCGACCTTGAGGACCCGCTCGATCTCATCGAGCAGCTCGATCGGCGGCCGCCCGTCCCGATCGAGCTTGTTGACGAAGGTCATGATCGGTGTGGCGCGCAGCCGGCACACCTCCATGAGCTTGATGGTGCGCTCCTCGACGCCCCGCGCGCAGTCGATGACCATCAGTGCGGAGTCGACCGCGGTGAGCGTGCGATAGGTGTCCTCGGAGAAGTCCTCGTGACCGGGCGTGTCGAGCAGGTTGACGATGCAGCCTTCGAAGGGGAACTGCATCACCGAGGAGGTGACGGAGATCCCGCGCTGCTGCTCGAGGCGCATCCAGTCGGAGGTGGCGTGCCGCGTCGCCTTGCGACCCTTGACGGTGCCGGCCATCTGGATCGCGCCTCCGAACAGCAGCAGCTTCTCGGTGAGCGTGGTCTTGCCCGCATCGGGGTGGGAGATGATGGCAAACGTCCGGCGACGCTGGATCTCACTGGATATTTCAACTTCTGTCACCAACCGTTTCCTTGAATAGGTACATGTCCATGTACACGGACCGCAAAGCCCGCGCTGCCGATGGGGCGCAGCCCCGGCGCGCGACGCGGTGGGCGACAGCGTAAAATGATGGACTCAGACTCGGGTGAATTTACCGGGTCACGGGTACGAGCATGCGCCGCAGCACCGCCGCGTCCTCCCGGCCTCCCGGAGCCTGATAATAGCCCCGGCGTACTCCCACCTGCTCGAAGCCGAGCGAATGATAGAGGCGCGCGGCGACGGTGTTCGAGGGCCTCACCTCGAGATAAGCCTCGTACATCCCCGCGCTACTTGCGCGCTCGAGCAGCCAGGTGAGAATGCGTCGCGCCAGCCCGCGATTTCGATACTCGTCGCGGATACAGATGTTGAGTATGTGCGCCTCTCCCGCACCCACCGACATGATGCCGTACCCGCCGACCTCGCCGCCGACATCGACGATGCGGCAGACGTAGCCCACCCGCAGGCAGTCGCGGAAAATACCCTCGCTCCAGGGGAACTGATAGGCGCTGCGCTCGATGGCGACCACCATCGGCACGTCGAGCTCGGTCATCGGCCGGATGTCGACCGCGGAGAAAAGCTGTTCCTGTTTAACGCTGGACACGGGCGCAGACCTCGCGTGCGAACTTCAGGTCCTCCCACGCCTTGCGCTTGTCCGCGGGCGTGCGCAGGAGATAACCGGGATGGTACGTGACGACCAGCGGGACGCGCGACTGTCCGAAGGCATGAACCTGGCGGCGCAGACGCCCGAGGGGGGCGTCGGTCTTGAGGAGGTTCTGGGCGGCGATCCGACCGACTGCCAGCATGATCCGGGGCCTCAAGAGGGCGATTTGCTCCTCCAGATAGGGCATGCACTCCCGCGCTTCCTCGCCCTCGGGATCGCGGTTGCCCGGCGGGCGGCATTTCAACACATTGGCGATGTACACCTCTCCACGGGCGAGGCCGATCGCCCGCAACATGGCGTTGAGCAGCTGCCCGGCCCGCCCGACGAACGGCTCCCCCTTCAGGTCCTCATCGGCGCCCGGCGCCTCGCCGACCACCAGCCACTCGGCCTGACGATCCCCCACTCCGAAGACCGTCTGAGTGCGCGTGGAGGAAAGCTTGCAGCGGGTGCAGCCCGCGACGCGTGCCCGCAGCTCCTCCCAGCCGCCGCGTTCCGGTGCGCCCTGGGCATTCGGTGCGCGAGTCGGTGCGATAGCGTTCGCACAGGAGCCCACCGGCGCGCTGCGCAGCACCCAGGACGTGAGCCCGAGCGCATCGAGATACTGACGCCGCGCGGAGTCCATCATCCCTGCGTCGCCGGGGGGCGCGAGCGCTTGCGCAGCTTCCGCCAGCCCCATACGAGCGGTGCCGACAGCGCATAGCTGCCGAAGAAGGCGAGCAGCGTGACCGGCGGGTTGATCGCAATCAGCACGATCGCGAGCAGAAAGAGCGCGAAGGTGGTGAATCGCACCCGGCCCGCGGCCTGCACGTGCTTGAAGCTGTTGAAGGGGAATCGGGAGATCATCAGCGCGCCCGCGCAGGCGGTGATGAGAAAAGCGACGATCAGTCCCGGCAAGCCGATCGTGACGGTGCGCTCATTGGCGAGCCACACCGAAGCGGCGACCACCGCTGCGGCCGACGGGCTCGGCAACCCCTCGAAGTAGTGCTTGTCCTGCACCGCCGAGCGGGCGTTGAAGCGCGCCAGGCGCAGCCCCGCGGCCGCCGCATAGAAGAAGCACACGAGCCAGCCGACGCGCCGCCACAACGTGCCGTATTCTGCGATGCGCACCACGCCCCACTGGTAGGTGACGATCGCCGGTGCAAGACCGAAGGACACCATGTCCGAGAGGCTGTCGTACTCCTTGCCGAACAGACTCTCGGTGTGCGTCCAGCGGGCGACGCGTCCATCGAGCGAGTCGAACAGCATGGCGATGAAGATCGCCATGCCGGCGCGATCGAAGCGCAGATCGATGGCGGCGACGATCGCGTAGAAGCCGGCAAACAATGCGCCGGTCGTGAGCAAATTCGGCAGCCAGTACACGCCGCGCGGCCGCTCTGGGGTCTCCTCGACGTCGCTCATGAGCGCTCATCATACCAGGGGGGGTCATGTAAGATACGCCGCCATGCGCCTGTCCCGGTACCCGATCAACACACTCAAAGAGGTCCCCGCCGATGCCGAGGTCGTCAGTCACCGGTTGATGTTGCGATCCGGCATGATCCGGCGGTTGGCTGCCGGTCTGTACACCTGGCTGCCCCTGGGATTGCGCACCTTGCACAAGGTCGAGCGCATCATCCGCGAGGAAATGGACCGGGCCGGCGCGCTCGAGTGCATCATGCCGACCGTGCAGCCGGCCGAGCTGTGGAAGGAATCGGGCCGCTGGAGCAAGTACGGCCCGGAGCTGCTGCGCTTCAAGGACCGGCACGAGCGTGAGTTTGCCTATGGTCCGACCCACGAGGAGGTCATCACCGACATCGCCCGGCGCGAGCTGCGCAGCTACAAGCAGCTCCCCGTCAATTTCTACCAGATCCAGTCGAAGTTTCGTGACGAGATCCGCCCGCGCTTCGGCGTGATGCGCGCGCGCGAGTTCCTGATGAAGGATGCCTATTCCTTCCATGCGGACGAGGCGAGCCTCGCCCAGGGTTATCGCGCGATGTTTGATGCCTACACGCGCATGTTCACCCGCATGGGATTGAACTTTCGCGCCGTGCAGGCCGACGGCGGCAGCATCGGCGGCAGCGTGACGCAGGAATTTCACGTGCTCGCCGAGTCCGGCGAGGATGCCATCGCCTTCTCGAGCGAGGACGACTACGCGGCGAACGTCGAGACCGCCCGGGCGCTGCCGCCGCGCGAGCCGCGCCCCGCCGCCGCCCAGGCGATGCGCAAGGTGGCGACGCCCGGCGTGCACACGATCGCCGAGCTCAGCGCCTTTCTGAAGGTGCCTGCGAGCGCCTGCGTGAAGACTTTGCTGGTCGAAGGCAGCGCCGGCGAGGTCGTTGCCTTCGTCGTGCGCGGCGATCACGAGCTCAACGCCGTCAAGGCGCAGAAGCTCCCGGGGGTGGCCAACCCGCTGCGCATGGCGAGCGCCGCGCGGGTGCGCGAGGCGACCGGCGCGGACCCGGGCTCGATCGGACCGGTCGGCTTCGAGGGTACCGTGTACGTCGATCATGCGGCCGCGCAGCTCGGCGATTTCGTGTGCGGCGCCAACGAGGCGGACATGCACTACGTGGGCGTCAACTGGGGACGAGATCTGCCCGAGCCGCTCCGCGAGGACGTGCGCAACGTGCAGCCGGGCGATCCGAGCCCGAGCGGGCGCGGCACGCTCAGGATCGCGCGCGGCATCGAGGTGGGGCACATCTTCCAGCTGGGCCAGCTCTACAGCGAGGCCATGAACGCGAGCGTCCTCGATGAGGCGGGCAAGGCGCTGACGATGTACATGGGATGCTATGGAATCGGGGTCACGCGCGTGGTGGCCGCGGCGATCGAGCAGAATCACGACGATCAGGGCATCGTGTGGCCCGAGCCGCTCGCGCCCTATCAGGTGCTCGTGCTGCCGCTCAACTACCAAAAATCCTCGCAGGTCCAGAGTTGCGCCGATCGCCTCTACGAGGACCTCGCCGCCACGGGCATCGAGGTCATGCTCGACGATCGCGATGCGCGCCCGGGCGTCAAGTTCGCCGATGCGGATCTGATCGGCATCCCGCATCGGATCGTGATCGGTGAGCGCTCGCTCGCCCAGGGCCGCGTCGAGTATCGCCATCGCCGCGACGCGCAGTCCGCGGAGATCGCCATCGCCGAGGCGCTTCCCCATCTCGAGGCTCGAATCGAGCGCTGATCGCGCATGCGCCCGCTCCTGCCACCGCTCCTCGCGTGCCTGCTGCTCGAGCTGCTCCTGCCGGCAGCCGCCGCTGCAGCTCCGGCCGGCGCGGCAGCGGCTGGCGCGGCCACGACCGGCGCGGCGCCCGCCAACCCGCAGCGCGAGCCCGAGCTCGAGCAGCTCCTCAAGCGGGTGGCCACGGAGAGCGCCTGTTACAGCGATCGCTTCGAGTCGGAGGTCTGGCACAAGGCCATGGAGCAGCGCCTGCAATCCTTCGTGCCAACCCACGAGGAGCGCATCGACCTGCTGGACGAGGTGTACTGCGAATCGAAGCGCGACCCGACCCTCGCTCTGCCTCCGGATCTGGTGCTCGCGCTCATCGAGGTCGAGAGCCGCTTCGACCGCTTCGCGGTCTCCGCCGCAGGCGCGGTCGGACTCATGCAGGTGATGCCCTTCTGGCCGCGCCGGCTCGGCCTGGAGAATCAGCTGGTGCGCGTCGGGCCCAACATTCGCATGGGCTGTGAGATCCTCAGGTACTACCTGCGTACCGAGCACCATGACTGGCCCCGGGCGCTGGCCCGCTATAACGGCAGCGTCGGCCGCGCGCGCTATCCGGAGCTCGTGATGCAACGCTGGCGACGCGTGTGGCGCTTCTAGCGTCTAACGCACCTCGAAGCGGGCCGGGGGCAATTCGTGCTCTCCCGCCTCGAGCTCGGTGACGGCCTCCACCCGGGCCGCACGCGGGCCCCGATGCAACCAGGCGCGCAGCGCCTCCACCGCCGCCTCCGCGCCTGCGACCACCACCTCGACCGACCCATCGGGCATATTGGCTGCATAGCCGATGAGATCGAGACGATCGGCCTCGAGACGCGTGTGATGGCGGAAATGCACGCCTTGCACCCGCCCGGTGATGCGAAAGCGGCGCGTCTTCGCGCTCAAAGACGGCGCGAGCCTGCGCTAGCGCGGAACCGGCGCGTCCACATGTTGACTCTCCGTGTGCTGGGCCTCCTTGAGGGCATCGGCGGCATGCCGCTTGGCCTGCAGAGCGGCATAGCGCGCCCGCACGTATTCGTGCGCCTGCAGATGCGATTCCGCGCGTGCAATCGCGGCCTGCGCCGCATACAGATCGGAGGAGGCGGTCACGTTCGCACCCGCCCCGCGCGCCGCTTCGATGGCCTGGCGCGCATCGCTCATTTCCTGGACGGGAGGGCCGCTCGCACAAGCCGCGAGGGAGAGAAGAGCTGCAACGACCGCAAGGATGCGCACCATGGCGATGATAGTCGACACTAGCGGTTAGCGGCACGCCCCGTCAAACGAGTCCAGGTACAATCCCCGCTCGGCGCTCGCGCGCGGGCGTTGCGCCCGCGCAGCAGCCTCGAGCAAAGCACGCGCCATATCCGAGAGACTCACCGATGGGCGACATTCTGATCTTGTATTATTCTCGCCAAGGCAGCACGGCCGCGCTGGCCCGTCAAGTCGCGCGCGGCGTCGAGACGATTGCCGGCATGCAAGCCCGATTGCGTACCGTGCCGCCCGTGACGAGCACCACCGAGCGGCTCGATCCGGCGGTGCCGAGCGAAGGACCGCCCTACGCGACGCACCAGGACCTGCGCGAGTGCGCGGGCCTCATCCTCGGCAGCCCGACGCGCTTCGGCAACATGGCGGCGCCGCTCAAGCACTTCATCGACGGCACCAGCGCACTCTGGATCACCGGCGCGCTCACCGACAAGCCGGCCGCCGTGTTCACCTCGACCCAGACCCTGCATGGCGGCCAGGAGTCGACGCTGCTGTCGATGCTGCTGCCCCTGCTCCATCACGGCATGATCGTCGTCGGCCTGCCCTATGGTGAGACCGGCCTCACCACGACGCGCAGCGGCGGCACCCCTTATGGCGCGAGCCACGTCGCCGAGGTGAGCGGCGCTGGAGAGCTCGCGAGCGCCGAGCGCGGCCTCGCCCGCGCGCTCGGCGCTCGCGTCGCAACCGTCGCGCAGCGTCTCGCCCGAGCATGAACGGGCAGCGCGCCCGGCACGCGACGCTGATTCTTTGGACGGCGCTTGCCTTGAGCCTGCTCGCCTGGGTGGCGGTGGGATATTCATGGCTCCTGTGCACGCTCGCGGTGTTGCCGCTGCTCGCACCGCTCCCCGGACTCATCCAGGGGCGCCGTTACACCTACGCCTGGGCTTCGCTCTTCACGGTCCCCTATCTCGTGTTCGCGCTCACCGAGCTGCTCTCGAACCCGGCGGCACGCTGGGTGGCCGCCGTGAGCCTGCTGCTGGTGTTTGCCTGGTTCTGCGCTATGGTTTTGTTCTTGCGTGTCGCTCGAGCGCATCGCGGATGAAGGGAATGGTCAGCCGCCGTTGCGCGACCAGCGAGGCCTCATCGAGCGCATCGAGCATCTCGAAGAGCGAGATCAGGTCCCGCGGCATGCGCTTCATGAGGTAATCGAGCGTCTCGATCGGCAGATCGAGGCCGCGCTGCGCGGCGCGCAGGCGCAACGCCTCGGCGCGGCCGTTCTCATCGAGCTCGCGCACGCTGTAGAGCACGCACGCCAGCGCCCGCGAGCGCCAGTCCTCGAGCACCCAGGAAATCTGTCGCGGCGGCAGCCGGGAAGCGAACACCAACCGGGAGCGCAGCTCCGTCGCCCCGTTGAACAGATGGAACAGCGCCTGCTCCCACGCCAGATTCCCGGCGACGGCGTCGAGATCATCGAGGCAGAGCACACGACAGAGCTCGTAGCCTTGCAGCGCGGCCGGGGGCAGCGCGAGCTGCGGATCGAGCGAGAGATAGCCGGCCGCCTCGCCCGCCTCGGCACACATCGCCTGCAGAAGGTGGGTCTTGCCGCTGCCCCGCGCTCCGTGCAGCCAGAGCGGATGGCGCCCCGGGCCGCGCAGCGCCGCGAGCACCTCGCCGTTCTCGCCGGCGGAGAAGTTCGCAAACACCGCACGCGATCTGAGCTGCAAGCCGAGCGGTATCTGCCTCATCGCGGCTTCGAGGAGGGCGCGCTCGCGAGCTGCGCGGTCTCGAGCGCCTGCCGGCCATAGATGAGCACGTAATCGATGCCGCTCACCACCACCATCGCAAAGGTGAGCGCGCCGGCGCCGATGAGCCAGGAGGCCGGAGGCACGCCGAAGGCAGCGCGGGCGATCACCGCCATGGCGAAGATCGCCTCCGCCAGGGTGTTGAGCTTGCTCACCCGTGAAGGCCGGATCGCGAAGGGGCCCAGCCATAGCCGATAGACGATCGCCCCCGTGACCAGCACGAGCTCGCGCGCGAGCACGGTCGCCGTCAACCACACCGGCACCTGATGCATCAGTGCGAGCATCACGAACAGCGTCACGAGCAGGAGCTTGTCGCCGATGGGATCGAGCAGCGCGCCCAGGCGGCTCTCCCAGCCGAAGCGTCTCGCGAGAAATCCGTCGAGCAGATCGCTCGCCCCCGCGACCATCACCAGCGCCAGGGTCACCTCGAGCTCGCGGTGCCAGAGGCACCAGCCGATCGGTGCGACGAGGAGCACGCGCAATGCGCTGATGAGGTTCGGCAGCTGACGCAGCTCGAGCGGCATCGCCTCATCACCGGCGCAACTGAAAGCGCAGAATCCCGTTGTCTCCCGCCGCGATGGGCTGCAGGTGGCCGTCGAGTGCGATCATCTGCTTGAGCGCATCGGCTCCGCCGCGCGCGGTCAGCCGGAAATGCACGGTCTCGGCGCCGAGCTCCTCGACACCGACGTGGGTGACCAGCGCAATCGACTCCAGATAGGTCTGCACCTGCGCATAGTCCTTGAGCTCGCGGATCCCCGTCACCTCGAGATCGACGGGCGCGACCGCGCCGCTCGCGACGAAGATCTCGCCGTACAGGTCCGCCACGCGATTCGGGCCTTCGCCGGCATCGGCCGTGAACTCGATCGCCTTGTCCTTGAAGCTGAAGCTCCAGCGCACCGGCGCCGCGGCGCCCGCGTTGCCCGCCTTTCCGACCAGAACTCCTTCGGCTCCGAGCCGATGCGCCGCCTCGGCGAGGGTGCCCGCGCTTGCGGCGCTGACCGCCGCGTAGTCGAGGTGATCGCGCGACAGGTCGGCGGCGCTCGGCCAGATGAGCGGCACGCCGCGCGCGGATGCGGCCGCATCCACCGCGCCCTTGAGCTCCGAGGTGTCGGTCTGCGTGAGCACCGTGCCGCCCTGCGCGCCGCCGGGCACCGCGAGGAATACCACGGTCGCGGGGCGGGTGTGACCCCACAGCGGCTGGCTGTTCTGCGTGAGCCAGCGCTCGA
>Ga0070734_10002801_pt1 | contig 19915 bp, 19 predicted proteins | sample Coa_R1_8_FD_66444 | JGI IMG/M metagenome (GOLD analysis project Ga0070734, IMG submission 66444) | Surface soil microbial communities from Centralia Pennsylvania, which are recovering from an underground coalmine fire - Coalmine... | ecosystem: Environmental > Terrestrial > Soil > Unclassified ... | reverse complement strand
CGGCCCTGGCTCCCTTTCACGCCGGGTCCTTAGTCCGCTGTCCGTTTCCCTGGGACGTGCGCCATAGCCTGGGCCAGGGATATCAGGTGGTCGCGGGCTTCCAGGAGGCTCGGAACGACCTGGTCGGCGCCGTTGGACCGCAACCGCTCGCTCAGCCGATGCCATTCCGCGCCCACGCTCCAGAGGCCGACCACAATCTTCAGTTCGGGAAATTGGCCGCGGAGGCGCTTGCACAGGTAGTGCGCCTGCGCTAACCCGCCCGGAAGGAGCGCAGCGATGCAGACGACAGCCGGCCGGTCCTGCTTGATCCGGGAAACCACTTCCCCGGCGAGCTTCTTGGCGGCAAGCACTTCCAGGCGACAAATGGAGGCATCTAACAACTCCCCGAGCATGTCCAAGGTGAGCTCCGCCGCTTCAGCGCGGGTTGGGCAGCCGAACACCAGCGCTGGAGGCTGACCCGATTGGGGAGGCTCCGCCTCAGATGTTTCTTCGCTCGCCAGGCGCGTCTGCTGCCGGGACGCGGCCAGATCGTCTAAGATGTCGCGGGTCGCTCGGAAGATGAACTGCTCGTCGTCCGGGGATAGGTCGTCGCTCTCGCGGTCGCGCATGGTCAGGCTCAGGGCCGGGACCAGCATCGTATCGTAGACGGTCTCCGGCGGGTGGGTATGCACATACTCTTCCACCAAGTCCGTGGCCTCATCTTGATCACGGGCCAAGAGCCGCTGGTAGTAAACGGCGGCCGGGTCCAGCCCCGGTTCATCGCTGAGCAGGACTCCCAGGAATTCTAGGTTCGGGACATGGCGGCCCAGAACCACCAAGCAGACCGTCAAGGGAGTGGACAGGACCAGGCCGATGGGGCCCCATAGCCAGGTCCAGAAGAGCACGGCCACCAGCAGCGCCAGTGGGGAGACGCCCGTGCTGTGGCCGAACAGCATCGGCTCGACGAAGTTAGCCGCGGCCAATTCCACGCCGACCAGCAAGCCCAGGATCAGCAACGGGTACGTCCAGCCGGGGAAGAAGGCCACGCTGAACAGCATGATGAGCCCCATCGCCAGCCAGGTGCCGACGAACGGGAAGTAGCGCAGGAAGGCCGTCAGAATGCCCCATAAAAACGCATAGGGCAGGCCAAGCAGGAAGAGGCCGAACCCCAAGCCCACCCCGTAGCCGGCGTTCACAGCCAGCTGCATCAGCAAGAAGCTGCTGAGGCGCTCGGCGGTCTCCGTGAGCGCCCGCGTGGTGGCGAGGAGCCGGCTATGGGCGACGAGGCCGACCAGCCGGTTGCGCATATCCTCACGCTTGATGAGCATGAAAATGACCAGCACGACGACCAGGCCGGCCTCCGCCAGGAACGTGACCGTCGGTCCGATGAAGCTCTCAAACTGCGAGAACCCCAACGTCTGCACACTCACGGGGACCGGTTGCTGGGCGCTCTGGCTCTGCGACGTCTCCCCCAAGACTTGGTGGAATGTTTCCTGCAGGTTTTGGAGCCAGGTACCCCCACCCAGCCCGCGGACCCCGGCAATCTTGCGCGCGATGTTATCCTGGTACTGCGGCAGCTCGCCGACCAGCCGGCGCACCTGGAGCACGAGCCCGGTGCCAGCTCCGCCCAAGATCAGGAGGGCCAGCAAAACGACCAGGAGAGCGGAGAGGACGCGCGGCAGCCCCCGGCGCTGGAGGAGGGTGACGAGCGGACTCAAGATAAAGGTTAGCAGCACCGCCAGCGCCAAGGGGATAAAGATCATCTCCGCCCAGTACAGGGTGGCCACCACCAGGATCAGCCCGCCCAACATCAGGAACGGGCGGTACGGACCCAGAAAAGAGGCATGCTTCGCCATGCGGATAGGCCTCACGAACACAGGACCGACTTCCGGTCAGATTACTTCAATCTCGTTGGCGAGTACCGGCAATTTCACCTGTTGCAAGTGGCGTACCAAATGGAGAGCGAGGGCCTGCTGCTATGGAGAGAGAGTTTGTCAGAGTTCGGTCACTGTCAACGCACAAGCGCAAATCATGGGGCTCATGCCCGGCGGGCTAGCAACTCTTGAAGGGCGCCCACGTCCGCCGGCTTGACCAGGTGGGCGTTGAACCCGGCCTTCTGGGAGCGGCAGCGGTTCTCCTCTCCGCCGTAGCCCGTCAGGGGCACCAGCAACGCCTGCTTCAGGCCGAGGCCCTGGCGCAGGCGGCGCGCTACTTCCAGGCCGTACATCCCCGGCATGCCGATGTCCAGCAACACCACGTCCGGCGGCCGCCCCCGGGCCAGGTCCAGGGCGGTGACGCCGTCATAGGCTGTGCGCACCTCCTGGCCGGCGAGGCGGAGCAGGAGGGCCAGGCTCTCGCCAGCGCCTTGGTTGTTATCCACGATCGGGACGCTCCGGGCGGGCACCTTGCAGGGCCTCTGTTGCTCGGCCTCGGCGGCAGCTGGCGAAGCGGCCTCACGCAAGAGTGGCAGGCGGACGACGAATTCGCTGCCGTGGCCGAGGCCTTCACTCTGCGCCGCGACACGGCCCCCGTGCATCTCCACCAGCTTGGGCACCAGGGTGAGGCCGATGTCCAGCCCGCCCTCCGAGCGGCTGACAGAGCCTTGCACCTGGGTGAACATCTCGAAGATGTGCGACAACATGAGCACCCAGAGAGCAAGTGCATTATGCGGAGTGTGAGTCAATATTAAATATGTAAACATGAGATATCTTTTTCGTACCCTTGCGTCCGTCAGGCGTGTGGACCGCGAATGAGGCGGCCCAGAACATAGCCCGCGACCACGGCACCGACCAGCATGGCCCACGGGTGCCGCTTAACCTGACGTGGAAGGTCCAAGGCGTGCTGCACCGATTCGACGGTCTCATGCACCGTTTCCTGGGCTGTCTTCGCGGTACTACCGACCGCCTCCGTGACGCTCGTGACCGTGTCGGACATGGCCTGGTTGGCACCTTGGATCATCTCCCGCACGTCGTGTTCGATCGTTTCCAGCTTGTCGGTCAAGGACGAGTGTGTCTCCTCGACCCGCTGGCGGTTTTCCTCGAGTTGTCGTTTCATCGCAGGTTCTCCTTGAAGCGTTACTGTTATCGGCTCGTCTAGAAACCGGCCACAAGCCGGTTCGGATTTCAGCCAGCAGTTTGGCTCGTGGCGGCTTACGCACGTCCCAGACCAAGCCCCCACAGGCCAGCAGGCGGATGAGATAGTAGCTCACGTCGATTTCCCACCAGCGGAAGCCCTGGTTGGCACTGCTCTGGTAGTGGTGATGGTTGTTGTGCCAGCCCTCACCCATCGTCAGCAGGGCCACGAACAGGTTGTTGCGGCTCGCGTCGGCCGTCGCGTAGCGCTGCCGTCCCCAAAGGTGGCAGGCCGAGTTCACCAGAAAGGTCGCGTGGTGCGACAGCACGCTGCTCACGAAGAAGCCCCAGACCAAGCCGCTCCAGCTGCCGACGAGGAAGCACAGCCCGGCCAGGACGAGGGGCGGCAGTCCATGATACCGGTCGAGCCAACACAGTTCGGGGTAGCGGCTCAGGTCCTTTACCAACCGCCGGTCCGCTGCGCCGGAGGCCGGGGACAGGACCCAGCCGATGTGGGACCACCAAAGGCTGTGGCTGACGGGGGAGTGCAGGTCCTCGGGCGTGTCCGAGGTGCGGTGGTGGTGCCGATGTTGCGCCGCCCACCACAGCGGCCCCTTCTGGGATGCGCTACACCCCAGCCAGGCCAGCACGAACTGGAACGGCCGGCTCGTCTTGTACGAGCGGTGGGAGAAGTAACGGTGGTAGCCGGCAGTCACGCCGACGATCTGGAAGAAGTAGCAAGCCACGCAGAGAGCCAGGGCAAGCACGTTCGTGCCGGTGAGGAGCACCGCCAGGCAAGCGACGTGCAGCAGGATGAATACTCCAGATCCGAACCAAGCGCCCCGCTGGGGGCCGGCCTGCCGCTCCCCAAGCTGGACCAGGCTTGACCCCTTGCGTGAAATGGTGGCCGTAGTCATCGCATCTTTCTGTAATCACGAAACGAAGGCGGCCAGTTGCCCGGCTCCTTGGCCTCGGTTTCCGCGCCCGTGCCGCGCCACTTGGAGAAAAAAAAGCCGGCGTGACGGGACACACCGAAAAGTGTCCCGCCACGCCGGCTTACCATGTCATCGGGCTACCCCGCACGGCCGGGTCTCCCTACAACCTGTCATCCGACCTCGTTGACGAGGCGGCCTTGAGATTCCTCACAGCCTTCATCTACCCCTTATTCTAGCGGTAAAGGCGCAGAAGGCAATCGCAGCTCAGAGATACGGAGTCAACAGCCGCGCCATGCCGTCACGGAGCTTGACCGGCAGGCTCCGCTTGTCCAGGTCTGCCAGTGTTACGGGTTCGGCATGCTCGAGTTTCTGCAGGACAACTGTTTCGAGCGTCGTAGCTAACTCGGCGTCATAGCATTCCAGGTCGAATTCAAAGTTCAGGCGCAGGCTGCGCGGATCCCAGTTGGCCGAGCCCAGGAGTGTCCAGACTCCATCGACGAGGACTAACTTGGTGTGATCAAACGGCGGGCGCGTGAGCCAAACCCTGCACCCCAGTTCCAGGACTTCCCACAGCCGCAAGTTTGCAGGCAGAACCCGTTGGCCCTGGTGCCGCCGTGCTTGAAAGTGGCTTGATTCTGTCCGGACAGCGGGAAACCGAGAGTACCGGAATATTCCTTTGGTGACTGCATCCTGCCCGGACTCCGGAGAAACAGAGCACCTGATTCCGATTTAGGCGCGCACTGCCGCCACAAGGCCGCAAGAACGTTTGAGCCTCCCTGCCGACCGATCGGAATGCATTGCGGGGTTGTTGCGACGAAACCAGTGGGAGTTATCTGCTCTCGCGAGTAGTGGATTACGAACGCGTTTGCTGTTGAACAGGAGGAAACAGCCCCGCGAAGAGTTTCTGCACGTCTTCGGGACTGCTACAGCCGAGAGCTTGGTGGGCGAGCTCTTCCGCGTTCTGGCAGCGGACGCTGCGCAGCGCCTGACGCACGCGAGCCGCTCGCCCGGGACTCAGGCTTAGCTCGCGCACCCCGAGACCCGCCAGCAGGCAGGCAAAACCTGGCTCCGCTGCCTCTTCCCCGCAGACACAGACCGGGCGGCCCTTGGCTGCGGCCGCCTTGATGACCTGCCGGATGGCCCTCAGCACCAGCGGGTGCCAGGGGGTGCACTCCTCGCTCAGCTCCGCCTCGTCCCGGTCCAAGGCCAACATGTACTGGGTGAGGTCGTTGGTGCCGATGGCCAGGAAATCAGCGATCTCCAGGATCTCCTCCAGGGCGAACAAGGCGGCGGGCGTTTCGACCATCGCTCCCAGCAGGGGCCTCCTCGACAAGCCGAGGTCCTTGAGCACGTCGGCGAGCGCCGCACAGGCGCGCGACAGGTCGTGACGCCCAATAACCATCGGGAATAGCACGCGCACATCGTTCTCCTGCGCCACCAGCGCGATAGCGCGGAGCTGGGTTTCGAGCAGCCGCCGTTCCGCCAGGGAGAACCGGAGGCCCCGGAGTGCCAGGCTGGGGTGGGGGTAGGCGTGAGGGGATTCGAGGAACAGCGGCGTCTTGTCGCCCCCCAGGTCAAAAGTCCGGATTACCAGAGGGCGGTCGCCGAGGGCTTCCGCCACGCGTTTGTAGATGTCCAGCTGTCTCTGAAAACTGGGGGGTTCACGGGATTCCAGGAAGAGGAACTCGGTGCGGAACAGCCCGACACCGCCGAGACGGTGCTCGCGTACGTGTTCGACCTCCTCGGGGAGGCCGATATTGCCAAGCAGGGAAATGCCGATCCCGTCCCGCGTCATGCACGGCAGCGCCTCGCCGGCAGAAGCGGCGGTTGCGGAACGGTCAAACTCCCGCTTCAACTCGGAGAAACATGCAACTTCCGACGGGGAAGGGTTGACCAGCACCTCACCCGCACACCCATCCACGAGCAGGCACATGCCGGGCTGGATGTGCACCGTCACCCGGTCAATGCCCGTCACCGCGGGGATCCCGAACGAACGCGCAAGAATTGCCGTGTGGCTATTCTTGCCGCCCTGTTCAGCCACGATCGCGACCACCCCGGACCTGGCAACCTCGACGGCCTCCGAGGGCAGGAGCTCGCGTGCGACGACCGCCGAGCCGGCCGGCAGAGACTCGGGCGGCCACGGTGGCCCGCCGGTCAGGTGCCGGAACATCCGACGCCCCACGTCGCGGACGTCCTGTTCCCGCTCACGGAAACGGGCATGCTTGAGCTGGCCCAGGCGCCCAGCGAGGTCATCGATCACGGCCTCCAGCGCTTGCTCCACATTCACCTGCTCCTGGCGTACGTGTTCCTGAACTTTCTCGGCCACTTCGCGTACCAATATTGAATGCGCGGAGAAGATCCCCGCCGGGTCGCCGGGGCCCGATCCGGAGCGCGCGAATGCCTCGGCCCGTTCCAGCTCCTGGCGGGATTGCTCCACCGCCTCATCAAGGCGTCTGTATTCGCGGTGGATCTCGGAAGGTGAGACGTCACGGCGCGGGACGTCGAGCCTGCGGTGGACCTCGTAGTCGTAAACGACCGCGATCGCTTCTGCATACCCCGGCGAAACCGGGATCCCTTTCAAGAGCGGCATCAGTGCACCTTCAAGGGCGTGAAACGCCGGGAGAGCTTCCGACCCTTCCAGTCGCCGGAGCTACACCCCGCCGTGGCAGGGCGATGGGCTTGGCGATGATGTGCGTTCATTCTATGCAGGGCCGGGGTGGCAGTCGTCCTTGTCTGCTCTCCTGGCCACGGGCTCGCGCTCGCCGGTCCGGCGGCCACGCCTCCAGCCCTTGCTCACCTCTCGTCTGCGGACCGCCCGCCGCCCGAGGCTGTCCCGGGAGCGCGTCGTGCCATGTCAATCCCGCAGCCGGGGTTACAATAAACTCTGGGACCCTGCGGCGAGTCCGCCGGCGCAGTTGATAGCCCGCAATGACCAATCACCACGAAGGCGACCGTGGCCGTAACGAACCCTCGGGCGGACGCAACATGCGGTCGCCCGGACCAACCCGTCCCGCGTGGGAGGGACGGCGGCGAAGGCCGAGCAATCTCTCCAAGAAGCCTTCGCTCCTGTGACCGTTCCGGCTGACGACAAGGTGCTCTTCACCGTCTGCGGCGTTTAGAAACGGTGGCGGAATGAGACTTCCGGACCGAAAGCGAGCGGATTCCGCTCATTCCGTCACCGTTTCTAAAGGTCATGGCGGTCGCTCATCAGGCCTTATGGCCATGGTCGCTTCGTCGCTGTCGATTGCCGCCAGCCACGATTTTTTCTCTCTCATGAAAAAGGACCCACAACCTGTGTGGAACCCCACTTTTTCTGCTGGCAATCGCCTTTCGTTACCGTAAACTGACGGGTGCGGTTTCCGGAACTTTCCACAGACATGGCCAACCTGGGCCGCGAGGCCCTTGAAGCCAAGAAGCAGTGCTTGGCGGCTTCCCATACGGGCGCCGGCCAGGTGTTGGTCAGGAGGTGGCTGCGTGCCCCCCCTACGAATGGGGAGGTGGCACAACCTGGTGCAGGCGCGTACCAGGGCCAAGCCCAACATATGTTTGTGTGAGCAACTATGAATGCCGCTGAAGCCCATGACTCCGAAGCAGCGCCGAATCCTCCGGCTGCGCCGAGGGTCGGCGAAGAAGAGCAACCGGGAGACGATCCTCTCCCCATTGTTGGGATCGGCGCCTCGGCCGGTGGCCTGGAAGCAGTCAGCCATCTGCTTGCTGCTCTGCCAGACACAACCGGCATGGGCTTCGTGCTTGTGCAGCACCTCGACCCCAAGCACGAGAGTCGACTCGTCGATCTACTGGCAAAGACCACGCGCATGCCTGTTGTGGAGGCGACGCACGGCCTCTCGGTACGCCGCGACCAGGTGTACGTCATCCCGCCCAACACGACCTTGACCATCGCCCAGGGCGTCTTGCAGCTCACGCCCCGCAGCGAGACGCATGGCCCGCACCTGTCGATCGACCATTTCTTGAAGTCGTTGGCTGAAGACCGGGGAACAGGTGCCATCGGTGTCATCCTTTCGGGCACCGGCTCCGACGGCACGCTGGGGTTAGAGCAGGTGAAGGCCGCAGGCGGCATCACCTTCGCTCAGGACGACCAGTCGGCCAAGCATTCCGGCATGCCACAGAGCGCCGTCCGGAGCGGCTGTGTCGATCTGGTCTTGTCCCCTCAGGAGATTGCCCGCGAGCTGACGCGGATCGGCCAGCATCCATACCTGTCCCCTGCACCTACCGCCCAACACGCCACGGCGGCCGTCGCGGAAGAGAACGGTTTCAAGAAGATCCTGGCGCTCTTGCGCTCCTCCATCGGCGTCGATTTCAGCGGCTACCGGGACAAGACGATCAACCGACGCATCCTGCGCCGCATGGTCGTGCACACCAAGGAAAGCGTGGCGGACTACGCCCGGTTCCTGGAGAAGGACCGCGCCGAAATCGAGGCGCTCTACCAGGACATCCTTATCAACGTGACCAGTTTCTTCCGGGACCCGGAAACCTTCGAGGCCCTCACACAGAGGGTCTTTCCGGAGATCTTGAAGGCCAAGGACGCGGGCACTCCCATCCGCATTTGGGCACCGGGGTGCTCCACAGGCCAGGAGGCTTATTCCCTGGCCATCGCACTGGTGGAGTTCTTGGACGAGAAACCGGTCCGTCCGCCGATTCAGATCTTTGCCACGGATTTGAACGACAGCGTGTCGCTGCAGAAGGCGCGAGAGGCGGTTTATCCCGAGAGCATCGAGGCGGAGGTGTCGCCGCAACGGCTGCGCCGCTTCTTCACGAAAGAAGACGGCAAGTACCGGGTCAGTAAGACCCTCCGCGAGCTGTGCGTCTTCGCCAAGCACAACGTGACGGTGGACCCGCCCTTCTCGCACGTGGACCTCGTGAGCTGTCAAAATCTCCTCATCTACCTGGCCCCGGTGCTGCAGAAGCGGGTCATCCCCACCTTCCATTACGCCCTGAACCAGCCGGGGTTCCTCGTGTTGGGGACGTCCGAGACGGTTGGGTCGTTCACCGACCTCTTTGGCGTGGTCGACTACAAGCACCGGATCTATGTGAAGAAGGCGACGGGCGCGCGGCAGTACCCGCACTTCAAAGCCGAGGACTTTCACGAGGCACTGTCGGAGGGCGCCCGGAGCGCTTCCCCGTCCACGGCGTCGACGACGGATTGGCAGAAGGAGACGGACCGCATCGTCATGGCACACTATGCCCCGGCCGGCGTGCTCGTCAACGACAACCTAGATATCCTCCAATTCCGTGGGCGGACAAGCCCCTACCTGGAGCCCGCCCCGGGGATGCCGAGCCATAACCTTGCCAAGATGGCCCCCGAGGGCTTCTTCTTGGAACTCCGCAGGGCCGTCACCGACTGTCGGCAGCAGAACGCCCCGGTGCGCCGACAAGGGGTGCGCGTCCGGGGCAAAGGCCGGGTCTGGGAGGTGGACCTCCGGGTCCTTCCCATAAAACTCCCTGGCTCCAGCGAGGGCGGCTTCCTCATCCTGTTTGAGGAACGCCAAGCCTCCGTGGGCCACGAGACAGCGGGCAGTGCAAGACCAAACGCCCGCGGCGGAGCAATGCGTTGGCTTCGGCGCTGGTTCTCGCCCCCGCCGGCATCTGGGGGCCACGGCGGGCCTACGCCGGACCGCGAGCTCATCGAACTCCGGCAGGAATTGGCCTCGACCCGCGAATACCTCCAGTCGCTCGTCGAGCAACAAGACGCTGTCAACGAAGAGCTGAAATCAGCCAACGAGGAGGTCCTCTCCAGCAACGAGGAGCTACAGAGCACGAACGAGGAACTGCTAACGGCCAAGGAAGAACTCCAGTCGGTGAACGAGGAGCTGACGACGGTCAATGACCAGCTTCAGAACCGCAATCAGGAATTGAACCGGCTCAATGACGACCTAGTTAACCTCCTCGGCAGCGCCAACGTACCGATGGTCACTATAGGCATCGACCTACGCATCCGGAGGTTTACGTCGGCGGCAGGGAAAGTTCTGAACCTCCTCCCCACCGATGTCGGCCGGCCCATCGGCGACATCAAGCCGCCTGTTGAAGTGCCCGATCTGGATGCGTTGATCACCGAAGTGATCGACACGGTTCAGGTGCGGGAGCGCGAGGTCCACGGCCGCAACGGCTGCTGGTATGCGCTACGCATCCACCCGTATCGGACGGCGGACAATAGGATCGACGGTGCCGTGGTCGTGCTCGCGGACATCGACGCAGCCAAGAGCGCCCAGGAGGGACTTCGTCAGGCACGCGATCACCTCGGCGCCGTTATCGAGACGGTGCGCGATCCCCTCATCGTCCTCGATGCCGGGCTACACGTGCGCTCGGCAAACCGCTCCTTCTACGAGACCTTCCACGTCACGCCCCAGGAGACCGAGAACCACTTCCTCTACGAGCTGGGCAATGGGCAGTGGAACCTTCCGGCGCTGCGAACGCTCTTGGAGGAAATCCTGCCGCACAAGACGTCCTTCGACAACTACGAGCTCACTTATACTATCCCGGCCATTGGGCCGCGGACCCTGTTGCTCAACGCCCGCCGCCTCTACCACGAGGACAACCACACGGAGTTCATCGTCCTGGCCATCGAGGACATTACCGACCGCAAGCACGTCCAAGACGCGCTCCAGGAAGCCGATCGCCGCAAGGACGAGTTCCTGGCCATGCTGGCCCACGAGCTACGCAACCCGCTCGCCCCCATCCGCCAGGCCGCGCAAATATTGCGGCTTGCCGGCCCCTCCGATGAGCAACTGCAATGGGCCGTGGCCGTGATCGAGCGCCAGGTGCAGCAGATGACCCGCCTGGTCGACGACCTGCTGGACGTGTCCCGCATCCGCCGGGGCAAGATCAACCTCCACTTGGAGCCGGTGCACCTGGCGGCCGTGGTGGCGCAGGCCGTCGAGATCAGCCGCCCCCTCATCGACGCCCGCAAACACCACCTCGAAGTTGCGCTCCCCCAAGAAGCCCTCTGCGTGGAAGGCGACGCGACCCGGCTGGCCCAACTCGTGTCCAACCTCTTGAACAACGCCGCCAAGTACACTGAGGAGGGTGGGCGCATCGGGCTGACCGTGGAGGCGGACGGCGCGCAGGCGGTCCTGCGCGTACGGGACACGGGGGTCGGCATCGCCCCGGACCAGCTGCCGCGCATCTTCGAGCTCTTCACCCAGGTGCAAGAGTCGGTGAGCCGCTCCGAAGGCGGACTGGGCATCGGCCTGACTCTGGTGCGGGACCTCGTGGAGATGCACGGCGGGAGCATCACGGCCTGGAGTGAGGGCCTCGGCCACGGGAGCGAGTTCGTCGTGCGCCTGCCGCGCTTGCGGGAAGCACCCCCGCCGGACACCGACCCGGGGAGAAAGCCGGAGGACACCCACAAGTTGTCCCCCCGGCGCATCCTGCTCGTCGATGACAACAAGGACGCGGCCGAAACCTTGGCCCTGGTGCTCCGCCTCAGCGGCCACGAAGTGCACACGGCCTATGACGGCCCGGCGGCCCTGGACTCGGCCCGGGCTAATCCGCCCGACGTGGTATTGCTCGATATCGGCCTGCCGGGAATGAGTGGCCTGGAAGTGGCTCAGCGCCTGCGCCAGGACGTCGGCCTGACAGACGTGCTCCTGGTTGCTCTGACCGGCTACGGCCAGGAGGAGGACCGGCGACGCTCCCAGGAAGCCGGCTGCAACGCCCACATGGTAAAGCCGGTGGAGCTGGACGCCCTGCAGACGTTGCTAGCGCGTCCGGAAGCCGCCGGCGCCAGCTCAATCAGGGCGGACTAAGGCTGACGGGGTACGCAGCACGCAGCTTTTCTCCCATCCGAGGGAACGTGTCCGCACCTATCGGTGCATTGTAGCTGTCTGTGACGGCGCTTCTGTTCGTGCTTGCAGTTGTGGCTGAGGGATGATGACGCGCCACATGCCAGTCGAGGCAGAGCCAAGAACACAAGGGCCGACCGCACTGCGGGCAAAAGATGGCGTCTCGCAGCCGCTGGCCGCACTGCTGACAATGACTGAAAGCTGACATCGCCTCTCCAGGCTCGGTTCAGTAACCTTAAGATTCTCGGCAAATCTTATGCCGGCAGCCTGACCCAGGCCGGCTCCGACCCTGCGGTGTATATGTTGTAGCGTGTTCTCACCCTGACGAGCAAAGATCCTCAACTGCACATAACGATGCGCTTATCCGAAGTAATGCTGGCTGCCTTCTGACTACTGAACATAACTGAATATTCGGCGACGTTGTTCGCCGATATCACTTCCAGTCTGTGGCAAATCGCCCAAAGAACGCCGGCCGGTTTTCAGCAAGCGCAGCAGCTTATCGGATTCTCGCCGACGCAACTGTAGGGCGCTTGGCTGCGCTTTCAGCCCGCCTCGATTGACCGTCGGAATCACTGTCAGTCGTCAGCCAAGACGAGAATGGCACGGAGAACATGGGCAGGCTGCCGCGTCCAGGCGGCCATCACTCGTGTTAGATCGCGGTCGGCAGGCAAAGTGTCGAGGATTGGCTTGGTCAAGGCGCGGTCCGGGCGCTCCGAGCGATTGTCGGAACTCCTTTCCTGATTGGTAGATTCCGGAACTGAGGCAATGGTCTTCAGAACGCTTTCTCTTCGATCGAAAGCAGCGTAGGAATTCTGCTGCCAGAACAGCGACATTCATGCTCCGTTGCTCGGAGAAGGACAAGAGGGCAAGTCAGCGATGGCGTCACCGCAGACGGTGCACACCGGCCAACCAGCTGGCAGTCGTCCAGTCGCTTTTGTTCTGCCTTTCGCTTGCACCATTCCGCGTTTGCCGCGTTCGGGACAACTGGGCCAATGCTCGAATCGCCTTGCTAGTCCGAACGCGGAGCAACCGGAATCATGCTCCAGTCCTTCGGAGATTCTAGCCGCTCGTTATTTCCCACTCCCTGCCGTGATTGGCCACCTCCAAGCCAGTGTCACGGCCTGTCACTTGGAGACAACAATGCCCGTTAAATCGCCTAGGTTGCGTCCTGGCGCGTTGAGTCGCCGAAGGCACGCCCGAAAGCTCGTCGAGGGTTCCTTTGATAAAGTGGCCAAGCCTTGCGTGCCGCAAAACGACGGACAGAGGCGGAATGGGCATGGAACGTGTGATACCCCGTACCAGGGGTTTGGAATAGGAGCGAATCCGTCTTGTACTCCAACACTTGCCGAGCCGCCACCACGGACCAAGCTGCTGATGACTCCCGGTCCCAATCCAGCTCCCAAACTGCCGGCAAAGAGGTTCAATCAAGGCTTGCTCCTTCGTTGCCCGGCATCGGTAGCTCCCCCAGTCAGTAAGGCGACAAGTCGAGTACGCTCGTCGGCAGAGAGCCACAGGAGCGCAATTGCCAAGTCTTCCAGAGTGAGGGTCTTGCAGGTTTCGCTGCCTTCCGAGTTTCTGGTGCAAGCAGTGGTGCAAGTGGAAGGGATAGGCGACGTAACTTGTTTGCTGTTACGACTTGCGAGTGAGGGCTTGTTGCTCGACACGCTGGGGGTCACAGGTTCAAGTCCTGTACGCCGATTTTCCCTGAAGCCTTTCCGAGATAGGACGTGAGATCGGTTTCGGCCGACATTGCTTCTCGTTCTTCTCGCTCTGCCCAACGGCTATTTAACGACGTATCCAACTTTGAGTAGAGGCCAAGGTGCTCTCCTCTCCAACAGCTATAGAAGAAACTGTCTTTCGAGAAGAAGCACCATGACCTTGCGAGGAGTTGGTACCGCCCCGCGGCAGCGTCGGCCCTATGCAGACGCATCCTGCCACAAAATCCTCCGTCACACGGTGGCAGCTTGAGTCAACGTGCATCGAGGACATCGGCCGTTGGACTTCGCCTCGTTACTGGCTGTGTGAAGGTCGCTCGCGCCGTTACTTAGATTTTTTCTCCCTCTTCGCCTCGATATCGAATTCCTGCTTCTGGCCCCCGAATTCCGCCGAGCCTTTCCCCTTGAGCTTGTCCCCATCGATCGTCAGTTTGTAGTCGACGGTGATCTCATTGCCCATGATCTTCCGCACGGCAGAGAACGTCAGCGTATCGTCCTTCAGCTTGAGGTCCTTGAGCTTTTCCACTTTCTGGTCTGGCCAGCTCATTGTCCCGGCGAGTTTCTCTCCGTCCTTCTTGATCGTCAAGGTGGCGGTCCGCTTCTGTCCGCCGATCTCATACTCGCATTTCCACGTTCCGACCGGGTCACCTTTCTTGTCCTCCAGCGCGACCGCCAGGCCGCATAAGCCGAGTACCAGTGCCATCGAGAGAATCGCTTTCATGACCGCCTCCGAGAAGTGACGGAAGGGAAGCGGTCCACCGCGGACCGCCACCAGCCGCTGCCAGCGATTCTATGGATGCCGCGACCGTTGGGCAGGTTGGGAGCCTATCCGGATCTTGGGGGCTGGAGGTGCGCGCCATTGCCGTAGCCGGGAGCCAGGCGCCCAAGGAGATCGAACCATTATCGGCCCAGCCATCTCACCCTGCGCACGACGATCGTTCTTCCGTCAACGGCCAAGGCCGAGCGTGCGCGCTGGCACGGGTTCGGCGGTCATTTACCTCAAACCATGCAAGACCCACACCAGCAAGATTGCCCAGAAGTAGCTTCAAGTCCTGTATCGCCCAATTGGGGGACATCAACCGTTTCAACCAGAAAAGTTGCTTGTCCCCCTTGTTCTTCGCGTTCAGGCTCAGGGTTTCCGCCTCCGGGACCCCGAGCCGCTAGATTGGCGGCTGCTTTTCCTAATCTTCTTGAGGGCCGACCCCTTATGGATTGCCAGGTGGTCCGTCTTATCGCTCTTGATGATGTACTGCGGCTCCTCTTTCGAAGCGTGCCGCTTGTGGCCCTTGAACGTGATTTCCCGCGTGAGTTTCTTTTGGATCGTTCCTCGAACCAGGCCTGCTTCAGAGTTCCATTCGACATGATCGCCACGTTTGAATTCGCTTGCCATCGGTCAACCCTCCTGAACTGGGTTACTCACCGGACACGTATTCAGGGATATTTTATCCCTTTCGCGCAAAGCCCCTGCTCTTTGGGCTGGCGAAACCGCCGTGCACACTTTAAGCTCTGGCTGTCGCGCCTGGCTGCATGCGTTGCGGGGCCGCGTCGCGCTCGACGGCCCACCCATTGCACCAGGCCACGCTGTTTCGGTCAGCGTGGAGGACGTTGGCGACCAGTGGCCAGGACGATTCCAAGATCCTGTTGATCCACCCGGCGTGATTCGGCCGAAGCGCTGCATCCGTTCGCCAAGGTACGAGCAATCGATTGGAGGGAGGTTTTCGCCATGCACCGCTTATTTCCGCAATTCGTGACGGGGCGCGGAGCCGTGGGGTTGCTGCTGCTCCGGGTCGTCACTGGTGCAGCTTTCATGTGCCACGGCTGGCACAAGATTCAGAGTCCCGGCGGGGCATTCGGCTGGATGGGGGCGGAGGCTCCCGTTCCGAGCGCTCTGCAAGGCATGGCAGTCCTCGCCGAGTTTGGGGGAGGATTGGCTTTGATCCTGGGCCTTCTGACTCCCTTGGCCGCACTTGGCATCATCTGCACGATGATCGTAGCGTTGGCCACGGTGCATCTTCCCCAAGGCCATCCGTTCGTCGGGGAGCCAGGCAAACCTTCCTTTGAACTGGCAGCAGGCTATCTCACCAATGCCATCTTGTTTATCCTGATAGGCCCTGGAATCCTTTCACTGGATGGGCTCTTGCTCGCGAAGCGCTAGCCACGCAGGTTCCGGTTTTGCAGTGGTTTTGATTGATTGGGTTCAGCGTTGATGATGCATTGATGTGGTGACCGAGGCCGGAAGAGGAACCCATTGCAAATAGCCTGCCCAGACTATTCTGCGATAGAATGGAAGAAACGGAACAGGGAACCGATATGCCTGATATCTCCATCGAACAGGCCCTTTATGGATTTCAGCCCGGGCGCGGGTATCGGCTCCTGGCCCGTTCGCCGGGATTCCTGGACGAATGGTTGGCACCGGCAGAGCATCTCTGCGTTGGCTTTGGCGAAAGACCCCCGGGCGTGGTCTGTCCGGCCAGCGTATTTGCCCAACCGTTCGGCAAGCGGCAAGTGACCGTGGTCCAGGTTGCGGACCAAGGCGTCGATCGTTCGGGCCAGCCCAACGGCCTGGCGTTTCGGTTGTTGCTCTTGGCCCGTTCGGATTATGACCGGTTGGGAGGAGACCCGTTCGTGATTGCCGATCGGTTTCCGCCCCCTTGGACGGTGCGTCAGGAGCTACCCGGGCTTTCCTGGCCGGGAGATCTACCCGGGCGGCGCACCGTCGAGCAGATTCAAAACGTGTTGCAGCGCCCAGAACACGGTCCCAACCTGCTCGGCGGAGCCCAGATTTTGACCGATGGCGGCCGGCTCGTCTTTGAGAGTTCAAGGTCCGACACCGAGCTCATCCGCGATCTGTGGACGCTCTTGCCCACCAGTGCACGTTGCGAACTTTGGCCGGCCAGCTTTGCGTTCGGCAATGTTCTCGGCTTCCATGCGCTGGTGGTGCCGGACGCTTCATCGGATCCCTACGCCGGCTACATCCGCGGCGAACACGCCGGAGATTACCCGGAAGGCCGCTATGAGCTGAATTTGCAAATCGCTGCGGAATCGGGCGATCAGGCGGAATTGGATGCACTGTTCGCGCGTCGCAGCTTGAAAGAAACCTGGCGGCTCGGCCTGCTGCTACTTGGGATGTGCATCATTTTGGCGGTACTGGCAAATGTGCTCATACGCCCTGTTGCTCCGCGCGCCAAACCACCAGCGCCGCTGAAGCGGAACCTCCCTGCCGCTGAACATCAAAAAGTCACCACGGATTGACGAGTTTTGCAGCCCCGAGAGGATCGCTTCTCCTCAACGCGGTTCATCCGGAATCGGGGATGCACGGGTGCCGGCCGTCTCCCGATTGCGAAAGCGAAGGCGAACATGCACCCTTCGTTTCGGCAGCAAGACGATTTCTTCCACCTTCTGCACGCGCGGATGGCGCGCGAACGCTTCGGCGAGACGCGCCGGCAAATCCTCATCAAGAATCGATACTTGGTCTGGCATGGCAGCCAGGTATTGGACCTCTGTGAGAAAGCTCACCCGGTCTTGGCCGGGCGGGGGATCGCAATCGATCGCGCAGAAGGGCACTGTGTAGCGCCCCCAAAGGTGCACCGCATCGCGGGTCGAATTTCCGGCGACCAGTGCTGCAACGAGAAAAAGCGCGGCGACCATCGCGACAATCCAGGGCCGCAGACAGATCCCTCGTTTCGCTTCGGGTGCCGCCGTACGCCTTCGGGCCATCGCGCTTTCCTTGATCAGAACAGACAAAGAGCGGCCGGCAATTCGGACCTCCCTTGCGCCGCCTTACCAGATGGCGATTTCCAGTTCCAGCTCAATGCCGGAGCGTTCCCGCACCCGGCTGCGTATGAGATCGATGAGGCGCAGCACATCGCGCGAGCTGGTGCCCGGATGCGCCAGGATGAAATTGCTATCGCGTTCGCTCACTTCCGCACCGCCCACCCGTGAACCGGTCAACCCGGCCTGGGCGATGAGCGCGGCTGCGCTAAGGCCGCGAGGATTCTTGAAGACGCGGGCGGCCGCCTGGAAACTTAGTGGTTGATTGGCCTTGCGCTGGATCCATGCTTTGCGGAGGCGCTTCACAATGGTGTCCGTCTGATCGGGCTCGAGCTCGAACTCGGTGCCGACGAGGACAGGATCGTCCAAGTTGCTGCTGTGGTACGTGAAGCGCAACTCGTCTCGCTCACGAACTTGCCATTGCCCACGCTCATCGAGAACTTCCACCGAACGGACGAACTGGCCGATTTCACCGGAACGATCGCCCGCATTCCCGCGTAGAGCGCCACCCACGGTCCCAGGAATGCCCACGAGCGATTCGAGTCCCGCCAGGCCATGACGAGCCGCTTCGGAGATCAAAGCCGACAAGGCTGCCCCCGCTCCGGCACGCACTTGCTTGCCGGCCACGCTGAGCTGGGTAAACGCGGGTGCATTCAGCCGAAGGACGAGACCGGCCACTCCTTCATCGCGCACCAAAATGTTGCAACCGCGCCCCAGTACGTGAACAGGAATGCCTCGCAAGAAAGCTTGCTGAATGACGCCGGCCAATTCCTCGCGCGTCCGCGGCTGCACGAGCATCTCCGCAGGGCCGCCCACTTTCAGATAGGTGTACGGGGCCAGCGGTTCGTCCCGTTTGACAATTTCCGAAAAGCCTTCCAGTTCGTGGCGCTGTGCGCTCTTGGGCATCTGCACTCCTCCACCTTCCTCTTGTGGATCATCTTATGCAGGAAAGCCTAACGAAGTGTCAGCCAGAAGCCAACGGGAAAAGATTTTCGCAAGCGGAGGACGCAAGCCGAAGACGGGACCAAACGAACAGGGAAAGTTCGAGAACTCAATCGGGCTCGAGTGCCGGCTGGAGTGCCCGCCCCTGTTTATCGTAAAAGGCATCATGCAGGAGGAAGATTTGCTCTACGCCCAAGCCAAGCGAGCGGAGCCGATGGCGCAGCTGCACAAAAGCGGCGCTGCTGAGTCGGCGGCCCAACAACCTGCGCAAATGCTCAGGACACAAATCCATTTCCACCGGTGTTGGCCCTTGCAGGGGAAAGGTCAGAAAACGGACCGTGCCAATTCGATCGCACGCGCTGCAGGGCCGCTTCTCGGTTTGGACCACCATGGGATCCCCAACTCCCAAAACCAGAGCCTCCTGGCATTCTGGGCAATACACCCTGCCCGCCAGACGGTCCCAGCTCCGCTCGGTACTCAGGCAACCACAGCACGGCAGCACTGCGGGCTTCCGTTGACCGGGCGCCAGCCGCAAGCTGTCCATGCGAATCCCCCCCGTGACCCCAATTGCGTGAATTCTCTGCTTGGCCGCGCCCAGACGAGGGACACGCCTTCTTTCCTAGTTCGGCTCGATGGGTATTCGGTTATCATCCGATTTTTGTCAAAACGCGCACGGCGGCGTCCGCAGCTACCCGACGCTGCGCCTGATTTGACGTGTGGAATTGTCCAGCTTATGCCAATTCCGTAACGGACAGGCCTGTGACGACAGCCCCGGCGTTCCAACCGGCACGGTCGATCAGGTCTCGCGGGATCCCGATTTCAACGACGTGCACCTTCCCCAACCACTCCTGCGCTGCGGGGTTGGTGAAGCCCTTCTTCAACCCGACGAATGTTGCTGTCCGCTCGGCCCGAACAGCCGCTCCCAACGGTTGGCCGGTGTCGCAATCCAATCCGGAAGGAATATCGATGGCAAGGATTCGGGCTGAGCTGCGGTTGATCGCCGCGATCACCTGGTCGAAGGGGGCGCGGGGAGGGCCGGAGAGCCCCGTTCCGAAGAGCGCATCGACCACCCACTCTGCGCCTGCCAATTCCTGACCCAAGGCTTGAATATCCCAGGGGCCCCGTCCAAGGCTCCGCATGGGCAATCCAGATTTGGCAATGACGCGGTAATGGATTGCCGCGTCGCCAGTGAGATCCTGGGCAGTGGCAAACAAAAGCACGCGCACCGGGATCTGGGCATTGTCCAGGTGCCGCGCAAGCACAAAGCCGTCGCCGCCGTTGTTTCCTTTCCCGCAGCAGACGAGGACAGGGCCGCGAACGCCCAAGAAGTGCAACAGCTCCGCGCAACCTCTGCCGGCGTTCTCCATGAGCACCACGCCGGGCAGGCCATAGTCCTCGATCGCGCGCCGGTCGAGCTCTCTTACTTGCTCTCGGCTGAGAAGCATGATGGTCGTTCTGCCTAACGGCTAATGCGTAGTCCCGGAGCCTTCAACAAGGCCTCCACTTCCTGACGCGTGGTCCAGTTGAAGTCTCCAGGGATGGAATGCTTCAGCGCGCTGGCCGCCACGCCATAGTCCAGTCCCTTTTGAACGTCGCCGTCCAGCAGCCCGTGGATCAAGCCGGCGGCGAACGAATCGCCGGCACCGAGTCGGTCCACGATTTCGACTTCATAGGCCCGCGTGTGGAGCACGGTGCCATTGGCA
>Ga0070734_10002800_pt1 | contig 19915 bp, 13 predicted proteins | sample Coa_R1_8_FD_66444 | JGI IMG/M metagenome (GOLD analysis project Ga0070734, IMG submission 66444) | Surface soil microbial communities from Centralia Pennsylvania, which are recovering from an underground coalmine fire - Coalmine... | ecosystem: Environmental > Terrestrial > Soil > Unclassified ... | reverse complement strand
GAGCGAGCCGTCCCGTACACCAATCGCGGCATGCATTATATGCGCGTCATGGCCCGTCTGAAGCCCGGTATCACAATCGAGCAGGCGCGCGCGGATCTCGCGGTTCTGGCGCACCGGTTGGATGCCCAAAACAAATCCGGGCACGGCATCGCCGCCCTTCCCTTGCGCGAACAACTGTTCGGCAATGTGCGCTTGGGCTTGCTGCTGCTCTTGGGAGCCGCAGGCTTCCTGCTGTTGATCGCCACCGCCAATGTCGCGAACATTCTACTGGCCCGAGCCTCAGGTCGCGCCAAGGAGTTCGCCATCCGCGCCGCGTTGGGCGCCGGACGCGGGCGGCTGATTTCGCAAACCATGGCGGAGAGCTTGCTCCTATCCTCGCTCGGCGGCGTCGCGGGCTTTCTGTTCGCGCTCTGGGGATCAGACCTGCTCCGTCTGGCCTGGCCGCCTTCCATTCCCCGCCCCCAAAGTTTCTCCCTGGACTGGCGGGTGTTGGCTTTCCTGATCTTCGCTTCCTTGTTTTCCGGAGTTTTGTTCGGACTCGCGCCGGCTCTGCAGATCTCGCTCTCGGGTTTGAACGAAACTTTGAAGGACGGATGGTCGCAACCAAGCGGTTCGGCGCGCAGCCGGCTGCGCGGCGCGCTGGTTGTATCCCAAATCGCGATTGCGGCCCTGCTCCTGATCGGGTCGGGATTGCTGCTGCGCAGTTTCGCCCGCGTGCTCGAGGTGGACCCGGGCTTTCGCGCCGAAAACGTCTTGACTATGGATATTTCTCTTCCCGCGTCCAAATACAAAGACGACGCGCAGCGGCTGGCGTTTTATGACGCGCTCCTCGCCGGCGTCCGAAGTTTGCCGGGAACGTCATCCGCCGGCGCGATTGTAAATTTGCCGCTGGGTGACGGCGGAACGAACGGCGATTTCCAGATCCAGGGCCGGACTTTCCCCGCTCATCAGGATCCGATCGCCGAAAAAGCTATCGTCTCCCCGGAATATTTCCAGGCCATGGGAATCCGGCTGTTGCGCGGCCGATTGTTCAGCGAACGCGACGGACGGGACGCACACACGGTGGCGATCATCAACGAATCGCTGGCGCGCAAATTCTGGCCCAACCAGGATCCCATCGGCCAGCATCTGGACATCGGACTCAGTGAAAAGGCCAGTTGGCAGGAGATCGTGGGCGTGGTGGCGGATGTGAAGATCGATGCTCTGGACGTATCCACGGCATCCGAGATTTATGTTCCTCAGGCTCAGAAGCCTGAGGGCGCCATGACGCTGGTGATTCGCTCCACGGCCGATCTTTCTACGCTTGCCTCTGCCGTAAGAACGCAGCTGGCCTCCTTGGACAGAGAACTGCCGGTATTCAACGTCCAGACCATGGAACAGGTCGTTTCCAATTCGCTCTCCGGCCGGCGGATGTCGACCATTCTGTTGGCCGCCTTTGCCGCGTGCGCCATGCTACTTGCGAGCATCGGAATCTATGGCGTGGTGTCTTATTGGGTGGCGCAGCGCACGCGCGAGATCGGCATCCGCTCGGCGCTAGGCGCCAATCGTAGCGACATTCTTCGGATGGTGCTGGGTCATGGCATGTTGTTAGCAGTCGCGGGCACTGCCATCGGACTCGCGGCTTCACTTGCCCTCACACGGTTCCTTGCAACATTGCTTTTTGGTGTTTCGACCCATGACCTCGCTACAATGGCGTCTGCTGCTGGAGGTTTGATCCTGGTCGCGCTGTTCGCCTGTCTTGTTCCGGCGCGTCGTGCGATGCAGGTGGATCCGCTGGTGGCGCTTCGGTTTGAATAAACACCGGGGAATCCTGACCATCCGGTACCATAGTGGTTGCTATGTCGTCGCCGGATTTGGATCAGGACGCCACAACGCAACGCATGCGCGATACAGCCGAGGAATTGGAACGTCTGGTTGCCTCAATGCTGCCGATGGACGACAGTACGCCGTTGATTCGGGAAGATCGAGAGCGCGATGCTTGACGTTGCCCTGGACTCGATCGAGCACCTCTGAGAGGCTCTCGTGCCCGAACTCCCCGACATCGTCGTCTACATCGAAGCGCTCGAAAAGCGGATCCAGGGTCAGACGCTCGAACATATCCGGCTGGCGAGCCCATTTCTACTGCGCACGGCGGATCCACCATTGCGCAATGCCGAAGGGCGCACGGTAACAGAGCTGCGCCGGATCGGCAAGCGCATCGCCATCGGGCTGGACAACGATCTATGGGTGGTGTTGCATCTCATGATCGCCGGGCGGCTCCATTGGCGGGCGCGCGGTGTCAAGGTCTCGCGGCCGCGCGGTCTCGCTGCGTTCGATTTTCCCAACGGAAGCCTGCTGCTGACCGAGGCCGGTTCGCAAAAGCGTGCCTCGCTGCATATGGTGAAGGGAGAAGAGGGGCTGCGCGCGCTGGATCCAGGCGGGCTGGAAGTTCTAACGGCCGATCTCGCAAGCTTTGCTACCGCTCTCACGGCTTCCAACCACACGCTGAAACGCGCGCTCACCGATCCGCGAACGTTCAGCGGCATCGGCAACGCCTATTCCGACGAGATTCTCTTCGAAGCGGGACTTTCGCCGGTCGCGCTAACGCAGAAATTAACGCCAGAGCAGATCAGCCGCCTCTTTGGCGCGGTCCGCGCCACTCTGCAGCGCTGGGTAGAGATCACGCGCGCGGAAACCGGCGACAAATTCCCGGAAAAGGTGACCGCGTTTCGCGAAGGAATGGCCGTGCATGGACGATACAAGGAACTTTGCGTTCGATGCGGCGCGAAAATCCAACGGATTCGCTACGCTTCCAACGAAACCAACTACTGCGCCCATTGCCAAACCGGCGGCAAACTGTTGGCCGACCGCGCACTCTCCCGCCTGATGCGCGAGGATTGGCCCCGGACGCTGGAAGAGCTGGAGTCCCTTACAATCAGGAAATGATCAAAACGGGGATGCTGCTTTTCGCAGCAATGGGCAGTGTTTTCGCCCAACATACGCACACGGAAAAGGCCGATGCCGGACCTGCGCCGCTGCTGAGCGGTCTGGGCCACATGCATCACGCTGTTACAACATCGAGACCGGAAGCGCAGCGCTATTTCGATCAAGGCCTGACGCTGATATACGCCTTCAATCACGACGAAGCGGCCCGATCGTTTCGCTACGCGGCGGTGATCGATCCCAAATGCGCGATGGCGTACTGGGGTGTTGCGCTGGCGGTAGGCCCGAACTACAACGATCCGGATATCGATCTCAGCCGCGAAAAGGCAGCGGTTGAAGCGATGCAGAAAGCGTCGGCGTTGGCTGCGAACGTTACAGAGAACGAGCGCGGTTACATTCAGGCTCTTACGAAACGCTACTCCGCCGATCCAAAGGCGGATCGCAAACAGTTGGCCCTGGATTACAAGCAAGCGATGGGTGAGCTGATGCGGCGTTATCCGGACGATCTCGACGCGGCAGTAATGTACGCGGAAAGCGCGATGGATCTGCGTCCGTGGCAACTCTGGTCGTCGGATGGCAAACCCGCCGAGGGGACGCTCGAAATTGTTCAGGTGTTGGAGGCGGTGCTCAAGAAAGCGCCCGATCACATCGGAGCGAATCACTATTACGTCCACGCGACCGAGGCTTCGCCGCATCCGGAACTCGCGTCGCAAAGTGCCGAACGATTGAAGACCTTGGCGCCGGCAGCAGGACATCTGGTGCACATGCCGGCCCACACATACATTCGTCTGGGCGACTATCATGGCGCATCGGTGGCGAATGAGATCGCTGCCAAGGCCGACGAGGCTTACGTCAAGAAATACCACGTCACCGGAATGTATCCGGTGATGTACTATTCGCACAATCTGCATTTCCTGGCGGTGTCGGCCAGCATGGAAGGGAATTATGGCCAAGCTCACAGTGCAGCGGAGCGACTGGTGGCGGGGATGCAGCCATATCTCAAGGAAAATCCGATGGCGGAGTGGTTCGTGCCGACGCGGACGCATGTGCTAGTCAGGTTCCGGAGATGGGACGACATTTTGAAACTGCCGGAACCGGACAAGGATTTGCACCTCGCTCACACCTGCTGGCTCTTCGCTCGCGGGATGGCCTACAGCGCTAAAGGACAGATTAGCCAGGCTACGGCCGATCGGGAAGCGATGCTCGCGGAGACGAAGGGCATTCCCGCCGACACGATGCTCGGAATGAACACGGCGCATGCAGCGTTCGACATCGCGGCGCTCATCTTGGACGCAGGCATCGCTCGCGCCCAACACAACTACAAGCAATCCGCCGAGCTACTGAACAAAGCCGCGCTCGCTGAAGATGCTTTGAACTACGATGAGCCTCCCGACTGGTATTTGCCGGCACGCGAATCGCTGGGCAGTGTGCTCTTTGCCGATGGGCGGCATGCGGAAGCCGAAGCAGCGTTCCGCGACGAGCTGAAAGCGCATCCCAAGAATCCGCGCGCCCTGTTCGGCTTGTCCGAATGCCTGAAAGCGCAAGGCAAGAAAGACGAGGCGACGAAAGTCCGCGCCGAGTTCGATGGGGGCTGGAAGTACGCCGATAGCAAGCTGAGCATGGCTGACTTATAATCAGCCTGATGCAAAAGCTTCTGCTTGCGCTCCTTCTTGCTCTTCCCGCTTTTTCGCAGCCTGCCGCTCTGCGCGATCTGGACGAGTACATCCAGCGCGCCATGAAGACGTTCGATGTGCCTGGCGTGGCGGTCGCGGTGGTCAAAGATGGACAGGTCGTCCTCGCGAAAGGCTACGGCGTCCGAAGACTCGGCGAAAGCGCGAGCGTTGACCCGCATACCCTGTTTGGTATCGGATCGAACACCAAAGCGTTCACCACCGCATCGCTCGCGATCCTAGCGGACGAAGGCAAACTCAGCTGGGACGATCGCGTGGTGGACCGCCTACCAGGCTTCCAGATGTACGATCCGTACGTCACGCACGAGATGACCATTCGGGATTTGCTGACGCATCGCAGCGGCCTTGGACTCGGCGCGGGTGACCTGCTCTTCTTTCCGCCATCCAGTTACACGCGCGAAGACATTATCTACAAGCTGCGCTACATTAAGCCGGAAACGAGCTTTCGGAGCAAGTACGCTTATGACAATCTCCTCTACATGGTGGCCGGCCAAATCATTCCCGCTGTGACAGGCGAACAGTGGCAGGATTTTATCCGCGAGCGCATCTTCGCGACAGTCGGCATGAATGACAGCACGACGACGGTGGCCGCTTTTCGTTCCGGCACAGATTTCGCGACTCCGCACTCGGAAGTGGAAGGCAAACTGACGCCGATCGCCGCGGCGCAGATCGACAACCTCGCGCCCGCGGGTGCGATCAACTCAAGCGTGACTGACATGGCGAAATGGATGATGGTCCAGCTCGCCGGCGGCAAGCTGCCGGATGGAGACAAGCGGCTATTCAGCGAAAAAGAGGGGCGCGAGATGTGGTCGGCACAGACTATTCTTCCGGTGGGCGAGCCGCCGGCCGCGCTAGCCGCTTTGCGCATCAACTTCGCGGCGTATGGCCTTGGATGGGTCCTGCGCGACTATCGGGGACGCAAGTATGTCAGCCACACGGGAGGACTGCCGGGCTACGTGTCGCAGGTGGCGCTCATTCCGGACGCGAAGCTCGGCGTGGTGGTGCTGACCAATCAGGAAGCCACCGGGATTCTTTCGAGCATCGTGGATCGGATTCTCGATGCTTATCTCACGGACCAACAAACCGATTGGACGACTGTTTTTCACGATCTCGTGGAAAAGCAGCGCGCGCAAGCCGCGGACGTGGAGAAAAAGCATAGCGGCGAGCGCAACGCTGCGTCCAAGCCGTCGCTCGCGCTTGAAAAATACGCCGGGGAGTATGTGGATGCCTGGTACGGCGACATTTCGATTTCAAGCGAGCCGAAGGGACTGGTGATGCGATTCAGTCATTCTCCCGCACTGACCGGCGATCTGGAACATTGGCAGTACGACACGTTCGTCGCTCATTGGCGGGATCGCAGTCTGGCGGCCGACGCGTTCGTGGCTTTCTCGTTGAATCCGGATGGGTCCGTCAATCAAGTGAAGATGGTTCCGGTGTCATCGCTGACCGATTTCAGCTACGATTTTCAGGATCTGTTGATCAAACCGAAAAAGTAATTATTTGTCTTTCTCGATGTCATCCACGGCGCGCACCAGCGCGGGCGTAGGAGCGACATCGGCGCCTTCCACTGCATTGAGCAGCGCGACCAGTTCCGCCTTGTGCTTCGGCGCCGTCTGGATCAACCCGATGATCCGCTGCGCCAGATCGAACTGCTGCTGCAATCCTGGGAACGAGGTTTTCACGCGCGGATCCATCTTCACCGTTAACGGTTGCGTATAGCTTGCGCCATTCACCGTCAGCTTCACCAAATAAGTACCCGGCATCACGAGAGGGCCAAGCGGATACCGCGGCGTATCATGAACGATGGCCGAGATCGGATACTCGTGATCCACGCCTTCGGGCGGCGGATAGCACAGATCCCAGACGAAGCGATGCAGTCCGGCCGACGTAGAAAGAATCTGCGGCGGACGAATCCAATACATTGGGACGTTCAGCGTTGGATCGATCGGATCCGGCTTGTCGCCGCTGGAATACCGGCGAACCAGCTTGGCGCCGTCGAAAATCTCGAGCATGACCGGTCCGGATACAGCGGATTTCAGATTGTAGTAGAGAATCGCCCCATCCGGAGGATTCTGTCCGGCGGGCTCATCCGGCGGCAGCGGCGTATCGGGATTATTGTTCCAATGCACGCGCAGCGCCGTCGAAGGGCTGAACAGATGCGCTTCTTCGACCGCAGTTTCGGCGCTGAACTCGCGGAGGGGAGCGATGTCATCGAGAATCCAAAACCCGCGCCCATGCGTTCCGGCCACCAGATCGTTTTCGTGGATCACCAGATCGCGAATCGAAATCGGCGGCATGTTGCGCTGGAGCGCCTGCCAATGATCGCCGTCGTCAAACGAGACATACACGGCCAGTTCGGTTCCTGCAAACAATAGTCCCTTGCGCACCGGATCTTCACGCACCGTGTTTACGGGCTGATCCGGTAATCCTGTGACAATCTCGTCCCAGTGCTTGCCGCCATCGTGAGTCCGATAGATGTGGGGCTTCAAATCGTCCAGCCGGATGCGATTGATGGCCACGTACGCGGTCACGTCGTCGAAATGAGACGCATCCAACATTGACACCTTACTCCACGGCGTCAGCTCCTTCGGTGTAATGTCGGCCCACGTCTGGCCGCCGTTGCGCGTGATATGGATCAGCCCGTCATCGGTTCCCGCCCAAATCACATTCACGTCTTTGTGCGACGGCGCGATGGTATAAATCACGCCGCGGCGCGTGGCCTGTTTGCGGGCTTCCTCGGTGTAAATTCCGACGCTCGCCGGAATGTCGTATTTTTCGCGCGTCAGGTCGGGACTGATGACATCCCAACCGTTTCCTCCATTGACGGTTTTGAACAACACGTTCGATCCGAGAAAAAGCACATGCGGATCAACGGTCGAGAACAGCAGCGGCATGGTGCGCACAAAGCGGTACTGGCCGGGCCGCAGCACCGGTCCCACTTGCTGCACTTGACCTGTGTTCCGGTCGAAACGCGTGACCTTGCCGCCATAAATCAGATTCGGATGCAGCGGATCGGGCGCGACGTAGCCGTACTCTTCCACACCCACCGGATGCCATTCGCGAAAAGTGATCTCGCCATAATCGCTGCGGCTTTGGACGCCCGCCGATCCGCTCTCCTGCTGTCCGCCATAGACCCAATACGGGAACTGGTTATCGGTGATAACGTGATAAAACTGCGCGGTGGGCTGGTTGTACCAGGAGCTCCACGTCGCCCCGCCGTTCACCGTGATGGTCGCGCCTTGATCGGCGGCGAGCAGAATGATTTCCGGATGATCAGGGTTGATCCAAATCGTGTGATAGTCGTCGCCGCCTGGAGCGCCTTTGATCGCGGTGAAACTTTGTCCGGCGTTTGTGGATCGATAGGTTGAGGTGTTGGCGACATAAATCACATCCTTGTTCTTCGGATCTACGCGCACGCAAGCGAAGTCGGATCCCCGGCCGACGACGCGTTCTTCGGTATTCACGCGCGTCCAGGTCGCGCCTGCGTCGTCCGAGCGATACAGCGCGCTGGGTTTGGCTTCGACAAGTGCATACACGCGATTCGGATCGCTAGGGGCGATGCCGATGCCGATTCGCCCGAGTCCTTCGGCCGGAGTTGGAAGACCGCCCATCAGTGGATGCCACGTACTACCGCTATCGGTCGAGTGAAACAGTCCGCTGCCCGCGCCGCTCCATTCGCCGTTCTCCCAAGGCCCTTGCCGCGCGGCCCAAAGAACGGCGTAAATGTGATCCGGATTCTTTGGATCGAACGCCAAGTCGACTGCGCCGGTGTTCTCATCTTTATAAAACACCTTCTGCCAACTCTCACCGCCGTCGGTGGATCGAAAAACGCCACGCTCCATATTCGGCCCATACGGATGCCCGAGCACGGCAACGAAAACCCGATTCGGATCGCGCGGATCCACCAAAATTGCGGAGATCTGCTGGCCATCGCGGAGTCCGAGATGCCGCCAAGTCTTGCCGGAATCGATGGATTTGTATATCCCGTCACCCACCGAAAGATCCGGCCGCTGCACGCCTTCGCCGCTGCCCGCATAGATAATCTTCGAGTCCGAAGGAGCAATCGCAAGTGCGCCCACCGAGCCGGTTGGCTGGTCATCGAAGATGGGATGCCAGGTTCGGCCGATATCGTCCGTCTTCCAAATCCCACCGTTGGTGGCCGCGACATAAAACACATTGGGTTGCGATGCGATTCCCGCTGCAGCAATGGTGCGGCCGCCGCGGAACGGACCGATCGTTCGCCAGCGCAGTCCCGAAAGATCGGGCGCAAGCGATTGCGCGAACAATGTAACAACACTCAGTAGAATGAGACTGGTGAGCCGATGCACGGAAAACGAGTTTAGCACGCGGAAAGGCCGTAACTCGTTCTGCGCTTCTCGTTTCTGGTTGTGGACAGTTCGGGAAAAGGGAACGAGGAACGAGAAACGAGAAACGTGCCTTCGATTCTAATATTCGGCCTTACTTATCTCGTTCTCGCGATCGGGCGCTTTCCTGGATTTCGTATCGACCGCACGGGCGCGGCCATTATCGGCGCGAGTTTGATGGTCGGAATCAACGCGCTCACGCTTGCGGAAGCGCAGGCGGCCATTAATTTCGACACCATCATTTTGCTGTTCGGGATGATGATCGTCGTCGCCAACCTGCAGCTATCCGGATTCTTTTCTCTGGTGGCCGAGCGCGTGGTGGAGCATGCGCACCGGCCGGTTTTACTTTTAGTTGCGATCGTCGGCGTCGCCGGATTCTTCTCCGCATTTTTCGTCAACGATACGATGTGCCTGGTCCTGACGCCGCTGGTTCTCGAGATCACCGAAACCGTCCGCCGGAATCCGGTTCCGTATCTTCTAGCCGTGGCGATGGCTTCCAATATCGGAAGTGTCGCGACCATCACCGGTAATCCGCAGAACATGATGATCGGGAGCTTCTCAGGCATTCCGTACCGGCAATTTCTTGCTACTCTCGCGCCTATAGCGCTGGCCGGGTTGGCGCTGACCGTTCTGGTGATCTACCTGTCGTATCGGGGCGAGTTTCAATCGCAAGTACGCGTCGAAGTAACTCCGCGGCCGGTCCGGGTGGATCGCAAGCTGATGTGGAAAGCCCTCATTGCGTCCCTCGCCATGATCGTCCTGTTCTTCGCCGGCTGGCCGGTTCCTAAAGTCGCGGTGGTGGTTGGCGCGCTGCTGCTCATCACACGGCGAGTGAATCCGGAAAAGGTTTATCGCCGGATCGACTGGGGACTGCTCGTCATGTTCGTTGGACTCTTCGTCGTCGTCGCTGGCGGCGAAAAAACCTCGCTCGAAAAAGATCTGGCGGCTTTTGCCGGACGCATTCATCTGGAAAATGTCTATCTGCTGAGCGCCTTCTCTGCGGTGCTCTCGAACTTGGTGAGCAATGTTCCCGCCGTCCTGGTGTTCAAACCGTTTGCGGCTCACCTCGGGAATCCGAAGCAGGTTTGGTTGACGCTCGCGATGTCTTCCACGCTCGCCGGAAACCTGACGATTCTCGGATCTGTGGCGAATCTCATCGTGATTCAACAGGCGCGCCGCAAAGTGACCATCGGATTCTGGGAATATTTCCGCGTAGGCGCGCCGCTGGCCATCCTGACGGTCGCTTTAGGCGCGTTCTGGATACAAACATTTCCGCCATAAAATGCTCTATCCTGGGTAGGTGATGAATTGGGTTGCCTTCATCCTGGGTCTTATGGCCGGCGGCTTGATCGCCGGACTCTGGATGCGGGCGCGCATCGCACGGTTGGAGGCCGCTCAACAGTTGGCCGACAGTTCCGCCGCCAAGCTCAGCGAGACCTTCCAATCGCTTGCCGATACAGCGCTCCGGTCGAACCAAGGAGCTTTCTTGGAAGCGGCGCGCTCCACACTCGACACCGCGCGCGCCGAGATGACCGGCGACTTGGCGCTAAAGCAGACGGCCATTGAAAGCGTGGTCCGGCCGCTCAACGAATCGCTGACCCGCTTGGAAAACCATGTTCGCGAGTTGGAACGAGCCCGTGCCCATGCGTTCGGCAGCTTGGGCGAACAGTTGCAATCCCTGGCGCGCGAGACATCCGTGCTATCCACGGCTCTGCGGTCGCCACAGGCGCGCGGCCGCTGGGGCGAAGTGACGCTGCGGCGCGTCGCTGAACTCGCCGGTATGGTAAAGAATTGCGATTTTCTGGAGCAGGAAACTCGTGAGAGCGACGGCATCCGGATTCGCCCGGATATGATCGTGCGGCTGCCGGGAGATCGGTCGCTGGTGGTGGATGCCAAGGTTCCGCTCACGGCGTATCTCGACGCTGCCGGTTCAACGGACGAGCCTTCGCGCCGGGCGTTTTTACAACGCCACAGCCAGCAGCTCGCCGAGCACGTCCGCCAGCTCGCCAGCAAACAGTATTGGAGCCAGTTTCAGCCCGCCCCGGAACTCGTGGTGCTGTTTCTTCCCGGCGATCACTTCTTCAGCGCGGCGCTCGAAGCCAATCCTGGGCTAATCGAAGACGCGCTGGCGCGTAAAGTGGTGATTGCGACGCCGATTACCTTGATTTCCATCCTACGCGGGATTGCTTACGGGTGGGGACAAGAGCAATTGGCGGAAAACGCCGAAGCCATCCGCGCGGTTGCCTCCGAACTCTACGATCGCGTCCAGCTGGTTTACGATCACTATGCCGACACTGGCCGCATGCTCGAAAAGACCATCGCGTCGTACAACCGGTCAGTCGGATCCTGGGACTCGCGACTGGTTCCGGCGCTGCGCAAAATGCGCGAGCTGGGTGTGTCCGGCGGCGACGAACCGCAAGCGCCGGAACAGATCGATTTGCTGCCGCGCCGCCCTCGCGCCGCTAGTGGGTTTTAGGACCCAGAGTCCTCCGCGCTTCCAGGCGGTAAGGAAATCCAAACGGAAAAACGTTATCCGGTTCCACCTGATCGGGAGTCAGGGCCTGGAATCGCTGCCCAGACATATTTTACCGAGCCACGACCGCAAGGGAGTGTAACGAGCGTTCCGGACCCGTGTGTTGACTGAAAGATGTTGGAGGTAGCGCGCCCTCGCGGTCGCGGTTCGAAAAGGCGCCTACGACAGCGACATGTCGATCACTTGGAACGAAAACCGTTCCGGAGGTAGGCACGAAATGGGATTAGGGCTCAGGTGCGCCCACGTTTGGTAGGCGGTGGTGCCGACGCTGGAATTCAGATAGAACAGGAACTGATTGGAGAAGCAGGAAATAGGCGGCGGTTGGCGGAACGTGAGCCGCAAGCCAACGGCCTGATCCAATTCCACATCGCCGCCGGTCACTGCCTTATCGCCGAGCAGCGTGACAAAGCTGGATCTCCCTGCGTGCGGCCATACATCGGGACGCAGAAGATTGCGCAACTCCATCCGGTTGCCAAAAGTGATTTCGCACTGCCGGATCCATTCCAGGATGCTGTCGCCCCATTGCCACTGCGTGACAAAGTGGAAGTATTGGTCCACCAAGTTGATGGCCAAGTCCATCTTCCTGCGGTCGAATTCGGTTTCGAACTCGGCGAGCCCTTCCATGGCCGGGAGCGGAATCATGTCCTCGGAATCGACGATATCATTCGCCATTCCTACCACCCGATCCAAACGCCTAACCTGGGGGGCCGTCCTGATCAGGAGGGGAGGGAGCTCATGGGTTTTTTCACCCGGCACCTCAACGAACTTTCGATCGCCAACGATGTCCATATGCCCTGCTAAACCTCATCGACACGGAGGCGGTAAAACTTAAACCCCCGTTATAAAGACGCTGTTACCTGCTGAGCCGTTTCAGCGCCCCGGATGGCGGACAGGACCACAAGGGGAAGATGTAAAGAACAATTCTGCAAGATTTGTTTGGACTTGTAAAGAGTAATCTTTACAATGTCAAGGGACGTCCTAGCAAGGCTAGCCAGAAGAGCGACAGTACAATTGCGAAGTATAGCCCGAACGCCGCGGAAGTGTAGAGGATCTGGGCTCGTTCGGAAGTTCTCGAACGGCTAAGCCAGTACCCTACCAACGGCAGTACCTGGAGAGCGTGCATCCCCGCAAAGTGGGCTACGCGCAAATCGCCGTGCTGCCGGCTCCAATTAACAAAAGGAAATCCACTCCCGCCATCTGGCGCGCCTACCGTATGCGAACCGTGACTCACTATGAATACCCCTTCAAACGACGCCAACAGAAAAATCGTTAATCCAAATCGAATGCCCCACAGGTAGGCCGGCGGAAGTTCCGGAGCATCGACAAAGAAAAGGGCCGTCACCCACACAAGCAACGCCGTATTCACGCCGATCATCGTTCCCATGATGGAAAACAGAGCGGCATCCAAAGGCGTTGCGATGTTGAAGTGCGATGGAACTCCACGCGCCGATTGCAGTGCGATGATGGTGATTTCACCCATCATCAGGAACGCAACACACCAACTGATTCTCTTTACCGCAGCCGCGTGCCTCGAAAGATAGCGGAGAAGCCAGGCCAGAGTCCAGACATAGATCGCGATCGAAACGCTGAACTTCATGGGCTTGATCCAGGGGCTGATCCCGAGAATCGTTCTGGAATCGAAGGGCGCGAGAGTCAGAAAGACCAGCGCCAAAATCCACTGCACCCAACCAGTGACGGCGAGCGGAGGGCTCGCTTGGTAAAGCTCCCGAAGCTTGTCCTTCATATCAATGCAGACCTTCCGCGCAAAGAAGTCCGTATCAGGAACCAGGTCAATAATCCCACAGGACCGAACAGAAACGTCAACAGCAAACAGGGAACCACATAAGCATGCGCGATGCGCAGGCGCTCGGAATCGCGCACCAGCCAGGATCCGGTGAACAGATCAAAGGCCAGGTAATGAATCCATCCGGCGAGCAGTAGATAGGGATTTGCAAAAAGCTTCGTGACTTCGGCGAGCGATCCGAATCCGCCCGCGTCCTTATGGAAATGGATTATCAGCAGCGTCAAGTAGACGGCCGCCAGCGCCAGCGGCAGGATCAACGCGGCGACCCTTTGCGTCCAGCGCCAGCGGGGCGCCGCCACTAAGAGCAACCAACCAGGCAGCACGATGGCGTTGCAAATGGAGAAAAGCTGCTCAGCGGCCATCCGTAGATTGTGTCACCGTCCGGCCTTCTTTTGCTCGGCGGCTGCCTCCGCCGCGCGCCCCATCAGCGTGTAGATTTCCGCCAATCCCCGGTGCGGCTCCGGATCATCGGCACGCAATTTCACGGCTTCTTCGAAATATCGCAGCGCTTCGGGATACTGCTTCGCCGCCTGGTGCCTGCGCGCCAGCGCGAGCGTGGTGCGGAATAACAGCTCCGCGGTTCGCGCCTCCTGCGGATTGATCGCGTGGGCGCCACGCAGGGACTGGTAGGCCGCGGCATCGTCACCCAGCGCCAGCATCACCGCGCCGTACAGCGACTTCAGCGGAAACAGGTCCGGCCATCGTTGCAGCGCTTTTTCCAGCGGCGCGCGCGCGTCATCGAATCGTTGCATCCGATAGTAGGTGAATGCCAGGTTGTACTGCATTTGCGGCGACTGCGGAGCCAACTCGGCCGCGCGGCGCAACGGATCAAGCGCAGCGTCCAAATCGCCATGTTGCCCGTAGAGAGTTCCGAGCGTGGTCAGTTTCTCTGCGTCATTCGGATCGTACAACTTCTGGCAAACCGCCCGCGCTTCTTCCCGAGGACCCTGCTCCAGCTTCTTCGCGCATTCCAATTTAAGCTCACTCGCGCCGGCTTCTTTCCGGCGTATTTCCGCGCTGGATGCCAGGGCTTTCGCCGCCTCGTCCTCGCGTTCCTGTTTGCGATACACCAGACCCAGTTGATATAACGCGACGCTGTCGTTCGGATTCAAATCCACCGCTGTTTTCAGCCACTTCTCCGCGGCTGGCAGGTCGCCCTGTTTAAAGCAGGCAAATCCAAGATAATACGCGGTGTCGGGAAACGGCGGATTCTCAATCGCCTGGCTGAAATTCTTCACGGCGCCCGCGTAGTTCTGGTCTTGCAAATCCAACCGGCCTAAATAATAGGCCACGTTCGGATGGTCCCCGGCTTCCCGGCGAACCGCGTCGAATTCGCGCCGTGCTTCCACCGCCTCCTTCATCTGAAACAGCGCCACGCCGAGTGGAAAGCGCGCGCGCAGTGTAAGCTTTGAATCGAGTCTTAGAGCGGCTCGAAATTCCGCGGCTGCCTCGGCATAGCGCTCCTGCCGGAGTGCGTCGTAGCCTTTGCCGAGGTGAGATTCCGGCGTCTCTTGGCAGAAGATGGCGGCGGTGGAAACGAACAGCAACAGCGCGCTCAGTCGCAAGCACCCCCAATGTACGACACGGGGCTGAAGGCGCACAACCATTCGAGCGATAATGACAAAATCGAATCCGAAACAATAGCTGTGCGGCTGCGGACCGATCCTCGCGGAGTGGTGGAGATCCCTCCGCGCCCAAATCCCACCATCGCGATCCACGTCGGCCGCTCCGTGTACGTAAGCTGCAGCCGTGGTGCGCTCAAGCATCGAGGATTGTGCGTGCATGGCTATTCCGACATCATTTCCGCCGAAACTCCCAGCCGTTGGGAGTTACATGATGCCGATACCGTGCTGCTGTTGAGCATCGGCCAGCGCCTCCTGAGGAACGTCGCCGAGGAAACCGGCCGCGCTTCGCGGGAGATCGAGATTCTAAATCGCTTCCAGACCCGGGATACTCAAATCGAACATATCGGATGGGCTTGCAAAGCGGAAATCGAAGCCGGATATCCGAGCGGCGGCCTCTACCTTGAGGGCTTGGCGCAGGCGCTCGCCGTGCATTTGCTCAACCGGCATTCCTCGCAGTCGCGCGAAATCGCACAGCCCAAGGGCGGCATTTCCGGACACCGGCTGAAACAGGTTCTTTCTTATATCGAAGACAATTTAGATCAAGACCTTTCGCTCGCGAACATCGCGGCCGTCGCAGGCTTAAGCGCGTCGTATTTCAAAACCGCGTTTCGAACTTCCGTGGGACGTCCGGTGCATCAATATGTGATCCAGCGCCGGGTAGAGCAAGCGCGAACGCTGCTCGCGCAGCCAGAAGCATCGGTAAGCCAAGTGGCTGCCGCAACGGGCTTCGCGCAGCGCAGTCATCTTGCCTATCATATGCGCCGGATGCTGGGAGTAACGCCCCGGAACCTCCTGTGCAAAGATCGAAAGTAGGACGTCCCATCGCTCTGCAACGCCGCAACTTTCTTTCCCGCTTGTTCGCAGCTCTTGCCGCTCCTTTTTTACGGCGATTAAACGCTCAAGGCATCGCGCCGCCCTCGCCTCTGCATCCGGCGTATCGCGCTCAAACTCCGCTCGACGAAATGATCGCGAAGATCGATCCGAGCCTGGACGATTTCATCACAGAGCAATATCAACAGAAAATCGCCGCGATCCTTGCGCAATTCTCGCCCAACCTGTCAGGCGCCGGGCAGTTTTTGGCGCCAGGATTCCAAGGCGTCTCTTTACATCCTGTGGACTCCCGGTCGATTCGCTCGGATGCATCGCTCAATGTCCGACAGATCGCCTTCGCGCAACAACCCAATCTCGGCCCGGAGGCGTTTCTGCGCGAATTGCGATCCACGATGAGCGAATTCACTTCCATCTTGAATTCCGATCTTCAGGTCACGCGAATTCACTCCCCGAATCCAGGCATGCTGGAGACTCGCATCCGCTACGAACTGGTGGCTGCAGGCGAGAATTTCCATCGCGAGCAGCGCGTTGGATTTTGGAATCTGGAATGGGAAGCGGATTCCACCGGCAACTATCGCATCCGCCGCTGGGCTGCGGAGCCCGAAACCCGTAGCCGGGCATCGAAACCGTGGTTTGAAGATATCGCTCCGGAGGCATTCGGCCGCAACGCCTCTTATCGCGACCAGTTGGTCCCCGGGGTCGATCACTGGCGGACAGCGCTGGATGGGGCTTGCGGAATCGATGTCTACGGCCACAACGGCGTCGCCGTGGGAGACATCGACAATGACGGCTTCGACGATGTGTACGTTTGCCAGCCCGGTGGTCTTCCGAACCGCCTCTATCGAAATCGAGGCGACGGTACCTTCGAGGACATCACCGAAGCGTCAGGCGTTGGGATTCTGGAAAACACGGCCTGCGCCCTGTTCCTCGATATCGATAACGACGGACGCCAGGATCTGGTGGTGGTTCGCGCGAACGGTCCTCTGCTTTTTCTGAATCAGGGCGGCGGAACGTTTCGCCTCAAGCCGGATGCATTTCAGTTTGCGCAGCCTCCGCAGGGCACCTTCACGGGAGCGGCGGCAGCCGACTACGATCGCGATGGATGGCTCGATATCTACTTTTGCCTCTACGTCTACTATCAGGGGACGGATCAGTACAAATACCCGTCGCCTTATTTCGCCGCGGAAAACGGCCCGCCCAATTTCCTGATGCGCAACAATCGGGACGGCACTTTTCACGACGCGACCGCTGAAACCGGCTTGGATAAGAACAACACGCGTTACAGTTTTTGTTGCGGATGGGGCGATTCCAACGGCGATGGATGGCCGGATCTTTACGTGGTGAACGATTTTGGCCGCAAGAATCTCTACCGCAACAACGGCGACGGAACCTTCACCGACGTCGCGGCACAAGCGGGAGTCGAGGACGTCGGCGCCGGAATGAGCGTTTGCTGGTTTGACTTCAACCAGGATGGCGCAGACGACCTCTACATCGCTAATATGTGGACTGCCGCGGGCGAGCGCATCTCCCACACGGAGCAATTCAAGAAGGATTCGACCGCGCAGATTCGCGCGCTTTATCAGAAACATGCGATGGGCAACTCGCTGTTTCAAAATCAAAGGAACGGCGCGTTTGAAGATGCGACACGGCTGGCGCGTGCGGGAAACGGGCGCTGGTCCTGGTCGAGCGACGCCTGGGACTTCGACCATGACGGCTTTCCTGACATCTACATTTGCAACGGCATGGTCTCAGGGCCCATCCGGGAAGACTTGAACGGCTTTTTCTGGCGACAGGTAGTGGCCAATTCTCCCGACGAAGCCAAGCCATCGGAAGAGTACGAGCAAGGCTGGAACGCGGTGAATGAACTGATCCGGTCGGATTACACTTGGAGCGGCTACGAGCACAACGTGTTCTACGCGAACAATCGCGATGGAACATTTTCGGACGTTTCCGGCGCGGTTGGTCTCGACTTCCTGGAAGATGGTCGGGCCTTCGCGCTCGCGGATTTTGATCACGATGGCCGCCAGGAAGCGCTTTTGAAGAATCGCAACGGTCCACAGTTGCGCCTTGTGAAGAACGTTCTTCCGTCGCTCCCACCCTCCATCGCGTTTCGCCTGCGAGGCGTGAAAAGCAATCGGGATGCAATTGGCGCGGCAGTCACCATCGGCGGCAGTACGCGACGCCTGCAAGCGGGCTCCGGATTTCTATCGCAGCACAGCAAAGATGTATTCTTCGGCCTCGGCGCGGCAACCGGAACTGTCAACGCGACCATCCGATGGCCCAGCGGCGAAATGCAAGAGCTTCGCGACCTGCCGATCAACCACAGAATCACGGTAGAAGAAGGAAAAGATCCGTCGCCAATCGAACCCTGCAAGACCGCTGCAAACCGAACCGCGACCGCAAGGGAGCGTAGCGAAACACCGGCATCCCACGAAACGTGGCTGCTAGTTCCCATTCCCGCTCCCGAGCCCGCAGCCGGCACGACTGTGACGATAACTGCCACGACGCCACCAGACACCGCCGCAATCTACAACATCCTCTACCGCCGCATCTTCGATCGTCACCGCGACCTGGAACTTCCGACGTCCTTCCTAATTGATGAAAACAACAACATCGTGAAAGTCTTTCAGGGCGCACTCAGAAACCAACAAATTCCCCATTCGCCCGCCGAGCGCGTAGCGAAGGCCCTTCCTTTTCCGGGGAACTCCGCGACCTACGAATTCGGCCGGAACAGTCTCTCCTTGGGTTCGGCGTTTTTCCAACGCGGATACTACGACCAGGCAGCGATCTACTATCGGACGGCTCTGCGCGACGATCCTCAAAGCGCCGAAGCGCACTACGGCTTGGGTAGCGTTTATCTGAAGCAGGAAAAACGCGCGGACGCTCGATTGAGTTTCGAACAAGCCGTGAAACTGAACGCGAGCTACCCTGACACGCTCGCAAATGCCTGGAACAATCTTGGACTGCTCGCCACGCGCGAAAATCGCACCGCGGAGGCCATCGCAAACTTTAAACAAGCGCTGCAGTTGCATCCGAATCACTGGATCGCGCTCGAAAATCTGGGGAATGCCTACCGGCAGCAGAAGCGCTGGCCGGAGGCGCGTCAGATATTGGAACGTGCGGTAGCCGCGCGGCCAAAAGATCCGGAAGCGAATTACAGCCTCGCCATGGTTTATGCGCAAATGGACGATACTGCCCGCACCGACGAATATCTCAGCCGGGCATTACGGCTTCGTCCAGCCTACCCGGAAGCGCTGAACAACCAGGGCATCCTGTATCTCCGAACCCGCCGGCGCGATGACGCGGTGAAAAGCTTTGAAGAGTGCATCCGCGTTGCGCCCCGCTTCGATCAGGCGTACTTGAATCTTGCGCGGGTGTTCGCGATCGAGGGTGACAAAGAAAAAGCACGAACTCTTTTGCGGCAATTGCTCGAACAGCACCCCGGACACGCGCAGGCGCAGCAAGCTTTGGATCAATTGCACTAGGCGCTTCACTGGTTTGCTTGCAACTCGCCCCGGATGTTCATCCAAATCTCAAAGTACCGCCACTCGGGCGGCGCATCCGGTTCCTGGATGTGATCCGGCCGCAAAATTAGATCGCCAGTGGAGAGCAGAATTTCCCGCACTTTCGGATTTTGATCCAGTTTTGCGCGCATCGCCTCAACAATCAACCGGTAGTGATCTCCCTTTTGTGGGGAGCGATATTTGATCCGCTTGCCTTCGAACGTCACCCAATCGATATTCATCTTCCGCATGTTTTGCTCAGCGGTATCTCCGGCGCTCTTCGCTTCGAATGCCGTCATGTTAGCGACTTCCGCGCGACGGTGCGGCCACACGATTCCCGGAGCCGTCGCTCGCGGATCGTCTGCGTTTTCCGGATACAGCATCATCTGCCAGAATCCTTCGACGCTTGCATAACGAACACCACGATAGGTGAACGGAGTCGCAGCGAAATTGGATAAGATCCCAAGCTCATTGCGCTTGGAAAGAATCACTTCGCCTGGCTTGGCGGCCTGTGGCAGGATTTCCCAGTCCGGCTTGCCGGCTTCGGGAACCGGCGTCCACCAATGGGCCGGATATGAGATTGCCAGCAACAAAATGAGTCGAGGATCCACGTTCCAGTTCAGCTTAGCAGCCTACGCTACA
>Ga0070734_10002799_pt1 | contig 19922 bp, 21 predicted proteins | sample Coa_R1_8_FD_66444 | JGI IMG/M metagenome (GOLD analysis project Ga0070734, IMG submission 66444) | Surface soil microbial communities from Centralia Pennsylvania, which are recovering from an underground coalmine fire - Coalmine... | ecosystem: Environmental > Terrestrial > Soil > Unclassified ... | reverse complement strand
AGCCGGTGAAGGACCCTGCGGGTGCGGATACGCGCCGCCTCGTCGCCGACATGATCGAGACCATGATCGATGCGAACGGTGCAGGACTTGCCGCCCCCCAGGTCCACGTGCCGCTCCGGCTGGTCGTCTTCCAGGCGCCGGAATCGCGCAGCGACCCTGGCTTGAGCGAGGCCGAGCGCTACGATCACACCGCGCCTCTGACGGTGCTCTTCAATCCGGAAATCGAAATTCTTTCAAAAGAGGAGGAGGGTGGCTGGGAAGGTTGCCTCTCCGTGCCAGGCCTCAGGGGCTATGTCGAACGTCCGTCGCGCATCCGCTATCGCGGTCTCGATGCCAACGGCAAACCGCTCGAGAGGACGGCAAGCGGCTTTCACGCCCGCGTCGTGCAGCATGAAGTGGATCACCTCGACGGTGTGCTTTATCCACAGCGCATGCGCGATCTTTCGAAACTGATTTTCGAGAGCGAGGCGCATCATCTCGCAAAGCGGGACGAATGAGCGGGAAGGCGAAAGCCCCTTCCGGCGACGCACTCAAGCGTGCAATCGTCGATGCCGCTCTGCCGCTGGCTGCAAAGGATGGATTTACCGATTCCGTGCTGGCGCGTGCAGGAAAGCAGTGCGGCGCGACGAAGGCGCAGATCACACGGCTGTTTCCCGAAGGCGCCTCGAGCCTCGTCGAAGCGGGATCCCTGTTCGCCGACAAGGATATGGAAGTTCGTCTCGCGGCGATCGACCTGCGAGGGATGAAGATCCGCGAGCGGATCGCAACCGCTGTGAAGACAAGGCTTGCGATCCTGAAACCGCACAAGGAAGCGGCGCGCCGGGCGGCGACGTATCTCAGCTTGCCGCCCAACCTGCCACTGGCGACCAAGCTCCTCTATCACACGGTCGACTCGATGTGGCGCGCAGCGGGCGACACCGCAACCGACTTCAACTTCTACACCAAGCGCGCAATTCTCGCGGGCGTCTATGGTGCGACGCTGGTCCGCTGGTTCAACGACAAGAGCGACGACGAGCGGGAGACCGAAGATTTTCTCGCGGCGCGGATCGAGAATGTGATGCAGTTCGAACGGTTGAAGGCGGCCGCGCGGGATTTCCTTTCGGTGTCATCCCGGCGGAGCGGAGCGACAGCCGGGACCCATCCGGCGAGCGTCCGCGAGCCGAAGTGAGTCGGTCGCTCGCTATCGCTCGCGCGATGGGTCCAGGCTCTCGCCGCTAAAGCGGCTCGGCCGGGATGACTCGCGAGCGTGTGGTTTCTACACCAGTTCCGCGATTTGGACCGCGTTGAGGGCAGCGCCCTTGAGGAGCTGGTCGCCGGACGCGAACCACGCGATGGAGCGTCCGGTGGGATCGCTCAGATCCTGGCGGATGCGGCCGACGAGAATGTCGCCCTGGCCGCTCGCGTCGCGCGGCATGGGAAAGTAATTCCGCTCACGGTCATCGATGATCTTCACGCCAGGAGCGTCGCCCAGGAGGCCCCGCACCTCGTCTGGCGAAATCGGCCGCTCGCATTCGAAGCTGAGCGAGATGCAATGCGCGCGCATGACAGGCACGCGAATGCAGGTCGCGCTGATACGGATCTCGGGATCGCCCAGGATCTTGCGCGACTCCTCCATCACCTTCGTTTCCTCGACATTATAACCAGTGCCCGGTTCGATCGCGCTGTCATGGCTGAAGACGTTGAAGGCATAAGGATGCGGCAGGACCTTCGGTGCGAAGGCACGACCTTCGACGAAGGCGCGCGTCGATTCGAGGAGCTCTTCCATCGCCGGCGCGCCTGCGCCGGACGCGGCCTGATAGGTCGAAAGCACCATGCGTTTCACCCGGTTCTTGCGATGAATGGGCCAGAGAGGCGTGATCGCCACGATGGCGCTGCAATTCGGATTGGCGATCATGCCCTTGTGCCGGGCGATCTCGCGCGCGTTGATCTCGGGAACGACGAGCGGCACGTCCTCCTCCATGCGGAAGGCCGAGGAGTTGTCGATGGCGATGGCGCCCGCTCTGACCGCTAGCGGCACATGCTTCTTCGAAATCGCGCTGTCGGTCGCGAAGAAGGCGATGTCGGTGCCTTCAAATGACTTTTCGCGGAGCGGCTCGACGGCGATCGCCTCGCCGCGGAAGGGCAGCGTCTTTCCTGCCGAGCGTTCGCTCGCAAACAGCTTGAGTCGGCGGAGCGGGAAATTCCGGGTTTCGAGGCAGGCGACAAGCTCCTTGCCGACGGCGCCCGTAGCTCCGGCGATTGCCACCGTTCTTTCTGATGTGTCTCTCATCGTTTCTCCTTCGGCGGCCGGCTTCGCAAGGCCCAGAAAAGCAAAGGCCCCGTCGTCGCCGGCGGGGCCCTGGGTGTTCGCTATGCCGATCGTCTCAGCAAAGAAGCCCGGGCGCCCTCGCGGGCGTCTTCGTCTTCATCGCGGGCTTTGCTTTGACCATCGCTGGAGCGAAGCTAGGTTTGCCGCCCGCCTAAGTAAATGTGGCAATCGCGACCGGGGTTACCGCTCTGCCGATCGGCACCAAAAGGGTCGTCATGGCCGGGCGGCACAGAGCGGAGCGGAGTGGTCCCGGGCAACCATGACCACCGGCTCTCCCTTGGTTCTCTTGCTTTCAATGCGGTGTTCTTGGACGGCCGACGTGCGTTCGCTTCGCTCCGGGGGGCGGCCATGACGTTCCAGGAAAGGCTAGTCTAGTGCCATCGCGCCGGAACAGGGCATTCCCGGCGGACGAACGGCGCGAGCATCCCTGCGAACTTCGCTGCGCCTTTGTCGCTGAAGTGCCCTTTGTCGACGAAATCGGCCGGTTGGAAGCGATCGATCGGCGGGATGAAGACGGGCGTGTGCAACGCATGCGCCGTATCATCGAGAACGCCATTGAACCGTGCCTGCATGGGCCAGATATCGCCGTCACGCATGAGCGGAAACCAGTCGAGCGTGCGGGCATTTCCCTTGAGCTGCGCGCGATTCAGAACCTGGCCGACGAAGAGCGTCGTGATGTTGCGGCTGTTGTTGATCGCAACGATCTCCTCGACATGCTCGCGAAAGATGCGTTCGAGCCGGAGGTCGCGGCCGCGCCCTACCGGCGTCCCGTCGAACTTTGCCGGTAGTGGCGTCTCGTTGACGAAATAACGCACCCACGGAACGAAGATCGCAGCGAGCGGCGAGAATTTCGTGATCAGTGGACGGTGATTGAAGAGAAGATCCTGCTGCTGGGTCAGAAGATGATAATCGGCGTAAGCCGGATCGAGGTGCGGCAGGTAGGCGTTCCGGATGTCGTTCCAGCCGATATAGTAGAGCGCACAGCGGGGCTTCACGCCGTAGGAGTCCAGATAGAAAAGTGTCTGGATCAGGTGTTCCGCGGTGGAATAGCCGGGCACGCCGTGATTGAGGACTGCGTAGCCATTGCCCAGATCGCGCTCCAGCGTCTCGGGCCAGGTCTTGCCGTTCGGGACCGCGACATCATAGGTCGATGAACCGCCGATCGTCGCGACAACGGTTTTCACCCGAAGTTCGGCATTCGATCGCTCGGCGCCTCTTATTCCGGCGCTGTCATGGGCGATCGGAAACGGAATTTTCCGCCGATAATCCGGCGTCGGCACTTCCTGGAGCAACGGGTGATAGGCGAAGGGTGGACCCGCATCGAGCCTCTCGTTCTTTGGCAATCGCGATTCCTTCAACAGATGAAGGGCAAACAGGGATTGCGTACCCAGTCCGAGTGCGAGCTCGAGGAAACACAGTGCTGCGAGCGTCCAGCTCGATCGCGGCAGGAAGCTTAGTCCCGCCGCTATGATCGCAATCGCGATCAGGTAGACGAAATAGACCAAACGAAAGGTGCCGAACGCGAGATCGCCGAATGCAGCGGCAACGAGCATGGCAAGGAAAGAAGCACAGGCGAGGAGAAGCGAAATCGTGAAGGGCGCCGCGCGCTCGAAGCGGTAAGGCGGCTTTAGGCCGTAGAACGTTTGCGCGCGATCGAGAAGACTTCGCCTGGACCGGTTCACGATCGCGCCTGCTTGCGAATCGAGGAGACGAAGAGGTTTTCGGCCAGATTGCCCCCGGTTTCAACGGATTGGAGCGCGGACTCGAACCTGACCAACGAGCCAGAACTGGTTGTTTTGACGCGTGTTGCGTGCGCGGCGCGAACAACAACCCTAGCCTGGCTCAATCTGGTGCGAATTCGTGCTGGTATTCCTTGCACCGTTCCGTCTGCCTTTCTTTTTCCAGGAACGCGTTGCCGCAAACGAGCACGTCGAGATCGGTTCCAAGAAAACAGCGGAAAGCGTCTTCGGGGGTGCAGACGATCGGTTCGCCGCGGACATTGAAGCTCGTGTTGACGAGAACCGGGCACCCGGTCAGGGCGTAGAACTTCTCGAGCAGGGCATGAAACCGCGGATTGGTAGCGGCATGGACCGTCTGAACACGCGCCGAATAATCGACATGCGTGACCGCGGGAATGGACGAACGAATCGCGTTCAGCTTTTCGATGCCGAACTTCCTCTGCTCTTCCGCAGTCATGGTCCGCCGTTTGTCTTCTCTCACCTGCGCGACAAGAAGCATGTAAGGGCTGTCTTCATCGAGCTCGAACCAGTCGTGCACGTGCTCGCGCAGGACCGAGGGTGCAAAGGGACGAAAGCTTTCGCGGAACTTCACTTTCAGATTGAGCGTCTTCTGCATGGTGGGCGAACGCGGATCGCCGAGGATCGAGCGACCGCCAAGCGCGCGCGGACCGAATTCCATCCGTCCCTGAAACCAGCCTACCGCCTTTCCGGAAGCGAGTGCTTCGGCTGTGCGCACGAGAACCTCGTCGTCGGCGAGCTCCTCGAAAACCGCGTTTACCGAGCGAAGCCGCGTTCTAATCTCGGCCCGCGACCAGGAGGGACCGAGAAAACTGCCCTTCATGGAATCGTCCGGATTTGGCGTCCGCGGCTTCTTCATTTCGACATGCCAACCGGTCAGCGCCGCACCGATGGCGCCACCCGCATCGCCTGACGCGGGCTGGATCCAGAGCCGCCTGAACGCGCCACCACGGAGAATCTTCCCATTGGCGACGCAGTTGAGCGCAACGCCACCGGCGAGGCACAAATTTTCGAGGCCGAACTCCTTCGACTGCGATCGCGTCAGTTTCAGCACGATCTCTTCCGTCACGAGCTGGATCGAGGCCGCGACATCCATGTGGAAATCGGTCAGCTTGTCCTGATCGGGACGGCGCGGCGGTTCACCGAACAGGCTCGCAAACCGCGCATTGGTCATCGTCAACCCGGTGCAAAAGTCGAAATAGGACTGATCGAGCCGGAAACTTCCATCGTCCCTGATGTCGACGAGCTTTGTGCGGATAAGATCGGCAAAGCGCGGTTCGCCATAAGGCGCAAGCCCCATCAGCTTGTACTCGCCCGAGTTCACCTTGAAGCCGGTGTAGTAGGTGAACGCCGAATAGAGGAGCCCGAGCGAATGCGGGAAGTGGATTTCGCGTTTGATCTCGAGCGTGTTGCCGCGGCCGATGCTGACGGCGGCCGTCGCCCATTCGCCGACGCCGTCCAGCGTGAGCACCAGCGCCTCTTCGAACGGCGAGGGAAAGAACGCGCTCGCCGCATGACTGAAATGATGCTCGGAAAACCTCAACCGTGCCCGCCAGTCGAATTCCGGATCGATTTTGGCGAGCGCGTTTCCGAGAAGATCTTTCTGAAAGAGCTTTTCCTTGACCCAAAGCGGCATCGAGGTGGCAAAGGAGCGAAAGCCGCGAGGGGCGAACGCCAGGTAGGTCTCGAGCAGGCGCTCGAATTTCAGGAACGGCTTTTCATAAAACACAACCAGGTCGATATCGCGAAGCGAGCAATTGGCCTCGGAAAGACAATATTCGAGCGCATGGCGCGGGAAGGAAGGATCGTGCTTCTTGCGGGTGAAGCGCTCTTCCTGTGCGGCGGCCACGATCTCGCCGTCGATGACGAGAGCTGCGGCGCTGTCATGGTAGTAGGCCGAAAGCCCCAGAACTCGCATCAGTGCGTCAGAAGAGTGCGTAGATGAGCGGCGCGACGACCGAGCCCTGGCTGAGCACGATGAGGGTGCCGAGCAGCATCATCAGAAGCATGACGGGAAGCAGCCAGTATTTCTTTCGCTGCCCGATGAAGCGGGTGAATTCGAGCAGGAATGAAACCATGATCAGCCCCTGACGCGCGATCGGAACGGTGTGAAGCCGTTTTCAACAAGATCGTGGGACATTTCAAGCCGGGCTGCTGTCTTATTTGGGAATCCGTCTGCAGGCTCCATTTGAAATTCGTGTCCTCGCTGGACCGGCCTTCACACGCAGAGCGTGCGAATCCAGACCTAATGTGATCGACGTCTAAAACGGCCTCCAGCTAGAACTGGTTCTTCAGCCAATCCGGATCGGGCTTTGCGCTGCGTTCCAGGAGATAGCTCTCGCCTTCTGCTTTCTTCCCGAGCCGCAAAGGATCCTTGCCCATCAGTCGCATGATGACAGCCAATGGCGTGATCACGAACGCGAACAAAACGCCCATCAGTAACGGGCTCATGATCCGGCCGAGCAGATTTCCGAGCGCGAGCCACAACCGGTTGAGACGCGCAAGCGCTTTCGGCAGGGCGAGAGCCGCGAGCAGGAAAGCGATGGCCGGGAACAGCAACCACGGTCTCGGTTGGCCGCGATGCAGAAGAGGCAGGAAGGCCAGCGCAGCGAACAAGGCCGAGAAGGTAAGGCCGAATTTCCGTTCGGCCCGGTGCGTGGTCTCGCGGCTCATTCCGAAAGCGCAGACAGAAGCGTGATGTGCCCCATCTTCCGCCCCGGACGAATTTCGGTCTTGCCGTAGAGGTGAAGTCCGCCGCCGCGTGCGGCGAGCGGCTCCCAGGCTTCCGCCTCCTCGCCGATGATGTTCTCCATGACGGCGTTGGCATGACGCTTTGGATCGCCGAGCGGCCAGCCGGCGATGGCGCGAACGTGCTGTTCGAACTGGCTGACGGCGCAGGCCTCGATCGTCCAGTGGCCAGAATTGTGCACGCGCGGCGCGATCTCGTTCACGAGCAAAGCGCCGTCGCTTTTTACAAAGAATTCGACCGCGATCACGCCGACATAATCGAGCGCGTCGGCAATTTTTTTTGCGATCGCCTTCGCCTCGCTTGCCACCGGTTTCGGGATGCGACCGGGGACGACGGAGCGTCTGAGAATGCCTTCGCGGTGGGTGTTCTCGGGCGGATCGTAAGCGGCGAACGCGCCGTTCCCGGCTCGCGCGGCGATGACCGAGGCTTCGAACGCAAAGCCGACAAAGGCCTCGAGGATCGCCGGCACGCCCTTCAGCGCCCGAAAAGCGCGCGCGGCTTCGCTCGCACTTGCCACCACCGCCTGCCCCTTGCCGTCATAACCGTAGCGGCAGGTCTTGAGCACCGCCTTCGCGGCGCCGAGCGAATCGAAGGCGCGCGCCGCTTCGTCTTCCGTGCGCGCGCCCTGGTAGGCCGCTGTCGGAACTCCGAGCGAGCGAACGAAATTCTTTTCCGCCAGGCGATCCTGCGCGGTTTCGGCGGCGCGGGCATTGGGATTGGTCGGGGCGAGAGCGGAGACCCATGCGACCGCATCGGCCGGCACGTTCTCGAATTCGAAGGTCAGCGCGTTGCAGGCGCGCGCGAAACGCTCGAGCGCAGAGCGATCGTCGAATCGGGCGAGGGTGTGCGCGGCCGCGACGTCGAAGGCCGGCGCGTCGGCGCGGTCGGAGAAGATATGCGTTTTCAATCCGAGCCGGGCTGCGGCAAGCGCGAGCATGCGCCCGAGCTGTCCGCCGCCGAGAATGCCGATAGTTCCTCCCGGCGGTACGGGAGCGGAGAGTTTCTTCGAAGCGCTCATTGATCCTTGGGAGAATCGGCGACGGAATCGGTCTGCGTCTTGCGCCAGCTCTCCAGCCTTTTCGCCAGCGCGGAATCGCCAAGTGCGAGAATCGCCGCGGCGTGGAGCGCGGCGTTCCTCGCGCCGCTCTCGCCGATCGCAAAGGTCGCAACCGGTACACCGCCTGGCATCTGGACAATCGAGAGAAGGCTGTCGAGGCCCTTGAGCGACTTCGATTCAACCGGAACGCCGAGCACAGGTAGAGTCGTCATCGCGGCGGTCATGCCCGGGAGATGCGCCGCTCCGCCGGCGGCGGCGATGATCACCTTGAGCCCGCGCTTTGCCGCGCTCTTGGCGTAATCGGCCATGCGATCCGGAGTTCGGTGGGCCGAGACGACCTTTGCCTCGTATTCGATGCCGAGGCTCGAAAGAAGTTCGCCGGCGGGTTTGAGCGTCGGCCAGTCGGACTGGCTTCCCATTATGAGGCCCACTGCCGGCATGCTTCCCGCCATCCTTTGCAGAGCCGGTCCAAGGCCGGCAACGGAGAAGCGTCGCATTATAGAGTCGGAAATCGCGGGCGAAAGGCTGGAATTTCATGGGGCTGCCTACCTGCAAGGCAGCCTCAGCAAGGGTTCACGCGGAGCCACGGACATGATTTTTTGGCGACCGCGTGCCCGTTCCCCAAAAAGTCTTTCCGCTGTGCTGCGAGATTTTTCAATCCTCCCGCAGAGGGGAGGTTCTTCACGCAATGATATCCGGCAGCAGCTGGTCTTCGATCTTGGTGATCTGGTCCTTGAGCAGCAGCTTCTTTTTCTTGAGGCGCGTGAGCTGCAGCTGGTCGCGTGAAGGCGCCAGCGCCGCAATGGCGGAATCGAGATCGCGATGTTCCTGCACGAGTTCGGCGAGTCTGGCGCGAAGCTCGACTTCTTCCGGCCTGGTGACTTCGCCTGTCATGCGCCTCGATTCTTGGAGCTCTTGCGGCGGCCCTTGCTGAGGTCCTCGCCCCAGCGCTTCACGCCGGGCCAATCATAGCCCAGAAGGTCGAGGGTACGGCCGACGATCTGGTCGACCATGTCTTCCAGCGTATGCGGCGCGGCATAGAAGGCTGGCACCGGCGGCAGCACGATGGCACCCATCTCCGCGAGTTGCGCGAGCGCGCGGAGATGCCCCAGATGCAAGGGCGCCTCGCGCGCGAGAAGGATCAGCGGGCGCTTTTCCTTGAGTGTCACGTCGGCGGCGCGGGTGAGCAGATTGCTCGTGACACCGGTCGCGATTTCGGACCAGGAACGGACGGAACAGGGTGCCACGATCATGCCGGCGGTCCTGAAGGAACCCGACGCGATCGGAGCGGCGATGTCCGATTCTGCGTAAGCGAAATCCGCCTTGGCCGCGAGTTGCTTCGGCTTGAGGCCAGTTTCGAGCGCAGCAGTCATCTGGCCCGCCCGGCTGACGACCAGATGAGATTCGAGGTTAAGGTCCGCCAGCGCTTCAAGGAGCCGGACGCCGATGACAATCCCCGAGGCGCCGCTGATTCCCACGATCAGCCGCGGCCGGGGCCCGGTTTCCGCGGCCTTTCCCCTCATAAGGCAGGTGTATCAGGCTGGTGGCGGGAAGCGGAAGAGGCGCGTGACAGGGGCGGGGCTTGGTGCTCTAATTTCCCGTCCGCTCGTTTATGAGGTGCACATGGCACTCCAAGGGACCATTCAGGACCTGACGGAAAAGCATAAGAAACTCGAATTGTTGATCGCCGCTGAGATGGCGCACCCCGACTGGGATGAGACGCGCGTCGCGGCACTGAAAAAGCAAAAACTCCGAATCAAAGACGAGCTCGAGCGGCTCCGAGGAAGTATCCATTAGAATTGACTTCTCGCCGCTGCGAGGCGGAGGCGAAGGCAGGATTCACGCTGAGGGCGCAGAGATGCGATACCTGCGAGCCCTCTGCGTGTTTGCGCCTCTGCGTGAAAAATGGGGATGCGATGCGGGTGCGAAGGGCTGACCGCAAATCTCCTGCGGCGCTCTGCGCATCCGCTATGAGCGTCTCCAACGACACCGGATCGAACTCCTGCCTAATTTGATGGCTGGCCCTTGTAGGTCGCCAGATACCAGACGTTCCCAAACGTGTCCTTCACGCTCGCGGCGCGCTCCTGGAACGGCCGGTCGGATGGCGCTGCGAGCGAGCTTGCCCCAGCCTCGAGCGCCCGCTGGTACGTGATGTCGACGTCGTGCACGTAGACATAGATCGAGGCGCGTGTGGCTTCAGGAAAGGGCGGCTCCATTGCCGACAACACAGCTACCGAATCGCCGATCCTGAACTGGACATGGAATCCGCCGGGGACCTTGTTGCGCTCCAATTCAACCGCGTCAAAGACCTTGCGCACGAACTCAATCAGGTCGAGGCGACCGTAGATGAAAGGTCTGACAGCACCCGATCCGTGGCGAATATGGGTGTTCATGTCCTCAACCTCCCAAGTGCTGTCACCGCGCGAATGCGGAAGACACACGCGCGCGCGATTGCGCAGCCCAGAAGACGAAAAGCGCGGCGACGCAGAAGAGCGAAGCCGCAGCAAAAGGTGCGCCGGGAAAATAGATTCGCGCACCCGGTGCGGTGAACATCCAGAACAGGTTGGTGAGCAGCAGCGGCGCGATGATCGAGGTCAGACTGCCGATGCTCGCGAGCGCCCCCTGCAATTCGCCCTGTTCGTTTTCGGGGACCTGGCGCGACATGATTCCCTGCAACGCCGGCCCGGCAAGACCGGAGAGCGACCAGACGATCATCGCGCCATAAAGCATCGCGGCGCCGGTCGCGAGCGCATAACCGAGAAAGCCGAACCCTTCGCAGACGAGTCCGAACGTGACGGACGCTGTTTCGCCGATGCGCGGAATGACGAACCGTGTCACGACGCCCATCACCAGCGCGACCAGAATGCCGATGGCCATGAGCGAATAGCCGACCAAGGCAGGCGTCCAGCCGAATTTGAGCATGGTGTAATAGCTCCAGATCGCCGGATTGGCGTCGTGGGCGAGACGCATCAGCACCACGACACCGATGAGGCCGAACACCATCGGGTAACGCCTGACAGCAAGGAGCGAGCCGAGCGGATTGGCGCGCCAGAGTTCGAATTTGCGGCGGCTCTGAAGAGGAAGCGACTCTTTCAGCACCAGAAACCCGAAAGCGGCATTCAGGAATGCGATGGCGGCAGAGACAAAGAACGGCGTGCGCGGGCCGAAAGCATCACCGATGATTCCGCCGAGCGCGGGGCCGAGCACGAAGCCGATGCCGAATGCGGCGCCGGTGAGCCCGAAATTTGCGGCGCGCTTCTCGGGCGGCGAGACATCGGCGATGTAGGCATTGGCTGTCGGATACGCCGCGCCGGCAATGCCGGAGAGAAGCCTCGCCACGAAGAGCCAGCTGATGGTTGGCGCGAGGCCGGTCAAAAGGTAGTCGATGCCGATCGCGACGAGCGAGAGAATGAGCACAGGCCGGCGGCCGAAACGATCGCTCAGATTGCCGATCATCGGTGCGAACAGGAACTGCATCAGTCCGTAGACGAACATGAGCCAGCCGCCCCACCAGGCAGCGCCGCCGAGCGTGTCATGGGTGAGCGCTACGATGATCTTGGGCGAGACCGGAATGATTATTCCGAGCCCGATCGTGTCGATGAGCATGGTGATGAAGATGAAGGCGAGCGCGAAGCGGCTGGCGCCGGCCGTTTGCGTTTGCGTGCTCATGTTGTTGCGCCCGTTGCGCCGGCGCCCCTTCGTTCGCTGCCCGGCGCCGACGACATGGTTCCAAGAGTCTGGCTCATCCCACAGCCTTCGCTCGCTCGCGAAGCTTGAACTTCTGAACCTTGCCGGTGGAAGTCTTCGGGAGTTCGCAGAAGACGACGTGCTTCGGGCATTTGTAGCGTGCGAGATTGGCGCGGCAATATTCGATCAGCTCTTCTGAGGTGACGTTTTCAAAGCCCGCGCGCCGTTCGACGAAGGCGCAAGGCGTCTCGCCCCATTTCTCGTCCGGGCGAGCGACGACCGCCGCGAACATCACGGACGGATGCTTCATCAGCGTGTCTTCGACCTCGATCGAGGAAATATTCTCGCCGCCCGAGATGATGATGTCCTTGGAGCGGTCCTTGAGCTGCACGTAGCCATCGGGGTGCTGTACGCCGAGGTCGCCGGAATGGAACCAGCCGCCGGCAAAAGCCTCCCTCGTGGCAGCGGGGTTCTTCAGGTAGCCTTTCATCACCAGATTGCCGCGGAACATGACTTCACCGATGGTCTCGCCATCGGCCGCGACCGGCTCCATCGTTTCCGGATCCATCACGCTCAGGGCCTCGAGCGCGTGATAGCGCACGCCCTGGCGGGCTTTTCGCGCCGCGCGCGCGGTCTTGTCGAGGGCATCCCAGGACGCTTTCCACTCGTTCACGACGGCCGGACCATAGGTTTCGGTGAGGCCATAGACATGCGTGACATTGAATCCGGCGTCCGCCATCGCCGCAAGTACGGACTCAGGCGGAGGCGCAGCAGCCGTAATGAACTCCACCCGCCGGCCAATGGGGCGCTTCTCGTCTTCGCTCGCGTTGATGAGGATCGACATCACGATCGGTGCGCCGCAAAGATGCGTCACGCCATGGTCGACGATGGCATCGTACATTGCCTTGGCCCGCACCCAGCGCAGACAGACATGCGTACCCGCCGCGACGGACAGCGACCAGGGAAAGCACCAACCGTTGCAATGGAAGAGCGGCAACGTCCAGAGATAGACCGGATGCCTCGGCAGGTTCGCGGCGATGACATTGCCATAGCCCATCAGCGCGGCGCCGCGGTGGTGAAACACGACGCCCTTGGGGTTTCCGGTCGTACCCGAGGTGTAGCTGAGCGCGATCGCGTCCCATTCGTCGGGCGGCGGCGCCCACGCAAATTCCGGATCTCCGCCGGCCAGAAAGTCCTCGTATTCGACCATGCCAAGGAAGTCCCCGCTTTGCGGAAATTCCGGGTCGTCATAGTCGATGACGTATGGCTTCACCTTTGCGAGCTTCAACGCTTCTCTGATGGCGCCCGCAAATTCGCGATCGGTGATCAGCACCTTCGCTTCGCAATGATCGAGAATGAAGGCGAGCATCGCCGGGTCGAGCCGCGTGTTGAGCGCGTTCAGCACTGCGCCTGTCATCGGCACGCCGTAATGCGCTTCCAGCATCGGCGGCGTGTTCGCGAGCATCACCGAAATTGTGTCGCCGCGTTTGATGCCGAGCCGTGAGAGCGCCGAGGCGAGCCTTCGCGAGCGCTCGTAAAATTGCGCGTACGTATAGCGGCACTTTCCGTGGATGATCGCGTCGCGCTCAGGGAAAACCTGCGCGGCGCGCTCGAGAAAACTAAGCGGCGTAAGCGACTGGAAGTTCGCGGGATTTCGGTCGAGGTTCAAATCGTATGGGCTGCGCTGTCGCCCTGCCCGGGAGATCGCCGCGCGCGGCGCTACCGATGCGCCTCGCCGCACGAACGCCTTTCTGGGACGGATCTGGGGCAGGCGTTTCGCGGAAGCCTGAAATCGGGGCTGGACTTGTGAGGCGCGCTTCGCTGCCGCTTTCCGCGTCCGTTTGCGTCCGCCGCCTTTTTTTGCCCCCGTCTTTCCGCCCTTTTTCTTTGGCATGAGAAGATTCCGATCAACACCGGAAAAGCTAATGAAGGCCTCAATTTGCGGCAAGCATGCGCCGGATGGACGCGAGCGCGCCCGGATTGCTAGAAGGACGGCCCTTTGATGGACAACCATGACAGATAGCGCAGCCGTGAGCGCGCGTCCCGGAGCCTTCCGGCGGCTCTACAACTGGATCCTCCGGAATGCGGAGGGGCCGTACGCTTACGCGGTGCTGGCGATCGTCTCCTTCGTCGAAGCATCGTTCTTTCCGATCATTCCCGACATCGTCATGGCGCCGATGGTACTGGCCGACCGCAGCCGGTGGGCGCGCATCGCACTCTGGTGCACGGTGTTTTCCGTGATCGGCGGCACGTTCGGTTACGCCATCGGCTCGGTGTTCTACCATTCCATTGGCCATTGGCTCGTCAGCTCGATGGGCATCGCCTCCCAGGTCGATTCGCTCCGCGTGAAGTTCGCCCACAATCCCTGGGTGATCCTGGTGTTCGGCCTGTTCCTGCCGTTCAAGCTGGTCTCGATCTCCTCGGGAATCGCCGCCGTGCCGTTCCCGCTCTTTGTTTTCTTCACGTCGATCACCCGCTCGATCCGCTTTTTCGCGGTCGGCGGTCTGCTTTATTACTTCGGAGCTCCCGTTCGGGACTTTCTCGAGCGATGGCTCGAATATGTGCTGGTCGCGATTCTCTTCCTTGTGATCGCCGCATTCGTGATCTTCCGTTACGCGATCGCCTAAAGCGGCTTTGACGCGCGGATACGCGCGCCATATCAACCATCCGTTTTCCGGGGCTGGGATTCGATGCAGAGGCACATCGTTGCGGTCGGCGCGATCCTGTTTTCGACCGCGATCTTCATCGTCGGCAACGGACTCCTTGGCCTGCTGATCCCGGCACGTGCGCATTTTGCGGGCTTTTCCGAACTCGCGATCGGCCTCATCGGCTCTGCCTATTTCGTCGGCTTCGTAAGCGGCTGCTTTGCCGGCACGCGGCTCCTCGAACGGGTGGGTCATATCCGGGTGTTCGCGATCGGCGCGGGTCTTGCGGCCGCGAGCACACTCTTCCAGTCGATGCTGATGAGCCCTTTCGTCTGGTCGCTGACGCGGGCCTTTTTTGGCTTTGCCGCCGCGCAGATGTACATGGTGATCGAAAGCTGGCTCAACGAGCGCGCAACCAATGAAGTGCGCGGACGCATCTTCGCGGCTTATCTGATCGTCAATTTCTCGAGCCTCGTATTCGGGCAGATGCTTTACGCGACGGCGCGGGTCGAAAGCGCGACGCTTTTCAGTCTTTGCGCGATCGCCTATTCGCTATGCCTCGTTCCCGTCTGTCTCACACGCTTGCCCCAGCCTCTGGCGATGCGAATCCCGTCGCTGCGCCCGCTCAGGATTTACGGGCTGGCGCCGGTCGGGATCGCCGGCTGCATCGCGGTCGGGCTTGCCAATGGAGCGATCTGGACGCTTGCCCCGGTCTATGCGCTCGCACACGGATTTTCGAAGGGCTGGCTCTCGCTGTTCATGAGCCTTTTCACGCTCGGGGGCGCGCTCATCCAGCTGCCGCTCGGACGCTTTTCCGATCGCATGGACCGGCGTGTGATCATCGCGCTTGTCTGCGTGGTGTCTGCCGCGCTTGGCGCGACCATCGCGCTTGCGCCGGGACTGGACCGCTCCGAAATCCTGTTGCTGATCACGCTGTTCGGATTCAGCGCCTTGCCGCTTTACGGGCTCACCGTTGCGCACACCAATGATCGCATTCCACGCGAGGACTTCGTCGAGGCCTCGGCGGCGCTTTTGATGCTGAGTTCGCTTGCCTCCGTGGTCGGTCCGCTGATTGCGGCCGTTGCGATGCGCGCGTTCGGGCCCGGAGCGCTTTTTCTCTACACCGCAGGCATCCATACAGCGATGGCGGGCTTCACGCTGGTGCGTTTGCGGCTCAAGGATGCACCGTCCATCCATCACGAGCGCTTCGAGCCCGCGCCTGCCCAAGCCACGCCGGTCGCCGCCGAACTCGATCCGCGCAGCCCCGAATCCTCAGACCGCGCGGCGGCCTGACTTCAGACCGAAGGGAAACTCAGGCGTTCCCGTTTTCGTTCTCTTCGCTCTGGCTCTCGGCCGTTTCGAGATTGTCCGTTTCGTCCTCGAGGCCATCTTCGGTGGCAGGTGGCGCGGTGTCCTCGACCGGCTTGATGGTCTCGCCGCGCTTTTCCGCGCGCTTGACGGCGCGCTCGCGCTTGGCGTTCGCGCGTGAAACGGCGAGATCGAGTTCGAGCTGCGAGCAGAGCCCGAGCGTCACCGGGTCGACGGCCTTGATGTTCTGCGCATTCCAGTGCGAGCGTTCGCGGATCTTCTGGATGGTCGCCTTGGTGGTGCCTATGAGCTTGATGATGTCGGCATCGGCGAATTCGGGGTGATTGCGCAGGATCCAGTAGACCGCATCGGGCTTGTCCTGGCGCTTGGACACAGGCGTGTATCGCGGCGCGCGTTTGGTCTTGACGCTCGGGATCTTGTGCTTGGGCGGCGCCATCTTGAGGCGCATCGCGGGATCCTTCTCGGCGGCTTCGATCAGTTCGCGCGTGAGCTGACCTGAGGCCACGGGATCCTGTCCCTTGATGCCCTTGGCGACGTCCTCGTCGGCTATGCCTTTCACTTCGAGCGGATGAAGCCCGCAGAAATCGGCGATCTGGTCGAAGGTGAGGGACGTGTTGTCGACCAGCCACACCGCGGTCGCTTTCGGCATCAAGGGCTTTGTTTCAACGGCCATGTCTTTCTCCCTGTCCGGCAAGCCCTTGAAAGGCCTCCCGAATTCCCGATCCCATTCTCGATTTGCCGGAAATCGCGCCCTCTTTAGCCAAAAAGACCTCAGAGCGCGAGCAGGATTTTTCCGATATGGGCGCTTTCGGCCATCCGTTTATGGGCGGCGCCCGCCTCGGCCAGTGGAAACACGCGATCGACAACCGGCCGGATCCGGCCCGAAGAAATCAGCGGCCAGACCTCGCGCGCCAACTGATCGCGAATGGCCCCTTTTTCCGCGTTCGAGCGGGCGCGCAAGGTGGTCGCCATCAGCGAAAGGCGCTTCATCAGCATGCCGGCAAAATTGACATTGGCGCTCATGCCGGACTGGAAGGCGATGTTGACGATCCGGCCCCAGAGCGCGGCGGCGCTGAAATTCCGCGTGATGTAATCCCCGCCCACCATGTCGAGGATGACGTCAACGCCGCGGCCCGCGGTCTCCGCCTTGATCACCTCGACGAAATCCTCGTTGCGATAATCGATCGCGCGCGCCGCGCCGAGACGGACGCAGGCTTCGCATTTGCTTTGACTTCCCGCAGTAGCGAAGACGCGATGGCCGCGCGCGGCGCAAAGCTGGATCGCCGCCGTCCCGATCCCGCTCGAGCCGCCATGGATGAGGACGGTCTCGCCAGGCTTCAGCCGTGCGGAATCCATGAGATTGGTCCAGACAGTGAAATGGGCTTCCGGCAGCGCTGCTGCGTCGACGAGCGCAACGCCCTTCGGCACCGGGAGCACACACAGCTCTGATACCGCACAGAACTCGGCGTAGCCGCCGCCCGCCAGAAGCGCGCAGACCTTGTCGCCGCGCTTGAGGCTCGCGACCCCGTCGTCCAGCTCGACCACCTCGCCCGAGACCTCGAGCCCAAGCGTCGCCGGTGCGCCGGGCGGCGGCGGATAGCCGCCTTGTGCCTGGATGAGATCGGCACGGTTAAGACCGGCGGCCGCCACCTTGATGAGCACTTCGCCCGGTTTCGGGCGCGGGCGTTCGATGTCGACAATGGCGAGCCTGTAGTCACGCCCCGGATTTTCGACCGCAACCGCTTTCATGAATTCAGGAATCCAGCTTGCACGCGCGTGCGCTTCAGAGGGAAATTGTTCTCTCACATAGCCGGAATTAACCCACATGGCCATCGAGGATGATGAACTCGCGCCGCGCAAAAAGCCGCCGCAATACGCACTCGGCGAGGACCTATCGGCCATGTCCGAACACGAGCTCGACACACGCATTCAAGCTTTTGAAAACGAGATCGCTCGCTGCCGCGAGGCGATCAAAGCGCGACGTGCCACGCGTTCGGCGGCAGACTCGTTCTTCCGGAAATGAATTGGTGCAACGCTGCATCAATGTTAATGCCAAATCCTTCGGCGTTGCGGCTGTGCATCATTGCGGGATTTTATCGATATCGATGCAAACGTGATTTGCGCTCTTCACGTCTCTTGCTACGTTGATCGCTAGGGCGGTCGTCTTGGGGAGGGGTGCGGGATCATGGGCTCGCAGGCGGTAGAGCGCGACGAATTTCACGATCTTGTTTCCTTCACCGCATCCCAGCTGTTCGAACGGACCTTTACCGAAGGCATGGCGCTGGTCGAAGAGGCGGCGCGCTATCTCGACGGCCGCGGACGTGAAGAAGCCCGGCTTCTGCCGCGCAAGACTGCGATGCTCTTCGCCGGCGAAAGCGTTCGCGTGACGACGCGCCTGATGCAAGCCGCAAGCTGGCTCCTGGTGCAGCGCGCGGTGCACGAGGGCGACATGCGCGCGGAAGATGCGGCGCGCGATCGCTACCGCCTGGGATCGAAGGAGATCTGCCTCTCGGAGGCCGCCGAAGGCGCGGATTCGCTCCCCGAAATGCTGAAGGGTCTTCTCGCGCGCAGCGACGCGCTTTATCGCCGGATCGCGCGCTTTGACGAGGTCCTGTTCGCGAAGACAGCGGAGCGGGACGGGATCCAGGCGCAATTCCGCAAGCTCGAGCAGGCGTTCGGCGCTAGCGCGTGATTCCCCGACACGTCAGCCGGGTCGCGCTGCGCGCCTCGCCGGGGATGACATTCAGCTCTTCACGAAATCCTTGAAGCGCTTGTTGAAGCGCGTGAGCCGTCCGCCGCGGTCGAGCAGCTGCTGCTGGCCTCCCGTCCACGCCGGATGCGTGGTCGGATCGATATCGAGCGTCAGCTTCTGGCCAGGCTCGCCCCAGGTCGTGCGCGTGCGATAGGTCGTGCCGTCGTTCAGGACGACATCGACGAAGTGGTAATTGGGATGAATGCCCTTTTTCATGACTCGATCTTCCAGCTAGCGCGCGAGGCGGCGGGTTATAAGAGACCGCTTCCGCTGGGGCAAGCCGCAGATACGGGGCCCGTGGCTTTGCGCCCTGTTGGCGCGTGGGTCCCGGCTTTATATAGACGGGCGGCGGGTCGCTTCATGAATGGCCTCGGTGGCGCAGTCGGGCGAGGAATTCGCAGAACAGCTTGAATATGTGGCGCACGGCCGGGCGAAGAGCCGCTCGCTCCGGCCGCTCCGCGCGATCTATCCCTTCCTCAAGCCGTACCGCGTGCACATTGCGCTCGCGACTCTCGCGCTGATCGCATCGTCGACCGCGACTCTGGTTCTGCCCGTTTTCGTGCGCCGGCTGGTGGATCATCTGGGCGCGGCCGAACTCAATCGCATCAGCCATTACTTCCTGCCGCTGCTGGCCGCGGGCGCGATCCTCGGGATTGCGAGCGCCACGCGCTTTTATTTCGTGACCTGGATCGGCGAGCGCGTGGTGGCCGATATCCGCAAGGCCGTCTTCAATCACATCCTCGAGCTTTCGCCGGCCTTCTTCGAGATGACGCGCACGGGCGAAGTGGTGTCGCGGCTGACCGCCGACGCAACACTGATCCAGACGGTGGTTGGCTCGTCGATGTCGGTTGCCATGCGCAATCTCGTGATGTTCGTGGGCGGACTTGCGCTCATGATCGTGACCAGCCCCAAGCTGACCGCGCTCGTGATCGCGGCGGTGGTGCTGGTCATGGTTCCGCTGCTCCTCTTCGGCCGGTGGGTGCGCACGCTCAGCCGGAAAAGCCAGGACCGCGTGGCCGACACGAGCGCGCGGGCGAGCGAAACCATTCACGCCATCCAGACGGTCCAGGCGTTCACGCATGAGAGGGTCGATCGCGCGCTATTCGGCGCGGCGGTCGAATCGTCCTTCGCGGTCGCGGTCCGGCGCACGCAGGCGCGCGCGGTGATGACGGCAGTTGTCACCTTTGCCTCGTTCGCTTGTCTGCTGGGCGTTTTCTGGGTTGGCGTGATCGACATGAACGCGCACCTCTTGAGCGCGGGCGAGCTGGTGCAGTTCGTCATCTATGCTGCCATCGTCGCGGGCGGTGTCGGCGTGATGAGCGAAATGTGGGGCGACCTGCAGCGCGCGGCCGGCGCCTCGGAGCGGCTGGTCGAGATTCTCGAAACGCGTCCCGAGGTCGCGCGTCCCGCGAATCCGGTGCCGATCGCGAAGCCCGCGAAAGGAGCGGTTGCGTTTGCCGATGTGACGTTCCGTTATCCCGCGCGCCCCGACTATGCCGCGTTGAATGATTTCTGCCTCGAGGTTTCGCCGGGCGAAGCGGTTGCGCTGGTCGGCCCGTCCGGTGCGGGCAAATCGACCGTGTTCCAGCTCCTGCTCCGGTTTTACGAGCCGCAGCAGGGTCGCATCACCTTTGACGG
>Ga0070734_10002797_pt1 | contig 19936 bp, 19 predicted proteins | sample Coa_R1_8_FD_66444 | JGI IMG/M metagenome (GOLD analysis project Ga0070734, IMG submission 66444) | Surface soil microbial communities from Centralia Pennsylvania, which are recovering from an underground coalmine fire - Coalmine... | ecosystem: Environmental > Terrestrial > Soil > Unclassified ... | reverse complement strand
CCCACTACCGGATCTGCTTCATCGAGAAGGCGGTTCGCCGCGCGCGCACGGCCCCCATCGTCATAGCCAACCATGCGCTCGTGATCGCGCAGGCCGCATCCGAAGCGATCGCCTTCGAGCAAGGAGCAGATGAGCCGGCGGAGAGGCGGGCGCGCTACGTGCTTGACGAAGGTCACCACCTTTTCGATGCCGCTGACTCGGGTTTTGCCACGGTTCTTTCCGGAAGCGAGATGGCCGAACTCCGCCGTTGGGTTAGAGGATCGGAGGGACGTTCCCAAAGCCGCATGCGCGGGCTCGCGGAGCGGATGAAGGATCTTCTCGAAAGCGATACTGCCGCGAAGGACGCGCTGGAAGAGGCGCTCCAGGCGGTTTCCGCCCTTGCCGGCGACAGCTGGATTTCGCGTATGCATGGCGCCGGCGCGCATGGGGCCGGTGAGGAATTTCTCGCGGCCGTCTACCGGCAGGTGCTTGCGCGAAGCACCGATCGCGATGGCGCCTACTCGCTCGAGGCGGAGGTCCATCCGCTAGATCCCGAGCTGGCTGCCCGGGGGCGCGCGCTGTCAGCCCGCCTCAGGAAGATTTCGACGCCGCTGCTGAAACTCGCCGATCGTCTCCGCGCAAAAAGAGCCGACGAGGCAAGCGAGCTCGATCCCCAGCAGCACGCGCGACTCGAAGCCATGGTGCGGGGCCTTAACCGGCGGGCAAAGGTGCTTCTGCCCGCCTGGATCGAGATGCTCGACAATCTGGAGAGCGGAGAAATCCAGGAAGAATTCGTCGACTGGCTCGAAGTCGAGCGGGAGGACGGCCGGGACGTCGACATCGGGCTGCGGCGCCACTGGATTGACCCGACCATTCCGCTCGCGAGAGAGGTGATCCTGCCCTCGCAAGGCGCACTGATTACTTCGGCAACGCTGCGCGATTCCTCCGACGCCGAAGATTGGCTGAGCGCCGATGTGCGCACCGGGGCGCACCACCTGACGGAACCCGCGCGCCGCGAGAGCTTCGGCTCTCCATTTCGTTACGCCGAGCAATCGCGGATTTTCATCGTGCGCGATGTCGACCGGCGAGACCCAGATCTTCTGGCAGCAGCCTTCCGCGAACTCTTTCTCGCCGCGGGCGGCGGCGCGCTCGGACTTTTCACATCGGTGCGGGCGCTCAGAAATGTCGAGAAGCGCATCGCCGTGCCTCTGGCCGACGCCGGCCTCACACTTTATGCGCAGCATGTGGACAGGCTCGATACGGGCGCGCTGGTTGACCTTTTCCGCAGCGAGGAGAATGCCTGCCTGCTCGGCACGGACGCGCTCCGCGATGGCGTGGATGTGCCCGGCCGGAGCCTGCGCCTCGCCGTATTCGACAAGGTCCCCTGGCCAAAGCCCACGATCCTGCACAAGGCGAGGCGCGCGCGCTTCGGCGCGAACTATGATGCCCAGCTGACACGCCTGCGCCTGAAACAGGCATTCGGCCGGCTCATTCGAAGCGACACCGACAAGGGTTGCTTCGTGATTCTCGAAAGCGCAACGCCCTCGCGCCTGCTGAGCGCATTTCCACCGGAAGCACCCGTCCTTCGGACCGGGCTTGCCGAAGCCGTCAAAGAAATCCGTGCGTTTCTTGCCGAGGCGCCCTGACGGCTGGGCGATCTTCGTATAGTGCGGTTTGTCATGAGCGCCACCGACGACACCCTTTTTGGCGCCGAAGTCTCTCCCGAGACCTACGGCCGCCATTCGACGGGGATTCTGCCGAGCCATGTGCTGCGCCGCCTTGTGCGCGCGCGGCGCGAGGTCGTCGCCTCCGAGGATATCATCGAAGCCCAGTTGCAGCCGGCCAGCATCGACCTGAGGCTGGGCGCCGTCGCCTACCGCATCCGGGCGAGTTTCCTGCCGGGAACTGGCGCCACCGTTCGCGACAAGCTCGGCTCGGTCTTCATGCACGAGATCGATCTTTCGGCGGGTGCGGTGCTCGAGACCGGGTGCGTCTACATCGTGCCGCTGCTCGAGAGCGCAGATTTTTCCAGCCGCGTGTCCGGAACGGCCAACCCCAAGAGCTCGACGGGCCGCATCGATGTCTTTTCGCGGCTGATGACCGACCGCGCGCAGGCGTTCGACCGGATCGAGGCGGGTTATCGCGGGCCGCTCTATGCAGAAATCTCGCCGCGGACCTTTCCGGTTCTGGTGCGCAAGGGTTCGCGGCTTATCCAGCTCAGGGTCCGCAACGGCTCTCCGCAATTCACCGACACGCAGCTAAGGCGGCTTCACGCCGAGACGCCGCTCGTGGATCACGAAGCCGACATCGAGAACGGGCTTGCGCTGACGATCGATCTCAAGGGCGAACGCGGCGCGCGAATCGGCTGGCGTGCCAAACGGCACACGGCATTGATCGACGTCGACCAAATCGGTGTGCTGTCGCCCTGGGAGTACTGGGATGCGATCGAGGGCGAGACGAGCGGAAGCATCGTGCTCGATCCGGACGAGTTCTACATTCTGGCTTCTCGCGAGCGCATCGCGATTCCGCGCGAATTCGCCGCCGAGATGGTGCCTTTCAATCCGCTGGTGGGCGAATTCCGCGTCCACTATGCCGGGTTCTTCGATCCGGGCTTTGGTTTCGAACCCGGCAAAGCGCCATCGGCAAAGGCGGTGCTCGAGGTACGCTCCCGCGAAGTTCCCTTCATCCTGGAGCATGGGCAGATCGTGGGGCGGCTCGTTTTCGAGCGGCTGACCGATCCCTCGCCTGATCCCTATGGCAGCACCATCGGCTCGCACTACCAGCGCCAGGGACTCAAGCTTTCCAAACACTTCCGCGACCCCTGAACTATTCGGGACGCTGTGTCTTTTAGTCCACACCTTCACCAAAAGGTGCCCGCAGGTAATCTCCACCGTTGCGCGTTGCCGGTGACTTCCGCCTAAATCCGGTTGCCGCGGGTCCAAACGGCATGGGGGCTAAGCCTCGCGGCAGATGGGTCCGCTTTAAAGGGGGCAGCGTGAGGCGGCTACGGCGATTTCGCCGGCCGCCTCACGAGTTTTTGGCGATCGGGCCATTCTCCATGGAATTGCGCACAGCCCGGCTCGTCCTGAGGCCGATCGCGATGAGCGACGCGGCCTCCTTATGGCGCGCGCGCAGCGATCCGGACGTAATGCGGTTCTGGGATGTCCCTGCGCAAACGAGCATCGCCGAAGTGGAGGCGACCATCGCTGCGCATGACCCAGATCGGGACGCGGGCCATACGCTGTGGTGGGCAGTCACGCTCGCGCATTCCGGTGAAGTCATCGGAGAATGCGATCTGAGTGAAATCGATCACAAGCATGGCCGCGCCGAGGTTGGATTCATGTTTGCTCGCGCACATTGGAAACTGGGATATGCGATCGAGGCGATGAACGCCGTCAAAGCCGAGGCCTTCGGGGCGCTTGGACTCGAAAGGCTCTGGGCCCGCTGCCACGACGGCAACGAAGCGTCGATTCGCCTGTTGGAACGCCTTGGCTTGTCGCTGGAAGGCCGCCTTAGGGCGCACGTCAAACATGACGGGCGACGACGCGACTGCCTGATCTACGGATTGGTTTTGGATGCCACGCCCCAGGACACTCGCCGGCCTCAAGGTTGAGGACGGACTTGAGACCGGCGAGCTTTTCCAGGTTGGCCAGGAGCCGCCTAGCCACCCCTCCCCACGCGCGATGGCGGGTGCTCACACGCGCGGTGCCAGAAGAACGCTGCTCACACCGCTTTCTTCCGGTCGTAACAAGGGAACCGGTGCGACGCTTCCGCTGGGCCGTTGGCGCATGTTAGCGTTTTGGCAACCGGCCATGCGGGCGTAGTTCAGAGGTAGAACGTCAGCTTCCCAAGCTGAATGTCGAGGGTTCGATTCCCTTCGCCCGCTCCATCTTTCCCATAGCTACGCGCGATCCTCCCCATAGCTACGCGCGATCGGGAACTCACACGGGAACGCGCACCGCAGGGCGCCCGTTTCGTTAAGGAATTGACGCTCGTCCAAGGAAGGTGCGGTTCGAACATGAGCACGAAGCAGAACGACAAGACCGGGAAAACCGGCGAGTTTGGCGAAGGCAACTACACCGCGACCCGCAATTTCGACAAAGCGCAGGAGAGCTTTGTCAAATCCCACAAGAGGGAGATTCCGCAAAAAGGCGAAGAAGCAAAGCGCGCTCTCGAAGGTGAAGAGGGTAAAGAGCTTCGGAGCGCCGAAGAGCGGGCAAAATCGCACAGCCACGCCAAGGGCAAGGATCACTGAAAAACGCCGAAGAGCGCCGCGGTACGGCTATTGGGCGCGGCCGCGGCGAATTGCTATAACCGGTCACCGTGCCCGCGATTCCCGCGGCGCCTCGAGCTTTCGGGTGCGGTGACATGGCCAACGTCGCGGTGATCGGCGCCCAATGGGGCGACGAGGGAAAAGGAAAGATCATCGACTGGCTCGCCAACCGGGCCGATGTCGTGGTCCGGTTCCAGGGCGGCAACAATGCCGGCCACACCATCGTGGTCGGCGACAAGACGTACAAGCTCTCGCTGCTTCCTTCCGGTGTCGTGCAAGGCAAGCGCTCGATCATCGGCAACGGCGTCGTCGTCGATCCGTGGGCGCTGCTGGAAGAAATCGGGCGGGTGAATGGCGAGGGGCTGAACGTCAGCCCGGAGATTCTGGTCGTCGCAGAAAACGCGGTGCTCGTCCTTCCCTTGCACCGCGAACTCGACCACGCGCGCGAGACCTCGAACAGCCTCGAGCGGCTTGGCACGACCAAACGCGGCATTGGCCCGGCCTACGAAGACAAGGTCGGACGGCGTGCGCTGCGCGTCGTCGACCTGAAAGACCCGGCATCACTTCCCGCGAAGATCGAGCGCCTGCTTGCGCACCACAACGCGCTCAGGCGCGGCAATGGCGGCAAGGAAATCGAACCACATCAGGTGCTGTCGGCGCTGACCGAGATCATGCCGAAGATCGTACCCTTCATCGGAGCGAGCTGGCGCGAACTCGAAATGGCCCGGCGCGCGGGCAAGCGCATCCTGTTCGAAGGCGCGCAGGCCGTCCTCCTCGATATCGATCACGGCACTTATCCCTTCGTCACGTCGTCCAACACGGTCGCCGGCCAGGCCGCGGCCGGTGCCGGGACAGGGCCCCGCAACATCGGCTTCGTGCTCGGGATCGTGAAGGCCTACACGACGCGTGTTGGGGAGGGTCCGTTTCCGACGGAGCTCAAGGACGCGACAGGAGAGCGCCTCGGCCAGCGCGGGAATGAATTCGGCACGGTGACCGGCCGCAAGCGCCGCTGCGGCTGGTTCGATGCCGTGCTGGTGAAGCAGACCGTCATCACCGGCGGCATCGACGGGATCGCGCTGACGAAGCTCGACGTGCTCGATGGCTTTCCCGAAATCCGCCTCTGCACCGGTTATCGGCTGGGCGACGCTCTTCTCGATCACCTGCCGGCCGGCGCCAACGAGCAGGCGCGGCTCATCCCCATCTATGAAACGGTTCCAGGCTGGGAGGAATCGACCCGCGGCGCGCGCCGCTGGGCCGATCTTCCCGCCAACGCCGTCAAATATGTGAGGCGGATCGAGGAGCTGATCGAGGCGCCGGTCGCATTGCTTTCAACCAGCCCCGACCGGGATGACACGATCATGGTGCGCGATCCCTATATTGACCGCTAAACCCCCGCCGACTTGCGCGGAGAATGCGTTTACCGGCAGGCTAGCGATACCAGCTATCGGAAGGACCAGTTTCCATGATCAGGACGCGTTTTACCGAAATGTTCGGCGTCAAGGCGCCCATCACGTGCGGCGGCATGACGAGGGTCGGCACCGCCGATCTCATTGCCGCTGTTGCCAATGCCGGCGCGCTTGGATTTGTGACCGCGCTCACCCCGGGCTCTCCCGAGAAGCTCGCCAAGGAGGTCAAACGCTGCTTTGAAATGACGGACAAGCCGTTCGGAATCAATCTCACCATCCTGCCGACAATCAATCCGGTTCCTTACGACGAATACCGCCAGGTCATCTGCGAGAGCGGCGTCAAGGTGGTCGAGACCGCGGGCAACAATCCGCAGCCGCATCTGCCGTCGTTCAGGGCTGCCGGCATCAAGGTGATCCACAAGTGCACGAGCGTGCGCCACGCAGTCAAAGCGCAGTCGATCGGCGTCGACGTCGTGTCGATCGACGGCCTCGAATGTGCGGGCCATCCCGGTGAGGACGATGTCGGCGGGCTGATCCTGTTCCCGGCGACCGCGGACAAGCTCAACATTCCCATCATTGCATCCGGTGGAATCGCGGATGCCCGTGGCCTGGTGGCAGCGCTTGCGCTCGGCTGCGACGGCGTGAACATGGGAACGCGCTTCATGGCGACAAAGGAAGCGCCCATCCATCAGAAGGTGAAGGAGGCGATCGTCGCCAATGACGAGCGGGGCACCAACCTCATCTTCCGGACCATGCACAACACGGCGCGCGTGGCGAAAAACGCGGTGAGCGATGAAGTCGTCACCATTGAGCGGCGTGGCAATGCGAAATTCGAGGACGTGAAGGACCTCGTCGCCGGCACGCGCGGCGCGCGGGTTTACGATACCGGCGATGTCGATGCCGGCATCTGGTCGGCGGGACAGACGCAAGGCCTGATCCACGATATTCCCACCTGTGCGGAACTGATCTCGAAAATCATGAGCGAAGCAGAGGCCATCATCCGCGCGCGGCTCGACCGCATGGTGGCCTGAGCGCCGCGCTGATGTGTCATCCTGGGCGCGCGAAGCGAAAGCGCGCCCCAGGGTTCATCGGGAGGGCGTCAGCGCGCGCCGGGTCGTCCGCTCTATCGCTCGCGCGGTTGGCTTGGGCACTCGACGCTAAAGCGGCTCGGCCGGGATCTTCCCGGGGTTCAGGCCATGCATGTGATTGAGCGGCCCCTGTCCCCGGCCTAGCCCCGGCGCGGTCCGAATCGCCTCGTGGACGTAGGCACGAGCGCGCACGATGGCATCTTCGAGCGCCATGCCCTGGCCAAGTCCGCAGGCGATCGCGGTTGCGAGCGTACATCCGGTGCCGTGTGTGTTTTTCGTGGGGATGCGCGGAGAAACGAAATCGCGCTGCCGGCCCTGATGCATGAGCACGTCGACCACGCCACGCGAATCCTCGCGATGCCCGCCCTTGATGAGGAACGCCGTCGGCGAAGCGCCAAGGAACAGGCGCCGTACTTCGAGATCGTTTGGAGTGACCAGCGCTGCGAGCGGCATGAGATGCGCGCGAAGCGCCAGAATCGCGTCCTCATCCAGAAAAGCCGTTCCGCTGGTCGATGCCATCACCGGGTCTATGACCAGAGGAATTCCTTTCGCGTGCTCCGCAAGCACACCGGCCACGGTTTCGACCACATCGGCTGAGCCGAGCATTCCGGTCTTGATCGCGTCGGCCCCGATATCGTTGAGACAGGCGAGCATCTGCTCGCGCACGATCGCCGCCGGGACCGGATGGACCGCATGCACGCGCTCCGTATCCTGTGCCGTGATCGCCGTGATCGCGGTCATGGCGTACGCGCCAAGCGCCGCCGCCGTCTTGATGTCCGCCTGGATGCCGGCGCCGCCCGAGGAATCCGAGCCCGCAATGATGAGGATGCGCGCGGGGCGCGCGCCCACTGGATTCACGCGGCAGCTTCCTCGATCGCCGATGCGATGTCCTTCACCAGGGAGCGGATCAGCTTCTCGTCTTCGCCCTCGGCCATGACACGGATCACGGGCTCGGTGCCGGATTTGCGCACGAGAATGCGGCCGGTTCCGTTCAGCCTCTGCTCACATTCGCGGATGCGCGCGGTGACTCGCGAGTCCTCGAGCGGCTGGCCATTGCGAAAGCGGACGTTTTTCAGGACCTGCGGCAACGGTTCGAACAGATGTGCGGCTTCGCTGGCGGGCTTTCCTTCCTGGGCAATCACGGCAAGAACCTGAAGCGCCGAAATCAGGCCGTCGCCGGTGGTCGCGAAATCCGAAAGGATGATGTGGCCGGACTGCTCACCGCCGACATTGAAGCCGCCCTTTTTCATCTCCTCGATCACGTAACGGTCGCCAACGGGCGCGCGCGCGAGCGTAAGTTCGAGGGATTTCAGGTAACGCTCGAGGCCAATGTTCGACATCACGGTGCCGACGACGCCCCCGCCTTTCAGCTGGCGGGATTTCGACCAGGACCGTGCGATGAGCGCCAGAATCTGGTCGCCATCGAGAATGCGGCCGTTTTCGTCGGCCATCACAACTCGGTCCGCGTCACCGTCAAGTGCGATTCCGAAATCGGCGCGCACCTCGCGAACTTTGCGGCACATTGCTTCCGGCGCTGTCGAGCCGCATTCCAGATTGATGTTGAAGCCGTTCGGCTCAACACCAAGCGCAATGGTTTCCGCTCCGAGCTCCCAGAGCGCCGCCGGCGCGACGCGATAGGCCGCGCCATTGGCGCAGTCGATGACGACCCGAAGACCCTCTAGTCGCAGATTTCGGGGAAAGGTGCGCTTCGCGAACTCGATGTAGCGCGCTTGCGAATCGTCGATGCGCTTGGCGCGGCCGATCTTCGCAGCTTCGACCAGACCTTCTTCAAGGCCGGTTGCCATCAGAACTTCGATTTCGTGCTCGCGTGCGTCGGAAAGTTTCTGGCCGTCCGGACCGAAAAGCTTGATGCCGTTGTCGTGGTAGGCGTTGTGCGACGCGGAGATCATGACGCCGAGATCGGCACGCAAGGATCTCGTCAGCATGGCGACAGCCGGGCTCGGCAGCGGTCCGAACAGGAAAACGTCCATGCCGACGGCGGTGAAACCCGCCACCAGCGCGGACTCGATCATGTAGCCGGAGAGACGCGTATCTTTGCCGATCACGACCCGATGGCGGTGCTCGCCGCGCGTGAAGATGCGCCCCGCCGCCATGCCGATTTTCATCGCGATCTCGGGCGTCATCGGGAAGGCGTTCGCAAGACCCCGAACGCCGTCGGTCCCGAAGAGCTTGCGACCCATGTCCTTCTGCTGCTTCACCGCTCCACCCTCAGACACCTTACGCGTTCAATCATAACAAAAGCCTGCATCGGCCGCGACGCGGTCCGTAAGCTCACGCCGTCACCCGGACCGTCGAAGCGGAACCCTCGATGGCATACCAGAGAGCGAGCGCATCCTTTATGGCCGCTGGCTCGTGGGTCCGGATGAAATCCGCTCCACCAAAGCAGGCATAAAGCTCGGCGGCGAGGCTGGCGGCGCCCGCTTCCGATGCTGCGCGCCCGATAAAACTGCGCAGGAAGGATTTCCGCGATACGGAGACCAGAACCGGAAGGCCGAAACGCGTCTTGAGTTCGCCGAGCCTGCGCAGAATTTCAAACGACGCTTCCCGGCGCGTGCCGAGGAAGAGACCCATGCCTGGGTCGAGGATGAGGCGCTCGCGCGCGATGCCCGAAGCTGCCAGAGCCGCAAGCCGCTGCTCGAAAAAGCGGACCACACGCGCAAAGATCGTTTGAGGATCGATCGCGACTCTCGTCGCCGGACCCAGTCCCTGCACCGAATGCATGACGATAAGACGTGCCGGGCTGCCGGCGAGCAGTGGGTACATGTCCGGAAAGGGAAATCCCTGGATGTCGTTCAGGTACTCGACGCCTTCCGAGAGCGCCCAACGCTGCACCTGGGGCGAGAACGAATCGACGGAGGTCGGTATGCCCCGAGCGCGCAGCGCGGTCACGACCGGAGCAAGGCGAGCAACCTCCAATTCGGGCGCGACCGGTTTCGCATTCGGATGGGAGGGCGCGCCGCCGAGATCAATGATATCCGCGCCCGTGGCGGCGAGCCGCACTGCATGCGCAATCGCGTCTTCGGAGGCGAGGAATTTTCCGCCGTCCGAAAACGAATCCTCGGTGATATTGACGATGCCGAGCGTGCGGACCGGCGCGGGTGCCGCTGCGTGCGGATTCAGAACGCCTCGTTGCGGCGAGGACGCTCTCCCATTCACCGTGGCTGCGGCTGCGGCTCCGGACCGATCGGCCCGATGGTGCGCGGCCGTCCCGCGGCTGGCACGCTTGGCCCGGGACCACGCTGGGGCTCAGGCTCCTCGTAAGGTGCGCGGACCGGCGGGATGCCTTTCAAGAGCGAGACGATCTCGTCTCCGGTGAGTGTCTCGTACTCGATCAAGCCCTTCGCCAGGGTGTGCAGGCTGTCGGTCTTGGTCGCGAGAATGTCATGCGCGCGGCGATAGCAGTCATCCACAATGCGGCGGATCTCCGCATCGATCTTCTGCGCAGTTGCTTCGGAGATGTTCTGCTGGCGCGCAACGGAGTGGCCAAGGAAGACCTCCTCCTGATTCTCTCCGAATTCGATCGGTCCCAGTGCATCGGAGAAGCCGTAGCGCGTGACCATCGCGCGTGCCATCCGCGTCGCCTGGCTGATGTCGTTGAGAGCCCCGGTCGTGACCTTGTCATGGCCGAAAATGAGCTCCTCGGCGATCCGCCCGCCAAAGGCCACGCAGATGTCGGCAAGCATCTTCTGGCGCGTCAGCGAAAGCTGGTCCCGCTCGGGAAGGCGCATGACCATGCCGAGCGCGCGGCCACGGGGAATGATCGTTGCCTTGTGAATGGGATCGGAGCCCTGCACGTTCAGAGCGACCAGCGCGTGTCCCGCCTCGTGATAGGCCGTGTTGCGCTTTTCGTCCTCGCTCATCACCAGTGAGCGGCGCTCGGCGCCCATCATCACCTTGTCTTTTGCGTCCTCAAGCTCGGACATGGTGACAACGCGCTTGCCGCGCCGCGCAGCAAGGAGCGCAGCTTCGTTCACAAGGTTGGCGAGATCGGCGCCGGAAAAGCCCGGCGTGCCGCGCGCAATCGTGCGCGGCTCGACATCGGTGCCGAGCGGAACCTTGCGCATGTGGACGCGAAGGATCTTCTCCCGGCCAGCGAGATCGGGATTGGGGACGACGATCTCACGATCGAAACGTCCCGGACGAAGCAGCGCCGGGTCGAGCACATCGGGCCGGTTGGTGGCCGCGATGAGGATGACGCCCTCGTTGGTCTCGAAACCGTCCATCTCGACAAGCAGCTGATTGAGCGTCTGCTCGCGCTCGTCGTTTCCGCCGCCGAGACCAGCTCCGCGGTGGCGGCCCACCGCATCGATCTCGTCGATGAAGACAATGCAGGGAGCGTTCTTCTTCGCCTGCTCGAACATGTCACGGACGCGGCTCGCACCGACGCCCACGAACATCTCGACGAAATCCGAGCCCGAGATGGTGAAGAACGGCACGTTCGCCTCGCCGGCGATGGCTCGGGCAAGCAGCGTCTTTCCTGTGCCGGGGGGGCCGACAAGCAGAACGCCCTTTGGAATGCGGCCGCCGAGGCGTTGGAATTTCTGCGGGTCGCGCAGGAAGTCGACGATCTCCTTGAGATCGTCCTTCGCCTCGTCGACGCCGGCCACATCCTCAAACGTGACACGGCCCTGCCGCTCCGTCAGAAGCTTGGCCCGGCTCTTGCCGAACCCCATCGCCTTTCCGCCGCCGGCCTGCATCTGCCTCAGGAAGAAAATCCAGACGCCGATGAGAAGCAGCATCGGAAACCAGTTGACGATGATGGCCACGAGAGAGGGCATACCGTCCTCGGCCGGCACGGCGCTGAACGGCACATGGTGCGCGAGCAGACGCGGCACGAGCTGGGGATCCTCAGGCTTGGTGGTCACGTATTGGGAGCCATCCGCGAGCTCGCCGCGAATCTGGTCGCCCTGGATGACGGCCTTGCGAACCTGGCCGCTCTCCACCTCGCTGATGAAATTGCTGTAATCCTGGGTCTTGGTATTCGCCTGGTGCGTGGTCGTCTGGAAGAGATTGAACAGAAAGACCAGAAGCGCCGCGATGACGATCCAGAGCAGCAGGTTGCGAAGGTTGTTCAAGGGGCTTCCTTTCAGCCGGGCCCGTAAGCCATGCAAATACCACGCCGCCCCGGCCTCTATAGATAGGCCGGGTCTGGCGCACTGCCAGACGGAGCGACGTTAAGTAATTTGCTCCCTTGCTTCAATTGCACCAACGAAACGCGATTAAGAAAGCGAAAGTGCCGCCAGGGCCTCAGCTTCGGGCGCGTTCCGGCTCGATCAGGATTGTTCCGGGGCCGAACAGGGACAGGGCCTTAGGCGCGGGGCGAACCCGGCAGCCATGGAGCGTCGTACCTGCCCCGAGTTCCCCGTTGGTCAGAAGACCATAAAGCCGCTCCAGCCGTTCGAAGCGCGGCCGATAGCCTTGCCGCGAAATCGCCATCAATAAGGTCGCAAGCGCCCTGAGCCCGAGTTCGCTGGGCGCATGGACCAGGGCCTCGCGATCCGCCAGGGCGCGGCCATCTTCAACGCGGCAAGCCCTCGCCAGAATCGCCACGGTGGCCAAATCCAAGGCCTCTCGGGCCCGCGCAAAATGGGCGGCTGCGTTCGCAAGACGATCCCGCGTCAGTCCAAGGGATTCCAGAGTGTCCCAATTCTGGCGAATGCGGATGCGGCCAAATCGGGGATCGTGATTCATGGGATCTTCGAACCACTCCTGGCCGAGAGCCCTGAGATATTCCTGCAGCTCGCTCCTGAAGAATCCGAGAAGGGGGCGGACAAGATTTATCGTGCGGAATTCCGCAAGCGGAAAAGATGCCACCGGAAGCATGGCCGAAAGGCCATCCACGCCACTCCCGCGCGCGAGTCGCAACAGCAAAGTCTCGGCCTGGTCATCACGCGTATGGGCGACAAAGAGTGTGCGGATTGCGTTCTCGCGAAGCCAGCGCCCGATCGCATCATAGCGCGCGAGACGCGCCTCAGCTTCGAGATTGGAATGAGGCATGCGCCGCGAAAGGGTCAAGATGTGAGCTTTCAACCCGATTTTGCGCGCCCACTGCGCGGACCGCTCCGCCGCGGCTGCCGAATTAGGCTGCAAGCGATGGTCTACGATCAGGGCGACCGGCTTTGAAGCTTCGGTCTTGCCGGCCCAGTCCGCAAGAAGATGCGCCAGCGCCAGCGAATCACTTCCACCCGAGAGCGCAAGAGCGAATGGGCCAGAAACGCCGCGCGCGCGGAGGTATTCCTGAACAAGAAGGAATCGATCGCTTAAGGACGGCGAGCTTGCGCTAGCGCCTGCACGCCTCCTTGTGCGCGCTCGCGGCTTCCTCGATGAGCGTCTTGGCGGCGTGCGGATATTTTTTCTTGAGCGCGACAAGAGCTGTGCAGCCTTCCGTCTTCTGTCCTGACGCAAGCAGCGCCTGCCCAAGCTTCAGCAAGCTCTCCGCCGCGACAGGGCTCGTCGGGTGCTTTTTGATCACTTCAGCAAAAGCGCGCGCCGCACCCGCGTAGTCCTTTTGCACATACGCGATCCGGCCGATCCAATAAACCGCCGTCGCTGCCAGGGGGTCAGCAGGATTTTGGTCGGCAAACGACCTGAACGCAGCGGTCGCTTCGTCATATTGCGCCTTCGCAAGCAGATTCATCCCGGCATCGTATTGCGCATGCGCTTCGGAACTGATGCCTGGCGGCGCCGAAGGTCCGCCCCGGGCTGGCAGCGTGCCGAGGACACCGGGCGGCTTTCCGAGCTGCTGGGGAGGAGCTCCGCCGGGTGCGGCCGCCGCGGGTGCAGATTGGGCCGGGCCGCCGCCGGGTTGGCAGGGCAATGCATTTTCGTCTCCTGGCGCCGCGGAGGCGCCGAGCTGCTGGGCGGACATCGCGCACAGCCGGTAATCGAAGTCCTTCTGCTGACGCTCGAGCCGCTCGTTCAGAATCTGAATTTGATGGGCGAGCTGCTCGTTCTGCCCTGTCAGCTGGCGAAGCGATTCCTCTAGATCGTGGACCCGCTGCGTGAGCGCCTGGATTTCGAGATCCTGATTGTCCTCGTGCTGCTGCCGCGCCGCCTTTTCCTCATCGCTTTCGCCGAAAAGCGCCGCGAGCTCAACGCCCTTTTGGACCGGCGCGCTGTGCGCACGCAGAGGCATCATGGCGACAATCGCCAGCGCCATGCCGAACACAATTGGCGATTTCTGCATCAAGCCCTCGCTGCAACCCGCACTCTATGGGCCAAGTATTGGCCGAAATGAGGCTCCTCGCGCGGATACAGAAAGGGCGCCCAAGGGCGCCCTTTCGCTTATCACATGAGGCGATCGCTACGAGGAAGCGCCCGCGGTGATGGTTGTTACACCGCGCCGATTCTGCGCCCAGCAGTCCTCGTTCTCCTCCGTGCAGATCGGCCGCTCCTTGCCGTAGGAAATGGTATCGACCCTCGCCGAAGAAACGCCAAGGCTCACGAGATATTCCTTGACGGCATTGGCGCGTCGTGCGCCGAGCGCGAGATTGTATTCGCGCGTTCCGCGATCGTCGCAATGACCTTCAACGGTGACGCGAACCGCCGGGTATTTGGAGAGCCAGCTCGCCTGGCGCTGTAGCGTGCTCCTGTCGTCTTCCCGGATGTCAAACTTGTCGAAATCGAAATGGACCGTGTCGCCGACGTTCACGCGAAAATCTTCGGCGCTGCCCGGAATGATGCTCGAGCTTGTACCGCCGCTCGACGTCGAGGGGCCTGGCGGCGCGACCGTTGCCTCCTTCTTGCTCTCACAGCCTGCCACGAGCAAAAAGGCGGCCGTAACCGCGGCCAATTTCAGGCCAAGCGAATATCGTGTCATTTGAATTCCCACTCCTCCGGCGCCGGGCTGACCGTCCAACGGACGCCTGACGCGATGACTGATGAACGCCAGGAACGCTCGTTCATGCACGCTTCGTGTAACGCCTTTATGGCTAAAAGGAGCCAAGAAAGCGCTGGCCTGGAACTCTAGAAACGGCCTCCTACTGGATCAAGGGCGACCAGGCAGGATCGGATGCGTCCTTTCGAACAAGGCGTTCATTGCGTCCTGTCACATCGACCGACCAGATTTGCGAGCCGCGACCGCCCTCTATCGTGTGCGTGAACATCAACACCCTTCCGTTGGGTGCCCAGGTCGGACCTTCATCGTAAGGCCCCGCCGTGATGACGCGCTCTCCCGAGCCGTCCGTGTGCATGACGCCGATGCGGAAGGTTCCCTGATATTGCTTTGTAAAGGCGATGAGGTCGCCGCGCGGACTCCAGACCGGGGTGCCGTTGCGACCGGGGCCGAAGCTGATGCGGTGCTGGCCTGATCCGTCTACACCCATGACATAGACCTGTTGCGTCCCGCTCCGGTCGGACTCGAAGGTGATCTGGCGGCCGTCAGGGGAGACGGAGGGAGCCGTGTCGATGCCAGGGTCTGTCGTCAGCCGGCCCACGGCGCGCGTGCGCAAATCCATGACGTAGACGTCGGAATTTCCTTCCTTTTCCATCGACATCACAACCCTGTTGCCGTCCGGCGAAAAGCGCGGGCTGAATGTCATGTTGGGAAAGTTTCCGAGCATCTCCTGCCGCCCGGTCTCGAGATCGAACAGATATACGCGCGGCTTGCCCATGATGTAGGACATGTATGCGATCATCTGCGCTGTCGGGTTGAAGCGCGGTGTCAGGACGAGATAGTCGCCGCGCGTGAGAAACATGGGGTTGAATCCGTCTTCATCCATGACCGCGAGGCGCTTCTTGCGATCAAGCGCAGGACCCGACTCCGCGATGAAGACGATCCTGGTGTCGAAATATCCTTTTTCGCCCGTAATCCGCTCATAGATCGCATCCGAAATCATATGCGCGATGCGCCGCCAGTTCGCCGGCTGGGTGAAATACTGCAGCCCGAGCATCTGGCTTTCGCCATAGACGTCCCACAAGCGGAAATCGACCCTCAAGCGTCCGTCGGGCTGCATTTCAGCCCGTCCAGTGACGAGGCCCTGGGCATTGATCACGCGCCAGTTTGCGAAATTGGGCGGAACGTTGATGTCCTTGATCTGGTCGAGAAACGATTTCGGATCCAGCGCACGGAAAAGACCAGAACTCTGCAGGTCCGCGCGCACCACCTGCGCGATGCTGCTACCTGATCCGGGCTGACCCGGCTGCGCTCCGACGAAGTCGGGAATGGCAATGGGAACGGGTTGCACCGTTCCCTGGGTGACGTCGACCCTGAGTGCGGCTTGCGCGGGGACTGCGACAACCAGCAATGCCAGAATGAAGGTGCCCAAACGGAAATTCATTCCAAATCTCCTATTGTCCCATCATCCGGCTGGGGTCGAAGTGGAAGGGATTGATTTCTCGCCATTGGCTGTAGCGCGCGACTGGAAGCTTGTAGGGTTGGCATTCGTAAATTGCGCGCCGGGCCGCATCGGCGGAGGCGCGGGTATAAGGATCGCTCGCCGCTTCGGATTGGGAGCTTGCAGTCAATTGTGGCGGCTGTGCGACGCTTCCTTCCGGCGTGAGGAAGAGATCGAAATCCACCACAAGTTCATTAGCGCGGGGTGCGCCGATCGGCGGGTTCCAGCACCTTGCAATCTGGCTGCTCAGGGCGTCTGACAAATCCACGGTCATGGCGCTCTGATCGCCGAAGCCGCGGATGTTGCGGGACGCGAGCTTTGCATTCTTGGGGGCGGCGGTCGGCGCCGTCAATTTGTTGAGAAGCGCGCTGAAGTCTTCTTCCGTCTTCTTTTTCGGCTGCTCGACCATCCGCTTCGGTTTTTCTATCGGGGTCGGAGCCGGACGCGGCTTCGGCAATACAGGCTCTGAAGGCGCCTGATCCGGAGGCGCCGCCTCCGCCTGTTGTTCAATGGGCGGCAGTTTCGGCGGCGTCACATCGAGCTTCTGGGGTTCGATCTGCTCGTCGTTGAGTTTCGGGCGGAAGGTAATCGTCGGCGAGATGTCGGTCTTCGGCGCTATGGTAACGAGATCCACGGGCACCACCGGAGCGGACTCGGCCAGGAGTTCGAGATGCGCGTGCTGGAGCGTGACGAGCGTTCCGGCAATGATCCCAGCATGCAAGAGCACGGAAACAATCAGACCCGCGCCGCGCGAGGAATTGTCTTCGACAGTCGCGCCGATCCTGAGACCGACGCCGCTACTGCCGGTCGGGTTTCGGCCTGGCGACATCCGTAACGAGCCCGATATGGGTGAAGCCGGCGGCGCTCAACAACCCCATTACCTCCATCACCCGCCCGTAATCGACCGAGCGGTCGCCGCGCACGAATATCCTCTGGTCATAGCCATTCGCTGCGATTGCCGTCAGCCTCGGCACCAAATCGTCCTCAGGCACGATCGTGTTCTGAAGGTAGATCGTGCCGTTATTCCGAATGGTGACAGACAGAGGCTCGCGATCCTGGCCCAAGGCTTGAGCGCGCGTCTTGGGAAGATCGACCGGTACGCCGACCGTCAGGAGCGGCGCCGTGACCATGAACACGATCAGAAGCACCAGCATCACGTCGACGAACGGCGTGACGTTGATCTCCGCCATGACGCGGCGACGGCCCCTGCGGCCATGACCGCGCGACTGTATGACCGCAGCCATCAATGGGCCTTTTCGTCGAGTTGCCGTGACAGGATCGCCGAGAATTCGTCGGCGAAGGCATCAAGCCGCGTGGAGTAGCGGCCGATCTCATTCACGAAACGATTGTAAAATATGACGGCTGGAATGGCCGCGAGGAGACCCATCGCAGTCGCGAACAGCGCTTCGGCGATGCCAGGCGCGACCACGGCAAGCGTCGTCTCATGACGAGCCGCGATCGCGGTGAAGGAATTCATGATGCCCCAGACCGTGCCAAAAAGCCCGACAAACGGTGCTGTCGCCCCGACGGTTGCGAGAAATCCGAGCTGGCCTTCGATACCGTCCGTCTCGCGCATGATGGTGACGTTCATCGCCTTGTCGATCCGGTCCTTGACGCCTGGGAGCTGCGCCTCGCGCGGGCTACCTCCGTCGAAGGCGCGGCGCCATTCGCGCAGAGCCGCGACGAAGACCGCTGCCATCGGATGGTCGGCGCGCTGCGCGAACTGCTGGTAAAGCTCATCGAGAGAAAGGCCTGACCAGAACGTCTTCTCGAACTTCGCCGCCCTGCGCCTCAACGTCCCGAGCATCAGCCATTTATTGAAAATGATCGTCCAGGACCAGAGCGAGGCGATCAACAGGACGATCAGCACAATCTTCACGAGAAGGTCGGCGTGCTCGAACAGCGTGATGATTGAGAGACCTTCGGCAGGAGCTTCGGTCGACCCACTCGTCTGCGTGACATCCACAGTCGACGTGGGCGCGGCGGCCGGGGCCGGAAGCGGTGCGCTCTGGGCCGGCGCGGTGGTCGGCGCAGCCGCGGGTGAGCGTTGTGCCAGCGCGCCGCCCGCCGGTATCGCCAACGCGAGGAAAAGCAGCACCGGCGCGACGACGGCGTGACGACCGATTCTCATAAGTGAAACCTCTTCCATCGCGCGAGGCGCAGGGCGCGCCCGCGGGCCCCAAAAGAACGCCGGAGTCTGCCGGGTGTTCGCAAAAAACACACTAAACCTTGGCCGAATTTTGGCGCGGCGTTCTAAGTCCCTGTTCCGGAAAGCAAAGGAGAGAGTCGGGCGCGTACCTCCTCAGGGATTCGCCGTGGCTTTCCGGTGAGCGTGATCACGCACGCTTCGACCTCACCCTGAACCAGCAAGACGCCGTCCCTGAAGATCGCCTGCTCAGCGGTCATGCGGGCTCCGGAAAGTGCGACGCATTGGGTGTGAACCTCGATCAGATCGTCGATACGCGCAGGACGCTGGTAGTCGAGGCGAATGCGCCGCAATGTCCACGCGGTTGGTTCCGGATCATCGAGCTGCGCGAGTTTGGAAATCCCTGCCGCTCGAAAGAACTCCGAACGGCCGCGCTCCATGTAGCGAAGGTAGTTCGCGTGATAAACGAGACCGGAGAGATCCGTGTCTTCGTAATAGACCCGGATGGGAAGAATATGCGTGCTTCCCTGAAGCCACCCGAAAGCGTCAGTCATCGCCGTCCTCGGGCGCCGCGAACAGATTGATTTGCGCCGGGTCTCGGGAGGGCGACGGAAGACCCAGATGAGAGAACGCCGCGCCGGTCATCAGCCGTCCGCGCGGCGTGCGCTGAACCAGCCCCTGCTGCAGAAGATAAGGCTCCACGATCTCCTCGATCGCGTCACGGGGCTCGCCGAGCGCGGCGGCGATCGTCTCGATGCCGACTGGACCGCCACCGAAGGCTTCCGCCACCAGCCTCAAATAGCGGCGGTCGAACGCGTCCAAACCCCGCTTGTCCACTTCGAGTCTCGTGAGCGCCTCGTCGGCCATCTTCGCATCCATGGTCTTCTGACCCGCGACCGCTGCGAAATCGCGAAGGCGTTTCAGCAGTCTGCCGGCAATGCGCGGCGTGCCGCGCGCGCGTTGCGCTATTTCCCGGGCGGCCCCTTCTGTCAAACCGAATTCCAGAACACGCGCGCCGCGCTCCACGATCGAGAGGAGCTCCTCGGCAGTATAGAAATTGAGCCGCACGGGAATCCCGAACCGGTCACGCAAAGGCGTGGTGATGAGACCCGAACGGGTTGTCGCTCCGATCAGCGTGAACGGAGCGAGCGTGATCTTTACCGAGCGGGCGCTCGGGCCTTCACCGATGACGAGATCGAGTTCGTAGTCCTCCATCGCCGGATAGAGAATCTCTTCGACCGCGGGATTGAGCCGGTGAATCTCATCGATGAAGAGAACGTCGCGCGGTTCGAGATTGGTGAGGATGGCGGCGAGATCGCCTGCGCGTGCGAGCACCGGGCCGGAGGTCGAGCGGAAATTCACGCCGAGTTCGCGCGCGACGATCTGCGCAAGGGTCGTTTTGCCCAGACCCGGAGGACCTGAGAAAAGCACATGGTCGAGTGCTTCATTCCGGGTTCTGGCGGCTTCGATGAAGACCGCGAGATTTTCCCGCGCCTGTGTCTGACCGACAAATTCGGACAAGCGTTTTGGCCGCAGCGACATCTCGAGCACGTCGTCTTGGCCGCGCGCGGGCGCCACCAGCCGATCCTGAGCGGCAAGTTTGGAGCTACCCGCCATCTACGCCGCCCTCATGCGGGGCCGTCTGTGCTTCATCGCGCCATGGCCCGCAGGGATTCGCGTATTAGGCG
>Ga0070734_10002796_pt1 | contig 19940 bp, 19 predicted proteins | sample Coa_R1_8_FD_66444 | JGI IMG/M metagenome (GOLD analysis project Ga0070734, IMG submission 66444) | Surface soil microbial communities from Centralia Pennsylvania, which are recovering from an underground coalmine fire - Coalmine... | ecosystem: Environmental > Terrestrial > Soil > Unclassified ... | reverse complement strand
CGCAATCCGATCGATGTTTTTCCGGAAAAGCCGCAAGTTGTGCATGCGGAAAAAATCGCGGTCATCGGTTCCGGGCCGGCCGGACTTTCGGCGGCGCATGATTTGGCCCTGCTCGGCTATGCCGTAACGATCTTTGAAGCCGCGGCCGTTCCCGGTGGAATGATGCATCTCGGAATTCCTGAATACCGTTTGCCGCGTGATGTTTTACAGGCACAAGTGCGCGAAATTCTCGACCTCGGGCCGGAATTGCGTCTGAATTCCCGCCTCGGCCGCGATTTCTCGCTCGAAGACTTGAAGAGCCAGGGCTACAAAGCCGTCCTGCTTGCGTTCGGTCTGCACCGAAGCCGCGATTTGAATCTGCCGGGTCACGAGCTGGATGGAGTCGTGAAGGGCATCGATTTCCTCTTGAACGTCAATCTTGGCTATCGCTTTTCCATCGGCAAACAGGTTGTCGTGATCGGTGGAGGCAATGTCGCGATTGATGTCGCAAGAACCGCGATGCGCGAGCAGTACAAGAGCGGTGCAGAAGGAAAAGAAGCGGGCGTCCTTCCCGAACATTTGACGGAAAGCGAGATGGACGTCGCGATGAAAGAGTTTATGGACGTCTCCCGCGCTGCGTTGCGCATGGGCGCACGGCGCGTGCAACTTGTCTGCCTTGAATCGCGCGAAGAGATGCCGGCGTCCGAAGAAGAAATCCATGAAGGGTTGGAAGAGGGAATCAACATTCAGCCCTCGCTTGGGCCCAAACAATTTGTCGGCAAGAACGGCAAACTGATCGGACTCGAAGTAATTCGCTGCAAATCCGTCTTCGATTCGGACAAACGATTCAATCCGAAGTTTGAAGAGGGCAGCGAGCGCTTGATTGAGTGCGACACGGTCATCCTTGCGATTGGTCAGGCCTCTGATGTTTCCTGCTTCACTCCTTCGGACGGAATCGAAATCACGCGTCAAGGAACTCCAAAAATAAACGCCGAAACGCTGATGACGACAGCCCCTGGTGTCTTCGCCGCCGGAGATCTTGCGTTCGGCCCCCGTCTCATTATCAGTGCCGTTGCCGACGGAAAAAAAGCGGCTGAACAAATTGATAAGTATCTGCGCGGCCCGGAGTGGAAGCCTGCGCCGAAGTATGTGCAAATCACCGTCCTTGATCATCACAAGATGGCCGAGCACTACGATGAGTATTCACGGCTCACCGTGCCAGTGATTCCCCTCGAACGCCGTACTGGCGTCGCTGAAGTCGAAGTTGGTTTCTCGGAGGCGGAAGCGCGGCAGGAAGCTTCGCGTTGCCTGCAATGTTGGATCAACACGATTTTTGAAGGCACCGAAGTGAACGGCAGCGAATGTATCCTCTGCGGAGGGTGCGTGGACGTCTGCCCGGAAAATTGTCTGCAACTTGTTCCGCTGAACCAGTTCCACTTCACCGAAGAAAATCTGCAGCAACTCTCCGCAACTTCCGACGTTCGCGCAAGCGAACTTCTTCATCTTTCACCCGGGCAACTCGCCGAGTCCACCGGTTCGGTAATGGTCAAGGACGAAACCATCTGCATCCGCTGCGGCCTTTGCGCCGAACGCTGCCCCGTCGGCACAATCACGATGGAATCCTTCGAAGTTTTCGACCGGAACCCCAATTTGATTCGCATCGAGGAGATTCATTCGCTGCCATGAGCAACGCAAACGACGCAACGTTCGATCAGACGAAATCCGGCGCTGGCAACGACGTGAGCCGCCGGGACTTTCTCAATCAAATTACGGTCGGCGCGCTTGGCATCGCCGGCCTCGGCTCTGTCGCTGTCACCTATCAATATTTTGCGCCCAATGTGCTCTTCGAACCTGCCACGCAATTCCGCGCTGGCACGCCGGATCTCTATCCCGTCCATTCCGTAACGTTCTTGCAAGACCAGCAGGTTTACATCGTCCGCATGCCAGAAGGTTTTTACGCCGTCTCCGCGGTTTGCACCCACCTCGGCTGCGTCACCCAATGGAAATCCGAAGCGGAAATGATTGCGTGTCCCTGCCACGGCAGCAAATTCAAAGCGGACGGCACAAAAATCGAGGGGCCCGCCCCGCGTCCCCTTCCGCACTTTGCCCTTTCGCTCACAGCTGATGGCGAACTTCTCGTCGACAAGCTGCAAAGCGTCAAGAATTCGCAAGCCCTGAAGGTGTGAACCGAACCATGGCCACCAACGTCTCATTGCTCCTCGAAACACTACGCGAATCCAAAGTTTGGAAGTCCGTCTTCCGCCGCGGCCCCGCGAATTCGAACCGTACCCGCAGCATGGCCGTCTTCGGAAATCTCTTTCTTCACTGGATGCCGGTCAAAGTCCGCGAAAAATCGCTGCATGTCCGCGCCTCCTATTACCTCGGATCCATTTCGTTCTTGCTCTTTCTGATTCTCTTCGTGACCGGCATCCTCCTGATGTTCTACTACCATCCCGCCGCGCCGAATGCCTATCGCGACATGAAGGATCTGCAATTCGTCGTTTCGAACGGCGTCTTCCTTCGCAATCTTCACCGCCTTGCCGCTCACCTGATGGTCTTCATGGTCTTCGCGCACATGTTTCATGTTTTTTATCGCGGCGGTTACAAACCGCCCCATGAATTTAACTGGGTCATCGGCGTCGTTCTCCTGCTCGTCACGCTTTTTCTCAGCTACACCGGTTATCTTCTGCCGTGGGATCAGCTCGCCTTTTGGGCAGTTACGGTTGGCACCAACATCATTTCGGCCATGCCCGTTATCGGCGACAAGATACGCTTCCTGCTCCTCGGCGGACATATCGTCGGCGAAAACGCTTTGCTTCGCTTCTACGTGATGCACGTTCTGATCCTTCCGCTCGTTGCCCTCGTCTTGATCGGAATCCATTTCTGGCGTGTGCAAAAAGACGGCGGCTTAACCGTAAAATCGAAGGACTCCGATGGCAGATAACAAAATCGAGACCGGCTTCAGTTCGGACGCGAAAAAAGATCCACGCCGTGTCGTCTTCGTAACCAAGAAGACTTCCGCCAAAGTTCTCGGCGATCGCGGTCCGCAACTAATGACGTACCCGCACCTGCTTCTTCGCGAAGCGATCGCCTTCGAAATTCTTGTCATCGCCATGGTCGTGATCGCGCTTTTCTGGGATGCTCCGCTCGAGCAGCTCGCCAATCCTTTGCTTACTCCCAATCCCGCAAAAGCGCCGTGGTATTTCCTGGGTCTTCAGGAGCTCCTCCACTTCTTCCCGCCCTTCGTGGCCGGCATTTTGATTCCCACGCTCGTCGTCATCGCGCTTGTCGTCATTCCTTATTTCAATATCAATGTCGAAGGCGAGCCGCTTTGGTCGAAACATCCCTCCCGAAATCTCCGCACCGTTCTCATCAGCATGGTCCTTTTGTTGGCCTTTCTCGCTTTCTTCGACGCGTGGACCATCATCCTTCCCACCGCAATCATCGCCTCCATCCTCATTTTTTCTTACACCGCGCGCGAGAAATCCGGCAGCTGGCAAGCCACGCTCGGCGCCAAGCCGCTTTCCTGGTGGATCATGACCTGGTTCATCGCCGTTTCGATCTGCCTGACCGTCGTCGGAACATTTTTTAGGGGACCTGGCTGGTCTTGGGTCTGGCCTTGGAGAACTCATGTCGGCTGAGGAGATGGGCAGAGTTTCTGACCGCATGCGCCGGGTGCTGGCGGTTTTCACTCTTATATTTCTTGGCGTACTCGCCATTTCGCCGATCAAGGATTTTCGCCGCGAATGGAAGCAGTACAAACGTTCCTACGTGAAATACGCGCAAACGCGCCCCGATACCAAAAAGCTTCTTGCCGACTATCGTCCGGACATCGATCAAGTTTGGATTCCCGGCATGAACGTTGTGGATCGTTGCACCACCTGCCATCAGGGAATCATGCAGCCCAGCCTTTCCGGCTCATCCGTACCGCAACCGTACCGCGCACATCCGCCAATTCCGCACAACGTCCGCGATTGGGGCTGCACCATTTGCCACCGAGGCCAGGGCGCAGCCACCGAAGTCGCCGAAGCTCATGAATCCACGCTCGCGTGGGAACAGCCGATTCTCCCTGCAAAATTCATCCAGGCTTCCTGCGGCACTTGCCATTACAGCGACCTCCCACAAACGCCGCAGTTAACCCGCGGCCGCCAATTGCTTTCTGAGTTGAACTGCCAGGGCTGCCACAAACTTCCCGGCATCGAGCGAAGCGCCATGCTCGGCCCGGATTTGACAAGCGTCGGCACAAAAGTCAGCCGCGAATGGATTTATAAATGGCTCAAAGAACCGCGCACCATCGTCGACAAGGATGGAAACACGGTGGTCAACGGCTACGAAACCGAAGACGAGCCGCGCATGCCCAAGTTCCGCCTGGAAGAAACACAGCTTCGCGCACTCTCCGCGTACCTAAGCGTGCAGCGCGCGCATCCCATCACGCCGTATAAATTCGATCCGCGCGTCCTCGCCGCGTGGAGCAAGAATCCTGAACTCGTTTCGCAAGGCGAGCTTCGTTTCAAGCAAATGTTCTGCTCGACCTGCCACTCACTGGCGGTTACCCGCGCCGGTGAAACGAAGCTCATCGGCGGCGACATTGGACCGGAACTCACCAAGGTTGGCTCCAAGGTCAATCCGGATTGGCTCGTCGCGTGGCTTCGTGATCCGCAGGGCTATCTGCCGCATACGCGCATGTCGCGTTACGGCTGGTCTGACGAAGATCTCTACAAAGTCACCCAGTACATAGCGACGAAACTCACCGACTCCGATCTCCTCACCACCGTGCCGCAACTCGGCGCGCCCACGGAACAGGAAATCGATTTGGGCAAACGGCTGTTTCAGGAAAAAGGCTGCGCCAGTTGCCATTCCATCGGCGGTCTCAATCCCCAAAAGGATTTCGGCCCCGATCTGAGCGCGCTTGGCGCGAAAAACGCTTCCGAACTCGAATTCGGCAAATCGGCAATTCCGCACAATCTTGTCGCGTACGTTCAAGCGAAGCTGCAGGATCCCGCGTCCGTCAATCCGGCCGCTCGTATGCCGCAATACAGCTGGAATCAAGCCGATCTTGATGCGGTTACCACCGCGCTTCTCAGCATGAAGGGCGCGCCTGCCACTGGTGCCCTACAAAATCTCGTCGTGCCGAAAAAAGAGGCGGCATTCCATCCTGCCGGCTCTTTCGGCGAAGTCTATGAGCGCTACAAATGCTACACCTGCCACAAGTTCAACGGCGTCGGCGGAGACCTCGCCCCGGATCTGACCTATGAAGGCAGCCGCGCGCAACGCCAGTGGATTGTCGACTTCCTCAAGAATCCGCAGACGCTTCGCCCGACGCTTGTGCTGCGCATGCCCCAATTCAATATGAGCGATAAAGACGCATCCATTCTCGCGGACTACATGAGTGTCGCGCTGCAACATCCCGACGCGAACCCCGCGTCCACCGACGCCAAAGGCTTCACGTCCGCCCGTGTTGCCCTCGGCAAACAACTCTATGAAGTCAAATATCAATGTCAGGCGTGCCACACCATCGGCGGCACCGGCGGCTACGTTGGTCCGAACCTCAACAATGCCGGCAATTGGCTCACGCCTGCCTGGATCGAAGCGTGGCTGCGCGATCCGCAAGCGCTCGTTCCGGGCACCATCGAGCCGCGCCGTCAATTCACCGACGAGGAGATCAAATCGTTGACTGCCTATCTCCTCACTCTGCGCGCCGGAATCAAACCACAGAAATCCGCAGTGGCGCGGCCATCCTCGAGTTCCAGCGCCAGTGCCGCAGGAGCCGGCCGATGAAACGCCAATTCATCCGTGCACTGCCAATTTTGCTCATTCTCCCCGCGTTACAAGGTTGCCGAAAGTCGCAGGCGCCGATAGCAGCCACTGTGCAAGCCGCTTCCTACGATTCCGAAGCCGACTGGTCCGATTCGCAAAAACTTGTTCCGCTCGGTTATCAGGAAACGCAGGGCAAGCGTGTCTTCTATCAATACTGCGTCTGGTGTCACGCGGATGCTTCGCCTGCTGGCCCGTCCAATCGCTCCAACCTTACGCCGGTTCCCACACTGCTCAACGACGGCTCGGTTTTGAACGCCCAGAGCGACGAATATTTGCAAAACATCATCACGCTTGGTGGCAGTGCCATGGGCAAGTCCGCCATGATGCCACCCTACGGCAAAACGCTCACCCCCGACGAAATTCGCTCGGTGATCGCTTTCACGCGTGCGATCGCCCAGCCGCCTTACCAGCCTCCTGCCCGCCCAGGATCGCAATATTCGCCAAAATAGGAGAAACTGCTCCCGTCGCCATGAAACCTTCGCTGCCAGTGCGCCCGTTTGTCCTTCGTATCGTTTTGCGTGCCGCAACGCTGCTGCTGATTTCACTAGCGCCAGCCTTCGCGCAGGTCACTCCCAACGAAATTCTCAACCCCGACCTGAAAGCTCTGGAAGAAACCCACTTTCAACAGCTCATCGGACTCAATCAGTCCATCGCCCGGCTCAAATTCCCCTATCCTTTTTATTTGAGCCGCTTCGTCGGCCTCGATCCCGCCAAGCAGGCCGAGGCGGATTCCCGCGGCCTCGAATTCGTCCGCTTTCAGGACCGCAAAATTTTGAAAGTCTCGGGCAATTACAACGCCGCGTATAACACCCTGCGTATGACGCAGAACGAACGCGCCGCGAGCACATTTCATTCGGTGGTGCTCCCGATTCTCAACCTCCTCACATCCGTCTTGCCTGAAGATATCGATTGCGACGGAATCGGCTTTGAAATTTCGCATCACGCTCGTACCAACGAAAAGGCCTACGAGTTCGAGGGAAAAGAAATCCTTGTTGTCGTTTTGGGTCGTGCCGATGCGTGGGCGATGTCGTCGGCGAAGACAGACGCCGAGCGCCAGGAAATTCTGAATCGCAGCAAAGTGTTCGTCAGCGGCGCCGATTACGGTCTTTCTCTCGCGGAACGCGATCCGTTGAACGTGCAGTCCCTGTCGCGCTCGGTTCCAGCCAAGCCGGACGCTACTTCCACGGCACGCTCCTCGTTGCTTGCTTCCCATTCCGCACTTTTGAAGCCCGCCGCAGCCCCGCTTCCCGACGCGAATCTCGCCCCCGAATCAACCGCTCCCGCCCCGGCAAAAACGATGTCGAACGCGCCATCGGTGGTTGCCGCGGATGTCGATCCTCGAAAAGCTCCCAAGACACAAATTGACGCCGAGCGCCTAGAAGCAAAATACAGTCTGCAACTCGCCGCGCTCGCCAAAGAAGGCGGCGAAAAATACCACTTCGTTTCGTACGCTCCGCCGGCCTTCGTCGTCTTCCACGATCAGGTCGCCCTTCAGTTGACCATGAAAAACACGCTTCTTTTCGGCCCCGCCAAAAGCTCCATCTACAAGCGCGCCGCGCAAAGTTTTGATCTCTTTCTTGCGCCACAGTTAAAAGATATTTCCGCCCGCATCTCCGCGGACGTCGATTTCCAGCTTTACGATTTCTCCGTCCTCAACAGGCTTTCCCCTGCCGCGAAAGAGACCTCCGAAGCGATCGAATACATCTGCCCCCGCGGCGCGGTGAAGCAATTCGTGAACGCCGAAATCACCAACCAGCAATTGCTCGATCAGAGCGTGATTCTCGTCAATGGCGTCCGCATCGCTCTCAATTTGCAACTCGTCGAATAGCGAACGATTCGCTTCAATATCCTTGTGAACTTCTGCACAATGGAATCGTCTTGAACGAAACTGTTTTCGTCGACGGAATCGCAAACGTCCAGCAAGGAAGTGCTTTCTCTTGAAACTTCAACGTTCGAGCGGAATCCTGCTTCATTTGACCGCCTTGCCCGGGCGCTTTGGCATCGGCGATCTCGGTAGCGCGAGCCGCAATTTTGCGGACCTTCTTGCAGAGTCCGGGCAAAGCGTATGGTGCATTCTTCCCTTCGGTCCGCCGGGCCCCTTTAACTCTCCGTATCAGTCCTGTTCCGCATTCGCAGGCAGTCTCCTCTTGCTCGATCCGGAGGAGTTGGTCGCGCAAGGCTACCTCCATAGAAACGAGCTCAATTCGGTTCCAAAATTTCCCGGACGGCGCGTCGACTATCCCGCAGTTACAAAATTCAAAGGCGCACTCCTTCGTCGCGCCTTTCGCGGCTTTTCCGAAACCCCACAATTCGAGTCTTTTCTCGAACGAAACGAGTCGTGGCTTCGGCCCTACGCGAAATTTATGGCCTTGCGCCATGCGAATCGCAACAAACCCTGGAACACGTTTGACCGGCGCCAGCAGCCTTCCGAAGAGATCGAGCGTTATCACCTGTTTTTGCAGTTCGAATTTTTCCGTCAATGGACGCAGTTCCGCGCGTACTGCCGCGGCCGCCACGTTCGTGTACTCGGCGATCTCCCGTTTTACGTCGAGTACAACAGTGCCGACGTCTGGAGCAATCCCCAACTCTTCGATCTCGACGGCAAGCACGACATGCGCAGTGTCGGTGGCGTCCCGCCTGATTATTTCAGCCGCGATGGTCAGCGCTGGGGCAGCCCCACCTATCGTTGGGACCGTATCGCGCAGCAGAAATTTCGCTGGTGGATCGACCGCTTCCGTTTTTCCTTCGAACATCTCGATCTGCTTCGTGTCGACCACTTCCGTGGTTTCGAAGCCTATTGGTCGGTTCCCGCCAAAGATAAGACCGCTCGCGATGGTCGCTGGATTCCCGGCCCGGCAGCCGAACTATTCCGGGCAGTCCAGAAAGAACTCGGCGACCCGCCCATCGTCGCTGAAAATCTCGGCGTCATTAGCCCGGAAGTCGAAGCATTGCGGACTCAATTCGGTTTTCCCGGACTGGCAGTTCTGCAATTCGGTTTCGGGGGAGATCCCGCGCATCAACCTGCGAACTATACGCCGCACACGGCCGCGTTCACCGGCACCCATGACAACAACACCATCAATGGTTGGTGGCAGGAATTGCATTCCGCGGCAAAAAATCCGAAAGATTCTGGTGCCCGGGAAGCGTTGATTCGCGCGAGAGAATTCTTTCCCGAGAAGGCCTCGCAGATTCACTGGCGTGCCATCGAAGTCGTCATGAACTCCAGGGCGGATTTAGCTGTCTTTCCGCTGCAGGACGTCCTTGGCCTCGGTGGTGACGCTCGCGTGAATTTTCCTGGGAAGAAGCGAGGGAATTGGGAGTGGCGCGTCCAATCGCGCCAGCTTTTGCCCGATGCATTCAAGCGTCTTCGTCGGTTGACGGAATCAGCGAACCGGTCAGCTCCAGCTGTCAAATAATCCCAACCGCTACGGCCGTTTCAATAGAAGCACATCGCTGCTGCGAGTTCCGCGCGCGACGTAGAGCGACTTTCCATCGGCCGACCAGGCATACGACGCGATTAGCCCCGAAGGAAAATTTGTCACTTGTTTCAACTCGCCGCCCGGCGTTTCCATCTTCCAGATGTTCGAAGCGCCTTGCTTCATCAAATTGAAATACATCGCGTGGCCGTCCGGCGACCATTGCGGCGGCGCCATTCCCATTCCCGGCACCATCGGAAAGGTCTTCGTCGGCGTTCCGCCCGTCGACGGCGCAATCACCACGCTGTATTCCTTTATGGCTGGCCCTTCGTTTCCCGCTGTGTATGCGACATATTTCCCGTCCGGCGAAATTCGCACATAAGGATCGCTCGGGCTCGGCAGATTCACCTTCATTGTGTTTCCGCCTTCGATCGAAATACGATAAAAACTCCGCTCTTCGTCATTCCAGTAAATGACCCACTCCCCGTCCGGCGAACAATTCGGCATCGTCGCTGATTTCACGTGCGTCAATTGCGTTGTATTCGCGCCGTTCGCATCGGTGCGCCAAACCTCTTCCGCCTCGCCCGACGATTCGGAGTACACGATGTGTTTGCCGTCCCCGCACGCCGATACTTCCGTTGTTCCGCTCGTGCCCATCTTTACCTGCTGTGCATTCCCACCGTCGGCGTTTGCCGTGAACACGTGACCGTCGCGCGTTTCGTACAGAGTCTTGTCCCGTCCGAATTGCGCCACGTAAATCACCAGCGCCCCGTCCATCGTCAACTGCCGCTCTTTGGACGAGTCGGAATCCGGCAACAGCCAAAGGTCGCCCGTAATCGTCGTTTCGATCGTCGCCAGAGCGCGTGCGTTCGCGCTCAGCCCGACCCACAAAATTCCGTAGTCGCGCGCGTCGTTCGAAATTCGTTGCGCTTGCCCCGAAGCAATCTGCACTTGCCACAGCTGCCCGCGATCCCCCAACTTTCCTTCGCGGACCGGTACCACCACGGCGCTTCCATCCGGCAGCCACAGCGGACGCCCCAAGTCGTCATGCGTTCGATACACTTCGCGAAGTCCGCTCCCATCCGGCGCCACTGCCACCAGCGCTCTCCGGTTCGTCGCCTGGTAATTCGTAAACACGATCGTGTTTCCGTCCGGTGACCAGGCTGGCGCGATCAGCGACGCCGCGTAGACTTGCCCCGGTTTGCGCGCTACCACTTTCAAATCGCTCCCGTCCACATTCGCGGTTAACAAATCGTTCTCGTGTTTGTCCGGCACTCCGCGTACGAACGCAAACTTTTTTCCATCCGGCGAGAAACTCACAGCCGTATCGATGTCGTCCACCAATTTCGCGGGCGTTCCTCCCTGTAGCGGCAATCTGTAAAGCGAACTGTAAAGTTCGTTTCCTTTTGAGGAAGCCGTGAAGTAGAGAGAAGCACCATCCGGCGCGAACGCCAAACCGGAGTACATCACGGCGCCCGGTGGCAGCAGCTGCACGTCCTGTCCTGTACCGAGTTTCTGCAGCATCACGCTCTGCTCCGCCGCGCCGCGCAGTACGTACGCCACCGTTTGCCCATCCGGCGACACCGCCACGACGGCAGCCTTGCCGCTCCGCGTCAGCCGTTCGCCCTTCATTTCCTGCAGGTTGAAGCTCTTCCGCCCGGAATAAGTTTTGTAGTACGCAATCCCAGCCATGGCCGCGATCAGGACGCCGAGGACAATCCAAATCGCTTGCCGGTTCGCCCCGCCGTTCGCAGGCCGCAACGCATCGTTCGAAACGGCAATATTGCCGTCGTTTTGGGAGGTTTCGGTCACGGGAGGCAAATCTTAGGTTTCCGGCGCGCTCAAGTCAACGTACTCCCTTGCTTAGACGCACGCCAGCCCCACATCGCTCCTTTCCCTGGTGTAAACTACGCCTCACTTTGAGGCGGTTTGTCGCCTCCATGCGAGGATTCGATGCTCAAGCGGTTCTTGCTTTTCTGCGGTTTTTCGGCGATTTCCATCCCAGTCTTCGCGCAGCAGCCTCCCTCCCTCGATTCTCTAAAACACGAAGCAGTTGAGGAAACCGATAAGCTCCAGACCTTCACGCAACAAATGGTTGACCAGATATTTAGCTACAGTGAGCTCGGCTTTCAGGAACAGCAAACCTCCAGTTACGTCACCGGTATCCTGGAAAAGAACGGTTTCAAAATCGAAAAGGGAATCGCCGGAATTCCCACTGCTTGGGTCGCCACGTACGGCTCCGGCAAACCCGTTATCGCCTTTATCACCGATGAAGACTGTATCCCCCGCGCGTCGCAAAAACCTGGCGTCGCCTACCACGATCCCATCCTCGACGGCGCGCCCGGTCACGGTGAAGGTCACAACTCCGGCATGGCCGTCAATGTCACCGCCGCCCTAGTCCTCAAAAAACAAATGGAGAAGTATCACCTCTCCGGCACCATCAAACTTTTCCCCGGCATCGCCGAAGAACTCGTCGCCACAAAAGCCTTTTACGTCCGCGCCGGCTACTTCAAAGACGTCGACATCGTTCTCGGCTCTCATGTCAGCAACGAATTCTCCACTTCCTACAGCACCGGCAAAGGCACCTGGAGCGGCCTCGTCTCCATCCAGTATTTCTTCCACGGCAAAGCCGCCCACGCCGCGATGGCTCCCTGGGACGGCCGCAGCGCCCTCGACGCCGTCGAACTCATGGACGTGTCCTGGGATTTTAATCGCGAACATCTCCGCACCGCGCAGCGGTCCCATCGCGTCATCATCAACGGCGGCGATCAGCCCAACGTTGTCCCCTCCGAAGCCGCGGTCTGGTATTACTTCCGCGAAATGGATTATCCCCACATCAAATCGCTCTACGAACTCGGCAACACCGTCGCCGATTCCGCCGCGAAAAGCACCGGCACCACCGTTGACCACAAACTCGTCGGCTCCGCGTGGCCACCTTTCTTCAACAAAGTCATCGCCGAAGCGCAGCACAAAAACATCGAGACCGTCGGCATGCCTAGGTGGACCGACGCCGATCAAACGCTCGCCAAAGCTCTCCAAAAAGAAATTGGCGCAAAAGTCGAAGGCCTCAAGGAAAAAGTCGAGCCGCTCGAGGAACCCGCAAAAACTCTTTCCGGTGGCGGCTCCGATGACGTCGGCGACATCTCCTGGAATGTCCCGATGGTCTACCTCATGTTCCCTGCAAATATTCCCAATCTTCCCGGCCACAGCTGGCCCAATGCTGTCGCCATGGCCACGCCTATCGCGCACAAAGGCTCCACCGCTGGCGCAAAAGTTCAAGCCATGACCGCTCTCGATTTTCTCTTAGAACCGCAGCTCGTCACGCAGGCTTGGGACCATTTTCGCAATGTCCAGACGAAAGACATCCACTACGAATCTTTCCTCGCGCCCACCGACCAGCCCGCCATCGAACTCAACAGGGAAAAAATGCAGAAGTTCGTCCCCGAACTCAAAAAGTTCTACTTCGACCCGTCGAAGTACAAAACCTACCTCGAACAACTCGGCATTACCTATCCGACCGTCCGCACAACCCCCTAAATGGGCAGTGGAAATCTCGTAGAGGCCGCCTTTTTTGAAGCGGCCCTGCTTTGCTTCACGCGCCCCGCCGGCAGAGCAAATCCACATACCCCGCGCCGCCCAGCATCTTCTCGATTGCCGCCCCATCCGCGACAGGAATCGTCGCCTCGCGCGTTACCACCCACAACTCGTACCCGCGCGCGCGAAAAAAATCCAAAACTTCCGCTGGCCGGAATCCCAAATCAATCATTCCTTCCGGCGAATATTCCAGGCAAACATTCAGCCGCGGAAATCGCTCCAGCGTCTCTCGCATTCCTTCGCAGACCACCAGCTCATACCCCTGCACATCGATCTTGATGAACGAAACATTCTCCATCCTTCGCGTCTCCACGAATCGGTCCACTGTCGTCACTGGAACTCGCGTCACCTGCTCCTGTTCCGAAAGCTTCTTCCGGAACTCTTCCGTCACCACGCGATGATCCGCTGAATGATCCCTGTTGTGCCAAATCTCCAGCTGCCCTTCCGCGCTGCCCACCGCCATCTGCAGCGCCTCAACTCGGTCCGTCAATCGTCTCCGCCGCAGTTCGTCTCGCAGCAGCGCAAACGTCGCGCCGTCCGGCTCAAACGCATAAATCTTCGCCCCCGCCTTCAGCTTCCGCGCGAACACCCACGCCGTGTACCCAATATTCGCGCCAACGTCGAGCACATCTCCGTCGCCAAGCAGTTCCGGCGTTCGCTCTAGCAATCGCCAAAACGGATCTTCGTACCACCGTTTATACAAAAACGAGGCCGCCACAAACCCGCGCTTCATCGGCCCCAATTCCAGCAATCCGGTTTTCCTCACCAGGCTGTACGCCCCCGTCGCCAGTTGAATTACGCCTTTGCTCCGCATGCTCTCTTTCTTGTTCCTGGGAATCGCCCAATCAGAATAGGCGAACTCCCATCGCCTCGCGACGCTCCAATTCCCTCGCTTGCCCAGACCCGCACGGCCACCAGCGCTCCAGCCAAAAATTCCTCTTGACAGATATATCCGTGGCAGATATATCTGTCCGCGTTATAACTCTCATCCGGAGCCCCTCGTGAAACAATCCGCTCTCCCACCAGAATTTCAGCAGCTTCTTCCTCTCACGCCCGCCGTCTTTTACGTCCTCTTCTCCCTCGCCGACGGCGAAAAGCACGGCTACGCCATCATGCAGGAATCCAAATCTCTCTCCTCCGGTAAATTCCATATGGGCCCTGGTACGCTGTACGCCACGCTCCAGCGCCTTCTCGAACTCTCTCTCATTCTCGAAGTCGACGGCCCTGCCGCCGAAACCGACCGCGATTCCCGCCGCCGCTATTACCGCCTCAAGGGCCACGGCAAGCTTTTGCTCGAAGCCGAGCTCGCGCGCATGGACACTGCCGTGCGCCTCGCCCAGCGCAAAAAACTCACAACGCGGACAGCGGAGTAACGCCCATGCAGAACCTCATCCGCCTCAGCACTTTCGTCTACGCGCAACTCCTCATCTTTTATCCCCGCGAACTCCGCCAAAAATTCGGCGTGCACATGGTCGAACTCTTCGAAGATCTCCTGCGCGAACTCCCGCCGCAGCGCCCAGCCGTCGCGTTTCTTCGCCTCTGGCGCACGGCCCTGTGGGAACTCGCCAGCGTCGGTATCGTCGCTCGCCTTCAGGACACTGTCCTGATCGCCGCCGCCGCTTCCATTCTTCTTTCTTCGCTTCTCGCGTGGTGTTTTTTCCGCGCCGTGGCGGCGTAGAACATTCTCAACCTTGAAGGAGGATCGACACATGCGCGGTCACTTGCCAGCTTCACTTTTCGCAATCATCTTCGGGGCGCTTGAAACCGCAGGAGGCGTGCAGGAACTCGTCTACCGCGGCATCCTCAATAGCGAAACCGAGCCGCTCATCATGGGCACCATTGGCACCGTCGCCAGCTTGTTTCTGCTCGTCGCCGGAATCCTGCTCCTCATCCGCTCGCCGCTCGCCGATGTCTTCGTACGCTCCGCCGCCTACACCTCCGTCCCCGTTTTCCTCATCACCGGAGTCTGGAAGCATTACGCCGGCTGGCCCATCACGCTGGTCGGAATCGCTTACCCGCTTCTGCTCGTTGCCCTGACCTACAAATCCGCGAAGCCGGCTCAACTCGTCGCCAAAACCTAGGGTCTTGGAGCCCGATACCTACCCGACGATAGGCTCAATCGCTCTCGCTGTGCTCGGCGACATCGCGCTCCGCTCATCCGAATTCGTACAATATTTCCGCCGCTTATCCGTCTTCAACTTAGGATGAGTGAGCCGGCAAGCGCGCTTTCGATGACCGAGCAGGACTTTCATATCTCGCGGATTGTCACGGAAGAGCGCTCACGCCTGCGCAACTTCATCCGCCGTCGTGTGCCCGATCCCGCCGATGCCGAAGACATCGTGCAGGAAGTCTTCTCGGAACTCGTCGAGGCCAATCGCCTCTTGATGCCGATTGAGCACATCACCGGCTGGCTGTTTCGTGTCGCGCGCAATCGCATCACGGACCTCTTCCGCAAAAAGAGGGCCCAACCGTTCAGCGAATCCGCAATCGAAAGCGACGACGGCGAACTCTTACGAATCGAGGATCTCTTGCCGTCGCCCGACGCTGGCCCCGAAGCGCTCTTCGCTCGAAGTGTGCTTCTCGATGAACTCGACCACGCGCTCGATGAACTACCCAGCGAGCAGCGAGAAGTCTTCGTCGCCCACGAACTGGAAGGGAAGAGCTTCAAGGATCTGTCTGCGGAAACCGGAGTAAACGTCAACACCCTGCTCGCGCGAAAGCGCTACGCCGTCCTCCATCTCCGCGAAAGCTTGCAAGACTTCTACGACGAATTTCGGAAGGAGAAATAACATGATGAATCGTAAGAAGAAGTTCATTCTTGCCGCAATCTTCGGTCCGCCGGCGTTTGCTTTATTCATCGCTCTGGGCGGTGAAGTTGTGAAACTTCTTTGGAACTGGCTCCTGCCGGGTATTTTCGGCTGGCACGAGATTTCCTTCTGGCAAGCCCTCGGCCTTCTCGCGCTCTGCCGGATTCTGTTCGGTGGCTTTGGTGGTGGGCACGGCTCCCGCTCCGGCATGCGCCGCAGAATGCGCGACCGCTGGGAAAACATGTCCCCCGAAGAACGCGAAAAATTCCGCCAGGCCTGCCAGACCCGCTGGGGCACCGCGCCTCCGCCCGATTCCACTCCTGCCGCGGGATAAGGAGGCTCGGATTGTTCGTGCCGAGAAGAGCCTACGCATTTCCGGCATAGGCAACGTGCCACTCAGACTTTGTTATTTCGTTCCCATCTCCTTATCATCTGTTTGCTCAAAGCTGTCTCTCGCTTTTCGGAGTAGATCATGCCTCTTGAAATCCGCGGCGTTTGCCCGCTCCTGCAGGTCTACGACATGCCCACCGCCTTGCGCTTCTACCGCGATGTTCTCGGCTTCGCAGTCGTCGGCAATTCGCCGCAGCTCGGCGAAGACAAATTTCACTGGGTATGGTTGAAGCTCGGCACCGCCGAGGTCATGCTCAACACGGCCTACGAATCTGACGACCAGCGCCCTGCCGTTCCGGACGCCGCTCGTACCGCCGCGCACGAGGATACTTGCCTGTATTTCGGATGTCCGGACGTGCAAGGGGCCTACGAAGAACTCCGCCGCCGCGGCGCACCCGTCAGTGAGCCTACCGTCGCCCCCTACGGCATGAAACAACTCTACTTCCGCGATCCCGACGGCTTCGCCCTCTGCTTCCAGTGGCCCGCAAAATCGTAGCAAACGCGGCCGCTTTCTCTTCTCTGTCATTCCGACCGGAGTGGGCCGGTTTTTTCTTGCGTGCGCCCTCACTTATCAAAAAAGGGCCGCACGCCGGCTAGGGACGGCGAGGCCACTCTGCGCGAACTCGAGAACCGCGCATCGTTTACGCGCAAACGCAGCCGCTTTCTCTTCTCTGTCATTCCGACCGGAGTGGGCCGGTTTTTTCTTGCGTGCGGTTTTTGCACGCCGGCCCACGGAGCGGAGGAACCTTGGCTTGCTCGTTCGCAATCGCCATTCGACGAGACCAACCTCAAGCCCATGAGCCCCGTTTCTCTTGCTGACTTCCAGCAATCGCCATGTAAGAATCCGCCGCAATGCGCGCCTATCACGTTTATATTCTCGCAAGCGCCAACGGTGTGCTCTACACCGGAGTCACCAACGACCTGGAAGTTCGCACACTCCAGCACAAACAAAAATTAACCGACGGATTCACGAAGAAACACGATGTTGCCCGCCTTGTCTATTTCGAACCTTTCGGCGACATCAAAAACGCGATAGCGCGCGAAAAACAAATCAAACGCTGGCGCCGCCAAAAGAAACTCGCACTCATCCGGACAATCAATCCGCAGTTCCGCGATCTGAGTATCGACTTCCACCGCTAAACTCCCTGCCTCATTTCTCTTCCCGCCGCAGCGCCCCTGAACTTTACTACCTGCGATTTTGAATGTTTCTCTTCTCTGTCATTCCGACCGGAGTGGGCCGGCATTTTCCTGCGTGCGGGGTTGAATGTCGGCCCGCGGCGGCAAGGCTACTCTGCGCGAACTCGAGAACGGCGCATCGCGTATGTGCAAACGCAGCCGCTTTCTCCCCTCTGTCATTCCGACCGGAGTGGGCCGGTTTTTTCTTGCGTGCGCCCTCTCTTATCAAAAAAGGGCGCACGCCGGCCCACGGAGCGGAGGAACCTTGGCTTGCTCGATCGTAATCGCGCCTCGATGAGACCAAACTTCCGCCTCTGCGTTTCAATCTTTCATGCCTGTACTCTGCGCAGTCTCCATTAAATCTTCCCGCTTCGGTGAAACGCAGCTCCACCGAGCTCCCCGCCTCCCATGTGTGCAATATGGGACGTATCACGAAAGGGACAGTTTTGCTGCCGTCGCAATGGGATACTCACCGTGCTGATGAGGATTCCCTGATGACCCAAACGACAGTTCCGCCGATCGGCGGCAAAGAGCATCTCCCGCCCACTTCGGGGACAGAGGCCGTGGCCGACATTCTCGAGCGGGAGCTCGACTCCACGATTCGCGAATGGCTCAGCCTGGTGGAGAAAGAACCGGATTTGATCCACGTCCCTTTGAGCTTCGAAGAGCGCACAGGCCATCTTCCCAGACTCCTCCATGACGTGATTGCCAGGCTGCGTCTGGACAAAACATCTAACGCTCCCATTTCCATCGCTGCGAGCCAGCATGGAAAGCTGCGGCTCAAGCAGGGCTACACCGCTGCGATGGTCGTCGATGAATCCCGCATTCTGCAGGTCTGCATTTTTTCGATGCTGCATCGAAATGAGCATTGCGTGAAATTCAGTAAGTTGCTTCCGGACGTTGTGACGATCGCGGACGAAGTCGATGCGCAATTGAAACAGCAGATTCTCTGTTTTCTCCCGGCCACCCACACAGCGAAGAGTGCCAAAAGTTGAATTCGAAGCCGTTCGTCCGAGCCGATTGCACGAATGAAAATTAAGAGACAAAACGCCGAATCGCCGCAGCCCTTTCTCGATCCCTCGGGAGTGGCAAGAACCGTCGCCGAGTTTGGAAAAGACGAGCAGATTTACAGCCAGGGCGATCCGGCCAGCAGCGTCCTCTACATCCAGAAGGGCAACGTAAAATTCTCCGTGGTTAGCTCATCGGGCAAGGTGGCCATTGTCGCTATGCTTGGCCCTAAGGACTTTTTTGGAGAAGGCTGTATGGCCGGTCAGTCGCTCCGTATGGGCACGGCCACCGCAATCACCCCGACCACACTCCTTTCTATCGAAAAAAACGAACTGATGCGTTTGCTCGTCACGAAAGACAAATTCACGGACCGTTTTGTCGAATATATCCTCTGCCACAAGAATCGCGTCGAGGAAGCGTTGATCGATCAGCTCTTCAATTCGTCCGAGAAGCGCCTCGCCCGCGCGCTCCTCGTGCTTGGTCGTTATGGGAAAGTGCAACACCAGCCAGAGGACGAACTGCCTGCTGTTTCCCAGGAGACACTGTCGGAAATAATCGGCAGCACGCGCTCACGCGTAAATTTCTTCATGAACAAATTCAGAAAATTGGGCTTCATCGAATATCACAAACGCCGCATCAAAATTAATAAGTCGTTGCTGACATTTGTCTCCGACGATTAGGATCTCTCGACCTTATTCGAGGCGGGAACGTCAATGGCTAGCGTAAATTCGCAGCTCCCTTCCACCGTTCTAATTCTCCTTCGAACGAAAAACACAAAAAGTACAGCCGTACGAAATCCATCATTCAGGTCAGTCGTTTTTCTTTACCCATTTCTTGTACGCTACTCTCAAACCCAGCGCTCACGAAACTATCCGAACGCGCCTGATATTGAGGAAGGACCCAGCGCCGTGCCCGCAATCGCAATCCCGATCACCCGCCGTTGCCAACCAACGAGCAACAAGCCACAACTGGAACTAGTACCCACCCCCTACCCTCAGCCCAACCTCTTTAGAATGAATACTTGTGAAAAGAGGGGGGAGGGGGGTGGGGTGCCATCGTTTCCATCCATTTCCGATTCCATCCCCCCGTTCTCGCTGACCGTTTCGTGGGAGCCTCCATTCGTTAGCTGTTACAATCCACCCGTGTCCGCCGAAATCACCTCCGACGCAATCGAACTTCTCGCCTCCCCCTCCGACTCAGGCACTCGCCTCGACCGTTTCATCACCGCCCATTGCTCCGAACTTTCCCGTGCCCGCGTCCAGGAACTCATCGATTCCGGCCTCGTCCTCGTCAACGGCCAGCCCTCCAAGCCCAGCCAAAAACTCAAAGGCGCCGAACGTGTCACCGTTCAGCCTGAGCCTCGCGCCCCTCTTAAAGCCGAAGCCGAATCCATCCCACTCACTGTCCTCTACGAAGACGACGATCTCATCGTTATCAACAAGCCCGCTGGCATGACCGTTCACGCTGGGGCAGGGAACTCCACCGGCACGCTCGTCAACGCGCTCCTCGGACGCGGCCAATCTCTTTCCCAAGGCGGCGACGCATTGCGTCCCGGTATCGTCCATCGGCTCGACAAGGACACCAGCGGCGCCATCGTCATCGCCAAAAACGATTTCGCCCACGCGAAGCTCGCCGAAGCTTTCCAATCGCGCACCATTCAAAAAACCTATATCGCGTTGGTGCAGGGAAAACTCACCGGCGCAAAAGGCCGCATCGAACTCGCCATTTCGCGCGATCCGAAGCAACGCATCAA
>Ga0070734_10002794_pt1 | contig 19955 bp, 13 predicted proteins | sample Coa_R1_8_FD_66444 | JGI IMG/M metagenome (GOLD analysis project Ga0070734, IMG submission 66444) | Surface soil microbial communities from Centralia Pennsylvania, which are recovering from an underground coalmine fire - Coalmine... | ecosystem: Environmental > Terrestrial > Soil > Unclassified ... | reverse complement strand
TAATCCACCTTCTTCAATTCGAGGCCCACCCAGAAGTAGCCCTGATCGGCGAGTTTGAGCGCGGCGGAATCGGTTCTGTTCACGCGGGGCGCCGCGATGGTGACGCCCTCCGCCTTGGCTTTCGCGGTGACGTTCTTGTTCAGCCAGTCGAGGATGGGCTGCAGCACTTCGCGGTTATTTTTCTCGCCCATCATCAGGTGGCCATTGCCGTGAATGCCGTGATCGACCAGGCGAATTTCCTCCGCGTTCACTCCCGCTTGCTTGAGGTAAGCCACCGCGCCAGGATTCGGCAATACGAACGAGGCCTCCGAGGTGACGATGCTGATGGGGCAATCCTTCCAGTTCTTGAGCTTTCGGGCCGGTTCTTCCTGGAGATTGTAAGGCTGAATTCCCAGCTTGGCATCCTCGGGCGTGGGATCGACTTTCTTGGTTTTGATTTCAGAGGGATCTTTGACCGCCGGTTCGTATTCCACCGGCAGATTGATCAAGCCCCAGCGGCTCTGTCCCGCGAAAGCGTTCCCACCCGCGCCCTCGACGACCACGATACCCTTGACTAGCTTGGGCCGCGCTTCCAGAACGTAAAATCCGAACGGGCCGCCGGCTGAGTGGGTCATGAAGATCGCGGGTCCGATTTTATCCACCAGTTCCGCGCCGTTCTTTTGCCAGACGGAGGTCTGTGATTCCTTGATGATGCCCATGCCGTTCCCGAAGGAGCCGCCTTGTGAGGCGACCAACTGCGAGAGTTCGGGCGTGCCGACCGCGCCGGTTCCGGGCCACTGATTGTGAAGCTTGGCATTGGCCGCCGGCGGCGCGCCGCCTCGGCCGGGGATGTTCGCCCTTTGCGGGGTGAACTGCAGGATGGATTCGAGCGTTTGCGCTCGTGGAATTCCGCCGTGCAGATCCGGATGATAGGGGGAGCGGCCGTGACCCGGACGGTCGACCACGTAAACTTTGTAGCCCTCTTCGAGCAGCATCGTCGACCAGCCGCGGCGCCCATCCGGCGTTCCCATCCAGTCCAAGCCTTGCCCGCCGCCACCGTGAATGAGCACGATGGGATAGGGATGCTTGACCTTCGCCGGAATCTGATATTCCACGTACATCTGCTTGCCGCTGACTACCGGAGAAGTGCCGCCGGGCAGTGTTACGCGCTCAACGCCAACCCAGAAGAAGCTCCATTCGGCGATATCGAGCGGGGCCTTCGCGGCAGATTTTCCGTTGGTAGGCGCGGCGGCGAGTTCAGCGGGGCTGACCATGAGGGCCATGCCTCCGGCCGCAATAAAACTCCGGCGAGTGAGCTCGCCGGAGCGGGTTTTCTTGGATTTCATGACGCTACTCCAACGGGCTAAGCGCCCGTGCTACAGGTCAAGCGTGCGCTACGGTTGGTCGAACTTCGGAGCCTTGATGCGGCCCTCATAGAGGCTCTTGTTGTTTTCTTCGCAAGAGTACTCCATGATCTGCTGGTCGGTTCGAAGAAGGAATTGGCGATTATTCTTCCAGTCTTCCGTGTAGAACTTCGGATCGTGGATCCTCATCTCATAGTCGATGTGGCCCAGGTCGGTCCTGGTCCAGCGCTCGGTAAGCACTAACTGGTCGCTGTGGCCATGGCCGTTGGTATCGAGCCGGGTGCGCCCATTGAAATTGTTGGTCTCTACCACTAGAGTATCCCCGTCCCATTTGCCAATGGAATCGCCGAACCAAGTCGGCGTGCCGTTGGTGTGCCCGCGGCCATCGATCGGAAAGACGTGGAACCAGGTGTTCTGTTCGAAGAGCTCCGCAAAGAACGTAGTGCTCTGCATGATCTGGAGCGGATCGGGCGAGTTGATAGACCGCATCAAACCGAACGGAAGGCAAGCGCCGGTGTAGTCGCCATTCGATGGATCATAGGTCTTCCAGTCCTGAGCGCCCAATGCGGTGTAGGGAAGTACTCGCGCGCCACGGCCCCCACCGCCTCTGCCTGCGGCAGGAGCGTTCGCGGGGTCAAGCGCAACCGTACGATGCTGAGGATCTTCTGGCGGATAGGGTTTACCATTCAAGTCTGTCGCCCCGGCGCTCATGTCAGGGCTGTAAGGCCGCTGCCAGAAGCCGCTGAAGTCCGGCTTGCCATTGGCCAGCCTAGGCGTGGGACCGGCGGGAGGCTGATAACCGCCCCCTCCCTTTGCGCCGCCCTTGCCTGCCGCTTTGCCGCCGCCCTTGCCTGCGTCCTGACCGGCCACCGGCCCAGGAGTCAAGAACAGCAATCCGACGGTAACCACAGCCGCGGCGCTCGCCGCAGCGAGAAATGATGCGTAAGCCGGAGCTTTCACGTTAGATCTCCCCTCTCGATTTCGAGAGACACTATTGCCTTATCTAATTCGTACCACCTGCGGCCCACCTATCGCTTCGCCGCAACCTATTGTTTCGCGTCGGGATTGGACGATCCGGCCAAGACCCGGCGTCCGTCCGGCAGCGAAACTTGACTTGCGTTGCAGGTGTTCGATGCGTCTTTGGCCAGGGTGCCGTTGATGGTGACCGCGTCGCCCGACTTCAGGTCGTTCTTAGTCCAACCGTTCCTGGTCAGCGTGTTCGGAGGACCGCCCTCGCACTGCCAATGGGCAACTTTGCCCGCATCGTCCTTCACGTCGAGATAAATCCAGATGTGGGGATTCAGCCAGTCGATCTTGGTAACGTTGCCCTTCAGGGTGATCGGCTTGCTCGAATCGAACTCAGCCGAGAAAGAATGATGCGCCAGCATCGGAACCGCCGCTGCCATCAGACCCATCGCAAAAACACAAAGTCTTGCTTTCATCGAAAACCTCCAGAAATCCTATTCGCCGCTATTGCCCTTCCTGCGAGGACCCTGCGAAAACCTTCTTGCCGTTGGCGAGAGTCACCAAGCGCGCGTTTGCCAGGTAGGAGCCATCCTTTGCCTGCGACCCTTCTACCGTGATCTGGTCCCCCTCGTTTAAGGAGTGGCGGGTCCATCCGTTGCGCGCCAGCACATTGGGGCTGGCCAATTCGAGGTTCCACATCACGACCTTGCCCGAAGCATCCGTAACGTTCACGTAGAAACGCGCGTGGGGATTGGTCCACTCCACCTTCGCTACAGTGCCCTTCAGGGTGACGGGTTTGCTGGAGTCGTACTCCGCGGCAAACGAGTGATGCGCGAACGCCGGCACCGCCGGGATCAGGAAAGCGATACTCGCCATCACAGCTAACTTAACACTCATCGCGATGCCTCCAAGAATAAATATGGGTTGCTCCGCAAAACCTGCCGCCCCATTTTCGGAATACACTTTATCAACTCCCTCCCAAGGAGTCAAGCGTTTGCTTCAACGCACTCTAAGATTTGGCTTGACGCAGTCGGCACGCGGGTGTAAACTTTCGGCAGTTCCGTTTAGCTGCTCAGGGGATGCGTTCACACGAAATCATCCGCTCTATCCATTTTCGAAAGTAGGAGGCAAGTCCATGCGTCACTTGCTGTTAGGATTTAGCTTAATTTTCGCCGCGGGCGCTCTGTTCGCGCAGAGCGATCGCGCCACCATCACGGGCACCGTCACCGATCCAACGGGTGCGGTGGTCGCCAATGCGCCGATTCAAGCGAAACATATCGAAACCGGCGTGGTTTATCCGGGCGAGACTTCGAGCACGGGAAACTACACCATCGCGCAGCTGCCCGTCGGCACCTACGAAATTTCGGTCAGTGTTCAGGGGTTCAAGAAGTACGTGCGTGAGAACCTGGCCGTCCAAGTGGCGCAGGTCCTGCGTATTGACGTTGTTCTTCAGGTGGGTTCAGCCAATGAAGCCGTCACGGTGACAGACGTCGCTCCCCTGCTCGACACTGAAACCGGCGACTTGCGGCACAGCGTCACAGTGGACCGGCTAGACGATCTTCCGGTGCTGGGAATCGGCGCGGGCCAGGCCGGAAGCGCCGGCATACGAAACCCGAACGCAATGATCGAGCTGGTTCCAGGCACGGTGTATCAACCGAACGCCCAGATCCGGATTAACGGAACTCCCAACAATACGCAGTCATTCCGCATCGAAGGTCAGGACGCGTCGAATACGGGTACGCCGGGCGTTGCGGCGCAGACACAGCCCAGCGTAGACGCTATTCAAGAGATCGCGATTCAAACCAGTAACTACGCGGCGGAGTATGGGCAGGTGGGCGGAGGCTACTTCAACATCACCATGCGATCCGGCACGAACTTGTTCCACGGCAGCGCCTATGATTACTTCGTGAACGAAGTATTCAACTCGGGGAACCCGTTCACCGATAGCCCTGCGGGAAACCCGCGTCCCCGAAACCGCCGCAACGATTACGGCTTCACTTTCGGAGGTCCGGTGTGGATTCCGAAAGTGTATAACGGACACGATAAAACCTTCTTCTTTTTCAATTGGGAACAGTACCGTGAGCATGTCGGGATCAATACGCAGCTGGAGACGGTTCCCACGGCCGCGTACCGCAACGGCGATTTCACCACTGCGATCCCTCCTGGATCGGCGGCGATCGGCACCGACCCGCTCGGACGCCCCATCTTCGCGGGCGAGATTTACGATCCCTCCACCACCTTTACCGACCCTGCCAGTGGCAAGGTGGTACGAAATCCGTTCCCGAGCAATATGATTCCCGCGACGCGCTTCGATCCGCTGGCAGTAAAGGTGCAGAACCTGTTCCCGCAACCCCTGGGACCGAACGCGGGCGCAGTGGTGAACAACTTTGTCCCCAATATTCCGACTTCTCGCGTCACCCAAATTCCATCGGTCAAGATCGATCAGGTAGTGGGCTCCAAAGGGAAACTGGCTTTCTTCTGGCAGCGAACGCAGACCACCGCGCCGCTGTCTTTCACGTTCGGCAACGTCGACGGTTTGCCGGATCCGCTGGCGACCAATCTTGGAACCTTCCAGAATGCGCCGGTCTATCGCCTGAATTACGACTACAGCCTGAAGCCGACAATCCTGCTGCATTTGGGCGCGGGCTACCGAAGCAACTACTTCTTTGTCCCGGCCGTGAACGAAGAAGGACAGGTCCCGAATTTCGACGCCGCGGGCTTCGGATTTAAAGGCGGCCTGACCAATCAGTTCTTCCCGCCGTTCTCGGGTCTTTGCACCGTCGGCCTCACCACCGGTTCCTGCACGGGACAGGGCGGTATGCAGAATTTCGGAAACGCGTCTTACGCGGAGAACATCACGCAGGTCCCCTCCTTCAACGCCAGCCTGAGTTGGGTTAAGGAAAGCCACACTTACAAGTTTGGTTCTGAATTCCGCACCGAAGGTTATCCGGCGATCAGCCGAGCCAACAGCTCCGGAAGTTATGGCTTCTCGGGCAATCAAACCAGCTTGCCCTACCTCAACGGGACGACACTCAGTGGTCTGACGCCCGGATTCGGCTACGCCAGCTTCCTGCTAGGCGATGTGAATTCGGTGAGCATTTCCAATCCCGTGGATCCCCGCATCGGAAAGAAGCAGTTCGGCATCTACGCGCAGGATTCCTGGAAGATCACCCGTAAGATCACGTTCGATTACGGGGTCCGGTACGACTATTCGACGTACCTGCAGGAGCAGTATGGGCGCGCTCCCTTCTTCTCCCCGACTACGCCGAATCCGGCTGTGTCCAACATTCTCGGCGCGATGATTTTCGATCGCGACGGACCGGGCCACTGCAATTGCAGCCTCGCCAAGAACTATCCGCTCGCCTTTGCGCCGCGGCTGGGTGTAGCGTATCAGTTCGCTCCAAGGATGGTTCTTAGAGCCGGGTTCGGCATCGTATACGCCGGCACGGAAGCCAACAACAACGCGGTGCCGGGTATCGCCGGTTCCTCAGGTTCAGTGACGACGCCGAGCTTCGGCGTGCCGCTGACCACCTTGTCGGCCGGACTTCCGGCGTCGGTCTATCCTCCGCCATGGCCGAATCTGAACCCCGGCCAGTTCAACCTGACCACCACGCCGGTGTCGATCGCCGCCAACCCGTTTCTGGATCCGAACGCAGGCCGGCCCGCGCGCCAATATCAATGGAGCGTCGGTGTGCAGCGCGAAATTGGAGCCAACCTGGCGCTGGACGTTTCTTATGTCGGCAACCGAGGGATCTGGTGGCAAGCGCCTGCACTGGACAACCTCAACGCGATTAACGTAAATGCGCTCACAGCTCACGGGCTCAATATCAACAACCCGACGACTGCCGCTCTTTTGACGCAACCTCTTAGCTCGCCGGCCGTGATTGCAGCCGGGTTCGGCGCGCCCTATCCGGGCTTCCCGCTGAGCCAATCGCTTGCGCAGGCGCTGCGGCCCTTCCCACAGTTCACGACGATCAACACTTACTGGGATCCCAAGGGTGATACCTGGTATAACTCGCTTCAGGCAAAGCTCACCAAGCGTCTTTCGCATGGTCTGAACTTCGTGAGCACGTTCGTTTGGCAGAAAACGCTGGTCACCGGCACCGAGATTGGCGAGCCCAACCCAGGCACGACCGGTGGCGCGGTGGTCAACGATGTCTTCAACCTGCCGATCGACAAATATCTTTCGGTGTACGATCAGCCGTTCCTGTTCAATATCTCGCTGAACTACACGACTCCCAAGCTCGCGATCAACAGGGCATTGTCCTGGATTGCCCGAGATTGGACCATCGGCGCATTCGCGCAGTATTCGAGCGGTTTCCCGATCGAGGCTCCTATCGCCAACAACAATCTGGCATCCACGCTATTCCAGCCTACGTTCGCGAATCGCGTTCCCGGCGTGCCTCTGTTTACGGAGAACCTGAATTGTCACTGTTTCGACCCGAACGCCAACTTCGTATTGAATCCAGCCGCGTGGGTTAACCCGCCCGCCGGGCAGTTCGGGAGTTCTGCTGCTTACTACAGCGACTACCGGACGCAGCGACGTCCGCAGGAAAACCTGAACTTCGGGCGCGAATGGCGCATCAAGGAGCGCTACAAGATCGCGTTGAGAATGGAGTTCACCAACATCCTGAACCGGGCGTACATCGGAAACCCGGCTTCGACAAACGCGCAGGCCACGCAGACCAGAATCGCGAACGGAAATACTGCCTCCGGTTTTGGTTACATCAACACGCAATCGCTGACGCCCCAGGCCGCTCCGAGGAACGGGACCCTGGTGGCTCGATTTAGCTTCTAGGACGGCTATTTTCCGCGTTCGTCCAACCAGGCGTAGATCCGGCGGACTCCTCTGAGATCCGCGCCTGGTCCGGTGATTTGAGGAAAGTCCTTCTGGTGTGAGGTGAGGTCGACACGCTTGGCAGCATCCTCAGCCGATACTCCCTGCTTGCGCAGAGCCGCTACTTGACTGGTTACGTCCGTCAAATAGCTCTGAAACGCAGTGATCAGGCCCTTGTCGTGAAACGGCGAGCCGTGTCCTGGCAATACCGTGTCGAAGTCCAGCTTCTTGAGTTCTCCGAGAGTGGTCACCCATTCATCAAAGAACGCATCCCCCATGTAGGCGAGACGGCTCTCCATCAAATCTCCCGTGGCGACGATGCGCTCCTTCGGCAGGAACACGACCGTGTCGCCTCCTGTATGGCCGCGTCCCAGGAAGAGGAGTTGGATCTCGCGCCCGCCTTTGTTGATAGCCATCTTCGATGTATAAGTCACGTTGGGAGGGGTTGGCTTGATTTCCTTGAGATCCTCCAGATTGGTCCGTGCGGTGGCCAACTGCTTCTCGAGAACCGCCTTCCGCGCGGCGTCCTTCTCGCCCGCAATCTGCGTGGTCAGCGATGCAATCTGCGCGGGGACGGCAGTCGCCTGCGAAGTCGTATATGGCTCGCGATTGAGCACGTTGAAGGTTAGTATCGCCGTGCGCACATACTCGTGCCCGATGATGTCCACATCGGGCGGGAAAACCGAATTTCCGTCGGTGTGGTCGTAGTGAAAGTGAGTATTGACCACATAGCGGACCGGCTTGTTGGTTACCAGCTTGATATCGGCGAGGAATGCGCGAGCCGCGGCCGGCGAGGTTCCGTCGTCGACCAGCAACACATCGCGATCGTTGACCACCACCACGTTGTTGCTGCCTGAGCCGCCGGTAGCGTAGTAGACTCCATCGGCGACTTTTTCGAACTTGTAGACCTTGCCCTGAATATCCTGAGCATGAATCGATAGCGGAATTGCGATCGCGAGGATCGCGGCTGGCATTCGCATATTAACCTCCAGAGGCTACGCGCGAGAGAGTACATCATACTAAAATGGAGAAATCCTCATGAAACTGAATAGCTACACGATCACCCAGGGACGGGACCGCGCGCCCGCACGTTCGATGCTCAAGGCCATAGGCTTCACAGACGAAGATCTGAAGAAGCCCGTCATTGGCGTCGCGAACACCTGGATCGAGACGATGCCGTGCAACTACAACTTGAGGGAGCTGGCCAAGCACGTCAAGGCCGGAATTCGCGCGGCAGGCGGCACGCCTATGGAGTTCAACACCGTCGCCATCAGCGATGGGATCACCATGGGCACCGAGGGAATGAAGGCTTCTCTGGTCAGCCGCGATTTGATCGCCGATTCGATCGAGCTGGTAGGCCGGGGCCACATGTTTGACGGCATCGTAGCGCTGGTAGCATGCGACAAGACGATTCCCGGCGCGGCCATGGCGCTGCTCCGGCTCAATGTTCCCGGCGTGGTTCTCTACGGGGGCTCCATTAAGCCAGGGCATTACAAAGGCCGCGATCTTACCATCCAGGACGTATTCGAAGCCGTGGGATCCAACGCGGCGGGCAAGATTGACGATGCGGAGCTATTGGCGATCGAGAATGCGGCGTGTCCTGGAGCCGGCGCGTGCGGAGGACAGTACACCGCCAACACGATGGCGACGGTGATGGAGATGATCGGCCTCTCGCCGATGAATACTGCTTCGGTGCCGCAAGTCGACCCGCGCAAGGAGAACGTCGCGTTCCGTTGCGGCCAGGTGATCATGGACGCGGTTAAGAATAATTTGCTGCCGCGTAACGTGTTGACGCGCAAGGCGTTTGAAAACGCGATCGCCGCGGTGGCTGCGACAGGCGGATCCACCAACGCCGTGCTGCATTTGCTGGCGCTGGCGCACGAGGCCGGCGTCGAACTTTCCATCGACGATTTCCAAACCATCAGCGCGCGCACGCCTCTGCTGGTGGATCTGAAGCCTGCGGGACGTTTTGTAGCCGTGGACGTCGATAACGCCGGCGGATGGCCGGTAGTCGCCAAGCGACTCACCGATGGAGGCTACGTTCACGGGGACGCCATTACGGTTACGGGCCGGACGTTCGCGGAAGAGGCGAATGACGCGAAGGAAACTCCCGGGCAAGAGGTGATTCGTCCCTTGTCGAAGCCGATCAAGTCCACGGGAGGGCTGGTCATCCTGAAGGGCAGTCTCGCGCCCGACGGCGGCGTCATCAAGGTGACCGGAATCGACCGCAAGAGTCAGCGTGGTCCGGCACGTGTGTTCGAACGGGAAGAAGACGCGATGCAGGCGGTAACCAGCGGCAAGATCAAGGCCGGCGACATTCTGGTGATCCGCTACGAAGGACCACGCGGCGGACCCGGAATGCGAGAGATGCTCGGCGTCACCAGCGCGATTGTCGGCGCGGGGCTTTCGGACAGCGTGGCGCTACTTACGGACGGCCGGTTCAGCGGCGCGACGAGAGGCTTCATGGTCGGGCACGTCGCGCCGGAGGCTGCGGTCGGCGGACCGATCGCAGCCGTGAAGGACGGCGACAGCATTTTTCTCGATATCGAGAACCGCAAAATCGAGCTGGAGATCCCGGCGGAGGAACTCGCGGCGAGGTTGAAGGCATGGAAGGCGCCGGCGGTGAAATATAAGTCGGGTGTGTTCCTGAAGTACGTGAATTCAGTGGGCTCAGCCGCTCAGGGCGCTGTTACCTGCTGAGAGCGACTATCTCTCTTTAATTCGCACGCCGGTTTGCGTGTCCGCCGGAAGCGCGATAACGAGAGTGCCTCCTACATCCGTCTGGGCTTCGCTGAGCTCCTGGTCATCGATTTCGACGTCGTAAGAACGTTGCGGCTTCAGTCCCAGGATGAACGTGGCTTCGGTAGTGCCCTCAAAACGCAGCGTCCCATCCGTCGCGGGCATGGGGGCGGTCATCACGATCGTGTCACCGATTCGCAAGGGCTTCACCGCTGCACCGGCTCGCAAGGCCTGGATCTTCCCATCCCGGAAGAGCTGAAGATTGCCGTCAAAGTATGCGATCCAAGACGCATCCTCTTCCCAACTGGCTCGGGCGAATACGTGACCGGTGGAAGCGTCGTGAAAGACCAGCGGCAATAACGAATAGCTGAGCCCAGGCTGATAGGGATTGGCCCACAGGAATTCGTAAACCACACCCAGCGGGTCCCGCATCATGAACCGATCCTGCATCAGCCAGCCTTGAAGATATTGGGTCTCGGCGGCGTTCGAATCGAAGGCAACCAACGCTAGTCCCGCCGCGCGAGACATGGCCGCCTCCGCCAGATCCGGCTCGCCATCGTGAGTGTAGATCGGGATGAAGAAATCATTCTGAGGGCCGGGAAACGGACTGGGGTAATGCCCGAGCAGATAGTCCAGGGGAAACTGACGGAAATACACCTTTGAGGATTCGCGGAGGTCGATATTCAGGTTGTCTCGCAACGCGTGAAACAGTTCCAGCAGCGCATAGATCTGCTCGCGAGGCATGGGCGCCTGGCCGGCTTCGATGCGTTTGACGATCTGGCCGCGAAACCATTGCTCGACAATCGGTTTCAGAATCGACTCGCCCTGATCCTTCAAATGGTCGGCGATGGCAACTGCCGCCAGCGCCCGAGCGCTCTGCCGGGCGACGTCCTGTCCCGGTGACCCGATGCCTTTTTCGATCTTCGCAGCGAAGCGATCCGATTGCGCCGGGGTCATCACCGGTCCGCACCAGTCGAAGATCAGCGCCAGTTGCCGTAAATTCGGGGCTGCGTCCGTTTTGTCATCGAGTGCCCATGTCACTGCTTTACGGCCGGCTTCCGCGATTCCGGCGACGCGGTAGTATATGCCTTGCGCCAGGCCAGCTTCCGGCATAGGAGCACCCGCGGCGACCATAGCATCGAACTGCTGCCAACGGGTAGACATCCGTTCGCGCTCGCGCTGCAGCAGCCTGAGGCGGGACTTGGTCAGGAGCAGGCGGGGAGCGTCGGTAAAGACGTGAAAATCCTCATCCGCCGCGACCAAGACGTTCTCGAACGGCGACGCCAGAAGTCCCAGTACGAGGATGGAAGCCCACCGGTTCACCTGTCTGCACCCATGGCAAGCTCATTGTGTCACACCGACACACCGGGCGGGGCGCACCCCCGCATCCGGCCGCTCTGAAGCGAATCTATGTGCTTGAAAAACCGGCCACATCGGATGGCCACGAGCATGCTACTCTGGAGAGCGAATTGATGAAGTAATTCTTTGAAGCCTGCCCTCTGTTTGCAACGGGCACTGACGGGAGAAGCGAGTGGCTAAATACTAGCGTGCTTGCGGGAGCCGGTGTTGAGTTCAACTGCTCCTTCTTACGTTTGGGCAAGTTGCAACAGAGGGGTTTTTTTGTAGAAACGGATTTGTCCTTGTTGTAACGAACGATATTGGCCTTCTCTGGATCGGGGTCTCGGTCCGGGCCGGCTTACCGAGGAACACTAGGACGCGGGCCTCGGTGAGTTTGGCTGGGCGGAAACCTGGATCTGAGCCCGCCTCGGGCGAACCGCATCGGAAAAGGTGCCTTAACACACACGTCAATTGCCTCTTCCGATGCGGTTTCTTCTTACCCTCTCAGCATAACTTGTTTGTTCCCAGTTTCCTAGACCCAATTTGCCCGCCTTTTTCCGCATTACCAGCCCGCGGTACTACTGGAGGTACGCGAGCCTGTACTAAAACATTCCCCTCAGAAGTTTCGTAAAATCGCGGCCTTGATCTATTGGTCCCACCCCCGCCCGCTAAGGCACATTGGACGTGCCTATGCGGGACGTTCACCTCATCATCCGCTTCACCCGCCATTGGATTCACTACGGATTCATGGCGCATATTGCGGTTTGCACGCTCATAGCTGCGGTGAAGGGAGTCTTCGGAGGCTAAGGGGAGCTAAGGTCCGTCAGGGGAAATAGAACGGACCAGGCGCTGGAGAAAAGCTCGCGGCGGCCTTCGTGACGGCGCTGGCGGCTGCGCTGCCCTCCCGCACCAGAACCACCGCAATCTTATCCGAGTAGACCTGTTTCCACCCCGGTTTGAGCTGCAACAGATTCGCTGAAGTGGATTCTTTTTCTAGCAGCGCGACATCCGGCCGGAAATCTCGAAGCAGACGATCCCAATCTCCCGACCCGTCCTGGAAGTGCAAATACTGCTGGTAGGTTTCATCGGAGTAAATAGATTCCCTGCGGCCGTCCATCATGACTTTGACGCGTGGCCCGAGCTTCCATAGGATGTATTCGCCCCAGTTGAATTGATTGACGAGATTGCCTTCGATGCCGCTCGCGGCCAGGAGTCTGACGGCCTGGACTGGGTAACGGTCGGTCGAGACCTCCATCTGGATCGGTCTGCGCACGGCAGCGAGGATCAGAACGGCTGAGCACGCGAGTGGCAGGATCACTGCCCATCGGGGAAACTCGACGGATTTTCCCTTTTGCGGGATGCGCTTCAGCGCATCGGCGATGTGAGGCCCGGCGAGAACGACTGCGGCGAGGATCGCCAGCGGAGTATGGCGCGTCGCTACGAACGGAAGGAGAGAAGTCACGCCGAAGAGCACCATCAGCAGCCACTTCTTTTCGAGGTGGCTCAGAACCAGTCCAGCCACGGAGGCGGCTAAGATCGCAGCATAGATCACGCCGTATGGGGAGGTCGCCGGCAGCGGATTCCACTCGATGATTTCGGGACGCGGCACGGCGGCGGTTTTCACCAGGAACGGCAGCAGGCGCCAGCCCCACGGGTTGAGACATGTGGCCGCAACGGTTACGAGAAAGGGCAGAGCACGACGACGCAGAACCGACCAGATAAAGAGAATGCCGACACCGGCAAGAACGCCTCCGTGGAGATTCGCCCACAGAGCATATACCGGGGGCAAGATCCAGAGCGGCGCCGTGCGGCCATGCTCAGCCTGGTAAATAACGATCAACGTAAGCGCAAACGCCGGCAGCGAAAAGAGCAGGGGCCGGATCATGAGGAAGGGCGGCACCAGACCGATCAGCGTCAGGAGTACAACCACGGCGCGCCCGCTGGACACACCCGAGCGCAGCAGATGATAGAAACAGAGAAAACCGGTCAGGATCGCGAGGCTGACTTTTAAAGAGACCAGACCGGCCGCACCCGCAGTGTGAAACGCAAAGGCGACGACCGATTCGCCGAACCACTCATGATCGAGCGGAGGCCCAGCGAAATGCGTGTAAGAGTATTCATCGACGCTCGGCACCCAGTGCGATTCGAGAACGTCCGTTCCGGATCGGAGATGTCCCCATAAGTCATAATCGGGTTGCGTCGGCAGCAGCGCGAAGGTGAGAAGCACAACCGCAAGCAGCCCGAGAGAGAGTTGCCAAAGAGAGGTTTTTCGCTCCGCGAGGTTCAGGCCAACTGGCTGCGAGATAGTGGAGGCCACGCACTCTAATGATCGGCGTGACGATCTTCAGGCATTAGCCTTAGTGAATCGTGCGAGTCTTGCGATTCATGTAATCCATCAAAAGGTACTGCCCGAGCGTATACGGCGTCGTGAAATACGCCTTCCCGCGGCACAACTCCGTGACCTTCTGAATGAACTGCACCAACCCATAATCGCTCGCGAGCATGAAGGTATTGATCAGCACGCCCTGGCGCTTGCAGCGGCTGACCTCTTCCAGCGTCCGGCTAATCACCAAAGGATCCAAACCAAACGCATTTCGATAAATCCGCCCATCGTCCAAAGTGAGCGCGCTCGGCTTGCCATCGGTGATCATGATGATCTGCTTCATGTCCTTGCGCTCTTGGGCCAGCAAACGCTGCGCCAGGATCAGGCCGTCGCGAGTGTTGGTGTAGTACGGTCCCACTTGAACACGCGCCAGCTCCTCAATCCGCAACTCTTCCGCCGTGTCGTGAAACAACACGCAGCGCAATGTGTCGCCTGGATATTGCGTCCGGATCAGATGCGCCAGCGCCAACGCGACCTTCTTCGCCGGCGTGAAACGATCTTCGCCATAGAGAATCATGCTGTGGCTGCAGTCCAGCATCAGCACGGTTGCGCAGGAGCTTTGATATTCGCTCTGGTGAACGTGCAGATCCTCGTACTCCAGGTTCAAGGGCAGTTTCACGCCCTCGCGCTGCATGGCCGAGAATAGGGTCTGATTGACATCCAGATTCATGGTGTCGCCGAACTCATACAGCTTCGCGACGCCGCTCGCTTCGACGCCTGTCGACATGTCACGCGTGTCATGCGCGCCGAAACTCGACCGTCCCAGTGACCCCAGCAAATCCTTGAGCGTCTTGAACCCTAGAAAATCGATGCTCTTGTCGGTGACCTTTACCTCAACCTTGCCTTCACCTTGACCTCGCCCGCCGCCCTGAGGTTCGGTGGTGATGTAGCCTTCATCCACAAGCTTCTGCACCAAACGGCTCAGCAGCTTTTCGAGTTCCTCGGCCGACATGCTCTCCAGTTGCCGGCGAATCTGCTCGGCGCGCTCCGGGTCGAACATTTCGCCGCGTTCGAGCGCTTGCTCCAGTGTGCGCTTCAGGTCCTCCAGCGTATTCTGGTTGAACTCGCTGAACTGCATGTATGGGTTATCGAAGCCGCTTTGGAGGAAGAAGTCTGACAGGGCTTGCAATAGGTCCTCGGCCGAGAGGCCGAAATCGTCGCCGGTATAGCGCGAATAGCGAACGGACTTCATTGGTAATTCTTCTTGGCGGCTCTGCGAGCGTCCTCGGGCGGCGGCTCGCGGCGGCGTGCTTCCGCGGTAAATCCGGCCTCTTCATTGCGGCTGATCCGGCGGTGCGCATAAAGACCTTCCAGAATGAACTCCGCCGCGCCCGCCCGCACGGCATCGGGCTCGCTTGTGCCTACGCCCAGCTTCTTGGTCTTTTCGAGCAGCCCTTGAATCTTGCCCAGTTCCTCGACCATCTTGGCCGAGGTGGCCGTCTCATCCAGCTTGAGCGACCCGCCGAGTTCGAACCACTGCACAATATGGTTCAGATTTTCGTTGTCGAAATAGCGCGTGAAGACCTTGCCTACCGCGAGCCGGATCAGTTCCCGCGCCACAGTATCGCCACCTTTTAGCTCACCTTCGTATTCGAGTTCCAGTTTGCCGGTGATGGAGGGAAGCGCCGCATAAACGTCCAACACGCGCGGCACGGCTACCGGCTCGGCCGCTCCTAACGCGCGACGCTCGGCGTTTGAGACGACATTTTCGAGCACAGAAATCGGCAAGCGCTGGCTGACACCGGAGCGTTTGTCGACTTTCTTGTCATCGCGAGCCGAGAAGGCTAACTGTTCCACTACTTCGCGAATATATTCAGGCACACGCAGCCCGGCGGGCGTGCGCCGGTCCAGCCATGCTTCCTGCTCCGTAATCGACATCCCATGTTCGATCGTGGCGGGATAATGGGTGCGAATTTCGCTTCCGATGCGGTCCTTGAGAGGCGTGATGATCTTGCCGCGAGCGGTGTAGTCTTCCGGATTGGCGGTGAATACCAGCATCACATCCAGCGGGAGGCGCACAGGATAGCCTTTGATCTGCACATCGCCTTCCTGCATGATGTTGAACAGACCCACCTGGATCTTGCCCGCCAAATCGGGCAATTCATTGATCGCGAACACACCGCGATTCGCGCGTGGGAGCAAGCCGTAATGGACCGTCAGCTCATCCGAAATATTCTGCCCCCGGCGCGCGGCTTTGATGGGATCGATGTCGCCGATCATATCGGCGATGGTCACGTCGGGCGTGGCGAGCTTCTCCACATAACGCTCTTCGCGCGAGAGCCACGCGATGGGCGTGGCATCGCCCTTCTCGCGCAGCAAATCGCGGCAGGAACGGCAGATGGGCGCAAAGGGATTGTCGCGGATCTCGCAGCCAGCGATATAGGGAACGTGCTCATCGAGCAAGCTTACCAACAAGCGAATCAGCTTGGTCTTCGCCTGGCCGCGCAAGCCAAGCAGAATAAAATTGTGACGCGACAGAACCGCATTGACAATCTGCGGGATGACCGTGTCTTCATAGCCGACGATGCCTGGGAAAAGAGGCTCTCGGCGCTCCAGTTTGCAAATCAGATTCTGTCGCAGCTCGTCCTTTACGGTGCGCTGCGCAGCGGTACGGTCTCCGTACTTCTTATGGGCATCGAGAGCGCCGAAGGTTTCCGGAAGGCTAAGGGAAGGTTTCATCTTTAGGGCCGGTGCTCCTATCGGCGATTGTAGCAGTTGGCCGCGGCAGCTCGTAGCGGCTCAGCCCGTTCCTCAAAAAGTCTTCCCATGTGGAGTACTGCTCGGCCAGCAATCCGGCATTGCGGGCGCCTTCGATGTTCTCGGGGCGATCGTCGAGGAAAAGCGCTTCCTCGGGCGCTACGCCAACGCCTCGAATGGCGTGATGATAGATCTCGGCTTGCGGTTTGACGATCCCCAGCTCGTAAGAAAACGTCAGATGATCGAACGGATCGAGGAAACCGGGCGCGACGCGCAATGCTTCGCCTATGGAGCGCGGCAGGTTGGAGAGGATCGCCGTGCGCACGCCCTGCGCTTGCAGATGCGCGGCCCAGCCGAGGATGCGTGAGTCGAAGTTATTCCACAACTCGACTTCGTGGCGAATCAGCGCGGGAAGTTGCGATTCGTCGAGCTTGGCTCCGGCGGCGTCGGTGACAAAGCGCCAATACGCGCGAGAGTCAAGCTTGCCGGCGTCGTAATCGACGCGATGCGCCCAGAAGACCTCCAGGAGTTGAAGCGTCGAGAGACCGAACATTCGGGCGATGTGTTCGAAGCGATCCTCGGTGGGATGGAAGCACAGCACGCCCCCGAAATCGAAAATGACAGCGCGAGGTTTCTTCAAGCTAGCTGCGAGCCCCGCGGGACCCATCCGTCGGCTGCGTCTCACGCCGCGTACGAATCTCACGCACGGCGTAAATGCGCCGGCCCTGGCTCTCAAAATACGTGCGCGTCAGGACTTCGCCCAGCAGACCGGTGCAGAAGAGAACCACGCCGGTCATCAGCGCAAGCGCGCCCGCCACCATCAGCGGTCCGTGCTCCAAGATGATGTCCTGACCCGTCCAGATCTTTAATCCGGCGAGCCATGCCAGAAGGCCTCCGCCGATCCCCGCGCTGACCAGTCCCCATTTCCCGAAGAAATGCATAGGCCTGGTGAAATACTTCAGCAGGAACCAGACCGTAAAAATATCGAACATCACGCGGAACGTCCGGCCCAGCCCGTAATGCGAGCCGCCTGACGCGCGCGGAAGGTTGCGAATGGGAACTTCCGCTACACGCGCGCCGTAAAATGCCGCCAGCGCGGGGATGAAGCGGTGCAACTCGCCATAGAGGTTGACGTCCTTCAGAATTTCCGCCCGGTATGCCTTGAAGGTGGTACCGAAATCGCGCAGTTCCACGTGGGACGCCTTCGCCATGAGCCAATTGGCGACACGCGAAGGAATCTTGCGGGTGACGGCGTTATCCAGGCGATTTTTGCGCCAGCCGCTGGCGATGTCGTAACCCTCTTCGATTTTTTCGAGCAGCGCCGGAATATCTTCCGGAGCGTGTTGGAGATCGCCGTCCAGAGAGATTACAACGGTGCCCTGCGACTCATCAAAGCCGGCTGCGAGCGCCGCTGTTTGCCCGAAATTACGCCGCAGTCGAATGACCTTGAGGCGCGGATCGGTTTCCACCAGATTCGCGAGCAGATCGAAACTGCGGTCCGTGGACGCGTCGTCCACAAAAATAATCTCGTACGGCTTGCGCAGCTTCTCCAGAACCAACGTCAGCCGGTCGTAGAGCGGCAGAATCGACGGCTCTTCATTGTGAATGGGTACGACGATGGAAAGACCGGCCACTTCCTCTCAAGGATAACATCCGGCCTTTAACTTCCCTGCAATATTTTTTATAGATCATATAGAATACGTGGTGCTATGGCCGCCCCAGGTTTAAAATCCCCCGCTCCCCGAGTGGCTCCCGTAAATCGCTGGCTGATTCCCGTTGGCGCGGTTCTGGTGCACATATGCATCGGCTCCGTGTACGGATGGAGCACGCTCAACCGGCCGATTCAGGCGCTGTTTCCCGGCTCGCCGCGACTGCTCACGCCGCCTTACATTAATTACACGCCCGCGCTGGTGCTGCTCGGCTTGAGCGCGGCGTTTGGCGGGCCATGGGTGGAGCGCCGGGGGCCGCGAGTTGCCGCGATCGCCTCAACGCTATTCTTCACGGCCGGACTATTGATCGGTGGAATCGGCCTCGCCCTGAAGCAGGCTTTGCTGGTGTTCCTCGGCATGGGCATTGTGAGCGGGATTGGATGCGGACTCGGATACATCGCGCCTGTCAGCACGCTCGTTAAATGGTTTCCCGATCGGCGCGGGATGGCAACGGGAATGGCGATCATGGGATTCGGCGCTGGCGCCTCCGTCTTCAGCCTGCTGAGCAACTACTTCACAAAGACCGTCGGTGTCGCTAATACGCTGTTCGCCTTGGCTGCCATCTATTTACCGCTGATGCTGATCGGCGCTTGGATTCTACAGCGGCCTCCCGAGGGCTGGACGCTCGAAGGATGGACGCCACCGGTGAGGACGAAGAGTATGATCTCGGACCGCAGCATAAACCGGAACGATGCGCTGGGCACGGTCCAGTTTTACCTGCTATGGAGCATTCTCTTCATCAATGTTACGGCGGGAATCGGGATTCTTTCGCAGGCGTCTCCCATGGTGCAAGACATGTTCGGACGAACTGCGACGGAGGCCGCGGGCGTCGTGGCGCTGATCAGCATCTTCAATGCAGCCGGACGCTTCTTCTGGGCGTCGTGCTCGGATCTGATCGGACGGCGCAACACCTACACTCTCTTCTTCACCGTGCAGTTCATCTTGTTTATGTTGATTCCGGGCTTCGCGAGCGCCGGTACGTGGGGCGTCGCCGAAGCCAGTTTCTGCGTCATCATTAGCATGTACGGAGGCGGATTCGCCACCATCCCGGCGTTTCTGGCGGACATCTTCGGACCGGAAAACGTCGGTGCGATTCACGGCGTGATTCTAACGGCATGGAGCGCCGCGGCGGTGGCCGGGCCGGTGATCATTACGGAAATCTCGAGCAACGCGCGAGCCGCGCTCGCACCCGGAGCGAGCAAGGTCAACATCTACAACCCATCTTTGCGCGTGGTTGCGGCGGGCCTGGCGGTGGGATTTTTATTGACACTGCTGGTGCGGCCCCTTCGCCGCAATCAAGCGTAAGTCACTGCGCGAGGGTCACTGCGCGAGCGTGAAGTTCACGTCCACATTGGCCTGGACGGCAACGGCCTGGCCGTTAAGAAGGGTCGGTTTATAGACCCACTGCATCACGGCCTCCTTCGCGGATGAGACCAGTAGAGGGTGGCCGGAGACAAGCTGGGCGTCCTGAACCGCGCCGTCCGCACCGACGGTAACGACAAACTTCACGACACCCTGAATTCGGGCCGCTTTCGCTAGCGGCGGATAGGCGGGAACGACGCTCTGAAGCTTGTTGGCTGCCATGACGTCGCTAGCAATCATCAGCGGCTGCAGCGAACCAGGAGGCGGGGGTGGTGGCGGCGGAGGGGGAGGAGGCGCGACTGCCAGGACCGGAGCAGCCATGACACTGATTCGGAGCGAATAGTTGGCGTTGCCCTCAGCGCTCGGCTTCAGCGAAAACATTGCCGCGGCGTGACTGTCAAATTCCGCCACAGTCGAGGACACCCTGGCCATGAGGTCACCGGTTACGGTGTCCCCTTCGTGGATCGGAAGACGGTTGCGAAGATCCTGTTCCGCTTCTTGGCTGAAGCCGGCAAACTCGATACTCTTCAATGTCCTCCCACCAACCACGGTGGGCGGCGGGACAGGGGAGATGACCGCTC
>Ga0070734_10002792_pt1 | contig 19960 bp, 17 predicted proteins | sample Coa_R1_8_FD_66444 | JGI IMG/M metagenome (GOLD analysis project Ga0070734, IMG submission 66444) | Surface soil microbial communities from Centralia Pennsylvania, which are recovering from an underground coalmine fire - Coalmine... | ecosystem: Environmental > Terrestrial > Soil > Unclassified ... | reverse complement strand
TCCGGGCGGCTGTCCGGCCTCTTGTCCGGATGCCCACCGATTGACACACGGCCACAGGCACGTGCGAAATTGGGCAGACTCGAAATAAGTGATTTCTAAAAATCTCGCAAGCGTTTTGCGCGGCCGTGGCGGCTGCGAATCCAAAAAAAATTCGGACTCACTAAGATGTGTTTAAACGCCGCTTAACGTTGCATCATCTTGTCGTGGTGAACGGCTCGACCCGCATGCCGTTGCGCACGAAAGCAACCATCACGACGACCCCGAGGAGAAAGAAGATGCTCTGCGCATAGACCGCGTAGTCGCCGAGCCCGGCCAGATTGGCGAGCGCCCAGCCCCCCGCAAAGGCGGCGCCGAACACCTCGGCACTGATGAGCACGGCTGCACTGAGCACCGTGATGACGCTTTGCCAGACGATGCGACGCGGTGCGGAAGAGGAGTTCTGTGACATGCGTTGATCCTATTTTCGCCGGCAATCTCCACGAAATGGCTTACTTGATCAAGCCGCCAACTGCGGCAAATGGACCAAACGAGAGTGATCAGCCGATGTCGACCGATAGAAATGCCAACCCGCTGCTGGGCGCCTGGACGCCGCCACACGATGCGCCGCCGTTCGCGGCGATCCGGCCGGAGCACTTCAGGCCCGCGTTCGACCGCGCTATGGCGGATCACATTGCCGAGATCGACACCATTGCTGCCTGCCCGGACACGCCGACCTTCGCCAACACCATCCTGGCCCTGGAACGCAGCGGGCGCGCGCTCGACCGGGTGTCCGCCGTATTTTACGCGCTAACCGGCGCTCATACCAATGACGCCCTGATGGCAATCGAGCGCGAGATGTCCCCGCTTCTCGCCGCTCACCGCAACCGCATCCACCTTCATGAAGGCCTTTACGCCCGCGTCAAGGCGCTGTGGGACCAGCGCGACACGCTGGGCCTGACCCCGGAAGAGGCGCGGGTGCTGGAGCGCTACGACGTCACGTTCCGCCGGGCCGGCGCGGGAATGCCCGAAGCCGCCAAGCACCGCATAGCCCAGATCGGTGAGCGGCTGGCTGCGCTCGGCACTGCGTTTAGCCAGAACGTGCTGGCTGATGAGCAGGCCTATGCACTGGTGCTCGATGGCGAGCACGACCTGGCGGGCTTGAGTGACAGCGCCCGCGCGGCCGCCCGTGCGGCTGCGGCAGAGCGTGGCAAGCCGGATAAGCACGCCATCACTCTGGCACGGTCGAGCGTTGAGCCATTCCTGCGCTCCTCGGCGCGGCGGGACCTGCGGGAGAAGGCCTACGCGGCCTGGATTGCCCGCGGCAATGGCGGTGGGACGACCGACAACAAGGCCATCATCGCTGAAACAATCATGCTGCGGGCCGAGCGTGCGCGTCTGCTCGGCTACCCGACCTTTGCGCACTATCGGCTCGATGATGCGATGGCCAAGACTCCCGACGCCGTGCAGGCCCTGCTCGAACGCGTATGGCCGCTGGCGCGCGCCCGCGCCATGGCAGATCGGGACGACCTCCAGGAGCTGATCCGCCAGGAGGGCGGCAACTTCGATCTTGCAGCCTGGGACTGGCGCTACTACGCGGAAAAACTGCGTAAGGCGCGCTGTGACATCGACGCGGCAGAGATCGCCCCGTATCTCGCGCTCGACAACATGATCGCGGCGGCCTTCGACACGGCTCACCGGCTCCTCGGCCTGACCTTTCGGGAGCGCCACGACGTGCCGGTCTGGCACCCCGACGTGCGGGTGTGGGAGGTGTGGGGGCCGGCCAATCGATTCCAAGGGCTGTTCTTCGGCGATTATTTCGCTCGCTCCTCCAAGCGCAGCGGCGCCTGGATGACGACGCTGCGCGGCCAGCACAAGCTCGATGGCGAGGTCCGCCCCCTGGTGATCAACGTGATGAACTTCGCCAAGGCGGCCGATGGCGCGCCGACGCTGCTGTCGTTTGACGATGCGCGCACTCTGTTCCATGAGTTCGGCCACGCTCTCCACGCGCTGATGTCGGACGTGACCTACCCGATGATCGCCTGCACCCGGGTCGCGACCGATTTCGTCGAATTGCCGTCCCAGCTTTACGAGCACTGGCTGGAAGAGCCCGAGGTGCTGCGTCGTTTCGCGCGCCACCATCGGACCGGCGAGCCGATTCCGGAGGACCTGCTGCGGCGCCTCATCACGGCGCGCACGTTCGACCAGGGCTTCGCCACGGTGGAATACGTGGCTTCGGCGTTGGTCGATCTTGCGTTTCACCTTGCGCCAAGACCTGATGAAATCGATCCGGCGGCGTTCGAGGCCGACGTCCTGCGCCGGATCGGCATGCCGAGCGAAATCGGCATGCGTCACCGCTCACCGCACTTCCTGCACGTGTTCGCGGGCAGCGGCTATGCAGCCGGTTACTACAGTTACATGTGGTCGGAGGTGCTGGATGCCGACGCCTTCGAGGCCTTCCAGGAAACCGGTGACGTGTTCGATCCCACGACCGCAGCCCGCCTGCGCGACGACATCCTGGCAGCCGGCGGCTCGCGCGACCCCAGCGAGGCCTACCGGGCCTTCCGCGGCCGTCTCCCCAGCGCCGACGCGCTGTTGCGAAAGCGCGGGTTCGCCGAGGCGGTGGTCGGCTGATCATGGACCTCCACACCGCCGGACATCGTCGCGCAGTCGTCGCCGCCCCCCATCACGCGGCAGTCGAGGCCGGACGCGCGATCCTGGCGGAGGGCGGCAACGCGCTCGAGGCCATGATCGCCATGGCGGCCACTATTGCGGTGGTCTACCCGCACATGAGCCACCTCGGCGGCGATGGATTCTGGCTCATGCGGGAGCCTCACGGCCGCGTCCGCGCCTTGATGGGGGCTGGCCGCGCCGGCGCCAGTGCCGAGATCGGTTTCTATCGCGACAATGGATGCGACGAGATCCCGGCGCGCGGGCCGCTGGCCACATTGACCGCGCCTGGCGCCGTTGCGGCCTGGATACTGGCGCTTGAGGCCGCCAGGGCGCACGGCGGCCGCCTGCCGCTTGCGGCGCTGCTCGACGCTGCTATCCGTCGTGCCCGCGACGGCTATCCGGTGAGCCGGGGCCAGGCGCGGCTCACCGCCGAGAAATTCGTTGAACTCAATGATCTACCGAGCTTCGCGGCGACGTTTCTGATCGACGGCAAGGCGCCCGAGCCCGGCGCGCTATGCCGGCAGCCTGCGCTCGCTGCAACGCTCGATCATCTGGCCAAAGTCGGCCTCGCGGACTTCTATCGCGGCGACGTCGGACGCGAGATTGCGGCCGACCTCGCGCGGATCGGCAGCCCGGTCACTCGGGCCGACCTCGAACGCACCCGAGCGGTCGTGGCGGAGCCACTTAGCGTCACCATCGATGCCGGCACGCTCCACAATACGCCGCCTCCCACCCAAGGGCTTGTGTCTCTCATCATTCTGGCACTGTTCGCACGTCTGCGCGTCACCGAGGCCGAAGGCTTTGATCATATCCATGGGCTTGTTGAGGCGACCAAGCGGGCATTTCGGGTACGTGATCGCGTGGTCACGGACCCCGACCGCTTGCCGGCGCCGGAACTCTATCTCAATGACAAATTTCTCGACTTGGAGGCCACCAGGATCGACCGCCGTCGCGCTGCCAAATGGCCGACACCGGGAAGCGCCGGCGACACCGTCTGGATGGGGTCGGCTGATTCGAGCGGCCTCGCGGTCTCCTATATCCAGTCAAACTATTGGGAATTCGGGTCCGGCTGCGTACTGCCGGCGACCGGCGTATTGATGCAAAATCGCGGCGCGAGCTTTTCGCTCGATCCGAACGCGCTCAATGCGCTCGCGCCGGGCCGGCTCCCGTTTCACACCCTCAACCCGGCCCTTGCGGTGCTGAGCGATGGCCGCGTCATGGCGTATGGCGCCATGGGGGGCGATGGCCAGCCCCAGACGCAAGCGGCCGTGTTTACCCGGCATGTGCTCTATCGCGTGCCGCTTGCGGATGCGCTCGCACGACCGCGCTGGCTGCTCGGCCGCACCTGGGGCTCGGCCATCACCAGCCTGCGCATGGAGGATGGCTTCGACGGCAACGCGCTCGACCGCCTGCTGAGCGCAGGACACGCTGTGGACGCGCTGAACGAACGGTATTCCGACACAATGGGACATGCGGGCGCCATCATCCTCCATCCGGACGGGCTGCTGGAAGGCGGCCACGACCCGCGCGCGGACGGCGGCGCCGCAGGAGTATGATAGATTGCCAACGAGCACGGGAGAACGCCAAAAGCTTCAACCGTGATGGAGGATCGCATGAATGCAAACACAATCGCCACGCAGTGTTGCATCGTCGGCGGCGGGCCGGCCGGGATTATGGCGGGTTACCTCCTGGCACGTGCGGGCATCGATGCGGTCGTGCTGGAGAAACACGCGGATTTTTTGCGCGATTTCCGCGGCGACACCATCCATCCTTCGACGCTGGAACTGATGCACGAATTGGGACTGCTGGACGCATTCCTGCGCTTGCCGCACCGCAAGGTCGAGCGCCTCGTCGGCGAGATCGGTAATGTTCGGGTCACGATGGCGGAATTCACGAGGCTGTCGAGCACCTGCAAATTCATAGCCTTCATGCCGCAATGGGATTTCCTCGATTTCATGGCCGACCGCGGCCGACGCTACCGCGGCTTCCACCTCATGATGAGGGCGGAAGCGACCGATCTCATCCATCAGGGTGAGCGTGTCGTTGGCGTGCGTGCGAACACCGAAGCCGGGGCGGTGGAAATCCACGCCGACCTGGTGATCGGTGCCGACGGACGGCACTCGACGATACGCGAGCGCGCCGGTTTGAAGATCGATGACCTCGGCGCCCCGATGGATGTGTTGTGGATGCGGCTGTCGCGCCGGCCCGACGACTATGCCGAGGCTTTCGGCCACTTTGAAGCAGGCGGCATTTTGATCATGGTGGATCGCGGCGATTACTGGCAATGCGCCTACGTTATCCAGAAGGGCTCAGCCGACGAGGTGATGAAACGCGACATCGAGGATTTTCGTCGCACGATCCTCGCGTTGTCGCCGTGGCTCGGCGAGCGGGTCAACGAGCTGAAAAGCTGGAATGACGTGAAACTCCTCACGGTCGCGCTCGACCGACTGCCCCAATGGTATCGGCCGGGTCTCCTATGCATCGGTGACGCCGCCCATGCGATGTCGCCGATCGGTGGCGTCGGGATCAATCTCGCCGTTCAGGACGCGGTCGCAGCAGCCAACATCCTGGCCGAACCGCTTGGCGCCGGCACCGTGACGCCCGAGCATCTGGCCCAGGTGCAGGCGAGGCGCCAATGGCCGACCCGGGTGACGCAGGCGTTCCAGCGGACCATCCAGAACCGCGTGATCGGGCCGGTGCTCGCCGGCACCGCGCAACCGAAGCCGCCGCTGGCCGTAAAGCTGCTCGACTGGCTCCCGGCCTTGCGCGGCATCCCGGCGCGGTTCATCGGGATCGGGGTGCGGCCGGAACACATCCGCACCAAAGAGGCGGCAGGGGCGTGAGCCGGGCAGCTTTTATGTCCAGCGATCAGCCGGACAATTTTTCCCTCTCAACCGCTCGGAACCCGATGTCGCGGCGGCAGAAACCTTCCGGCCATGCGATCTTGTCGATCGCCGCGTAAGCTTGCGCCTGCGCCTGAGCCACTGTCTTGCCCAGCGCGCAGACGTTGAGAACCCGGCCGCCATCGGCGAAAATGCGGTCGCCATCGCGGCGCGTGCCGGCGTGAAAGATTTCGACGCCTTCGACTTTTTCCGCTTCGGCGAGACCCGCGATCTGCGAGCCTTTGACGTAGCTGCCCGGATAGCCCTTGGCCGCCATGACGACGGCCAGCGCGGCTTCGGGATACCAGCGTAGGGCGAAGTTTTTGAGCACCCCATCGCGGGCCGCGATCAGCGCCGGCAGCAGATCCGACATCAGGCGCAGCATCAGCACCTGGCATTCGGGGTCGCCGAAACGGACATTGTATTCGATCAGCTTCGGTCCGTCGGCGGTGATCATCAGTCCGGCATAAAGAACGCCCTTGTACGGGGTTCCCATTGCCTTCATGGCCCGAATCGTCGGGAGCACGATTTCGTCAAGGGCGCGCCTTTCGAGTTCCGGCGTCATCACCGGTGCTGGTGAATAGGCGCCCATTCCGCCGGTGTTGGGTCCCTGGTCGCCGTCGAAGGCACGCTTGTGGTCCTGGGCGGTGGCGAGCGGCACCACGCTGTCGCCGTCGCTAAGAACGAAGAACGAGGCCTCCTCGCCAGTGAGACATTCCTCAATGACCACGGCGGTGCCGGCCTCGCCGAGCGCGCCGCTGAACATCATGTCGATGACTGCCTCCGCCTCGGCGAACGTCGTCGCCACCACCACGCCCTTGCCGGCGGCAAGCCCATCGGCCTTGACCACGATCGGCGCTCCAGTGCGCCGGACGTATTCCTTGGCGGGCGCAGCGGCGGTGAAGCGCTGATAGGCGCCGGTCGGGATGTTGTTGGCGCGACAGAGGTCCTTGGTGAAGCCCTTCGAGGCTTCGAGCCGAGCGGCCATCCGGGAGGGGCCGAACGCCTTGATGCCGGCGGCTTCGAGGTCATCCACAATGCCGGCAACGAGCGGAAGTTCCGGCCCAACAACCACGAAATCGATCGTCTTCTCCTTGCAGAAGGTGATGATCCCCCGGTGATCGCCAAGCTTGAGCGCGACGCATTCGGCGTCCTTGGCGATGCCGGCATTGCCGGGCGCGCAATAGAGGCGGTCCGTCAGCGGACTTGCGGCAAGCTTCCAGGCGAGCGCATGCTCGCGTCCGCCCGCGCCGAGAATAAGTATGTTCATGAGCACCGCCGCGGCGAAAAGGAACGGCCGGTGATGTAGCATGGCGGCGACCTGCCGCAAGCCGGTCTGCGTAAATTGCGGGTTGTATGCCGGACCTGGAGGGCGAACATCGGTCGCAAAACATGCGGCTGGACTGGGCGAGCCCAATGGCGGATACCGTTTCCCCCATGAACGAACCGCGCATCAATATTCCGGAATGGACCGTTTCGGAGCTGTCGGCAGCGCTGAGGCGCACGGTCGAGGACACCTACAGTCATGTGCGGGTGCGGGGCGAAATTTCCGGCTACCGCGGCCCTCATTCCTCCGGGCATGCCTATTTCGCCCTTAAGGACGAAGGCGCCCGGATCGACGCGGTCATTTGGAAAACCGCGTTTAGCCGCATGCGGATCCGGCCTGAGGAAGGGCTGGAGGTCATCGCCACCGGCCGGCTCACCACATATCCGGGACGCTCGACCTACCAGATCATCATCGAGAGCCTGGAACCCGCGGGTCTTGGCGCCCTGATGGCGCTGTTGGAGCAACGCAAGAAGAAGCTCGCCGCGGAGGGTCTATTCGACGAGACGCGCAAGCAGCGCCTGCCCTACCTTCCGACCGTGGTCGGCGTCGTCACCTCGCCGACCGGCGCGGTGATTCGTGACATTCTCCACCGCCTCGCCGAGCGGTTCCCACGCCACGTGGTGGTGTGGCCGGTGCGAGTCCAGGGCGACGGCGCGGCCGAAGAGATCGCAGCCGCGATTCGCGGCTTCAACGCGCTATCGGAGGGCGGCCGGATTCCGCGCCCTGATTTGTTGATCGTCGCGCGGGGCGGCGGATCGATCGAGGACCTGTGGTCGTTTAACGAAGAGATCGTGGTGCGGGCCGCAGCCGACAGCGCGATCCCGCTTATCTCCGCCGTCGGCCACGAGACCGATTTCACGCTGATCGATTTCGTCTCCGATCGCCGTGCCCCGACGCCGACGGCGGCTGCCGAAATCGCCGTGCCGGTGAAATCCGAGCTGATCGGCCGCGTTGAGGGGCTGGCGCGCCGCGCCCTCTCCTGCTGGGCGCGTGGCCAAGACCACCGCCGCACCGAACTGCGTGCCGCGGCACGCGCGTTGCCGTCTGCCGATGGCCTGCTAGGGCCGCTGCGCCAACGCTTGGACGGCGCGGCCGATCGGCTGCCGCGCGCGCTCATCGCCAATGCACAAATCCACCACCGGGATTATTCTCGCGTCGCCGCGCGGCTGATACCTCAAACGCTGACGAACCGCATCAAACGCGACCAGGAGCGGGTCGTCTCATTTGCTGCTCGCGCAAGCCACTGCGTGCGGGTGCAAAGCGAACGTCGGCAGGAGCGCTTTGTCGCGACGTCGGTTCGGCTTGCCGCGAGCCTGCGCGCCAATACGGAGGCGCAGCGTGTGCGCGTCGCCCGTGCCCGCGAACGGCTTGCCGTGCTGCTGTCGCGAGCAGAGCGTGCCGTCTCGACGGTGATCGACTTGCGCTACGCGCGACTCGAACGCGCCGCCCAATTGCTCGTGGCGTTGTCCTATCATGGGGTACTGGCGCGCGGTTTTGCGCTGGTCCGCAGCGAAGCCGGTCGACCGCTGCGTTCCGCCGCGGCCGTCAATCCTGGCGTGCGGGTCGACATCGAATTCGCCGACGGGCGCGTCAAGGCGACGGCGGAAGCCCGGGCGTTGACCGGCCTCCCCTCCAAAGCGCTGGCGCCGCGGCGAAAGGGCCGGCGCATCGACCCCGGGCAGGGGAGTCTGTTCTAAAGGAACTGAGCTCGCCGCAAACGATCAGACAGAAACCCTGGCTGTCCACAGTGACGGCAGCTTCCCTGCCCTGGAAGCCGGCGCTATCGCGACCCTGGCTTCATTCCCTTGGCTTCGATCAATCTGCTGGCATCGGGAGAGCGCAGAAAATCGAGGAAAGCCTTCGCGGTCGCGGGATCCTTGGCTCCTGACACTAAAAAAGCATGGATAACGGTGGGCGGCATGATATTTGTCGGCAGCTCCCCGGCGAGCGCGGCGCCGGTCACCGGCAATATTTCACTTATCAAGGTGACGCCGAGATCCGCCTCGCCTCGCGCCACCGCTTCCGCGACATCGGATCCGGGGCCAGGGATGAGTTTCGTGCGCGATCGAAGATCGGCGCCGAAGCCAAGGCGATCCGCGACGCCGAGAAATGTGGCTCCGAGCTGGGTGCCGGCTTTTGGATCGGACAACGCAACTGTCTTGGCCATGAGGATCGCTTGCTTGACGCCGTCGGGGGTACTCACGTCGAGCTTTGGCGCGCCTGCGCGAACCACAACGCCAACGTAGCTGGCGGCAAACTCCATGCGCGTGCCCGGCGCAATCTTGCCGGCCTTTTCAAGGTCAGGCAGGACTGCCGCGATCGCAACCGCAACATCTGCGGCTTCGCCCTGCAGCAGCCTGTCCCGCATGTTTCCCGGCGTCCCGAAATCGATGACAACCTTGTGGGCTGACTTGCGCTCGAATTCAGGGACGATGCTCGTCATCACCGCCCTGGCTCCGCCGGTGGAGATGACTTTTATTTCCGCTGCCTGGACGTGGGTCGCCATAGCAAAAGCCAATCCAATGATAGCGCCTGCGCATTTCATACCTGCTCTCCCATGACGCGTCTGCCGGCCAGTTTTTATGTTCTCATGCGGCATTCAATCCTATGTCTGCATCCGCTTCCACAGCGACGCCTTCCGAGTCGGCGCGCCGGGGGTGGGCTCCCTCAAAGCCGCTGTTCGCCTCCGCGAGAGACTAGGCTGTTTCGAAGCCGTGGACCACAGCGGTTTCGTGCGCAGGCTCGTTCGACACAAGACCGCAGGATAACTCCCTATTGTCCCGTTGGCGTCTGCAGCAGCTCGGCAGTCTGCGCGCCGCTCAGCGGCTGCGCGAGATACTTGAACGTGATCGCGTCGTCGATCAGCTCAGTGAGGCCCATCACGTGGTCAAGCTGCAGCATCGCCTTGGGATAGAAATTGTCGCGCACGCGTCGCGCCATCGCGGGCGAAATCCCGGCATATTGCGCAAACGCCGCAATCGCCTTGTCATCCGCATACATCCATTCGATTGTCTCGCCGTAGGCACGGATGAAACGCCCGTACACCTCACGCCGGCGCGCCAGATCGGGTGCGTTGGCGATGATGACCCGCACGGTCTGGCCGCGGACGCTCGGCAGGTCATTGGCAAGGGCGATGAGGCGGATCCGGCCCGCTTCGAGCGCATCGAGCCCGAATGGCGGGGTCGAGAAGCCGATGTCGATCTGGCCCGACATCACCTGGGTGAAAGTCGCCGGCACACTGCCGGTCGCGGTAAGCTTCGCAGTGAACTTGCGTTCCTTCATGAAACGCAGCGCTGTGATATGGGTACCCGAGCCGGCCGTGGAGTAGGCCAGCGTCATGCTGGGAGTGACGGCGGTGAAGTCTTTGCCGACCGGGGAATCCGCTCGCACGAAATAGTATTCGGCGGTCCCGGTCGCTTCGCCCGCGATGATCCGCACGGGCGCGCCTTTGGCAAAAGCGCCGAGCACGCCGAGCGTTCCAGCCGCAACGCCGATGTCAACGCTTCCGGAAATCACAGCCTGCTGAGTCTCACCGCCGCCCGACGTGTAGACAACCTGCAACTCAAGGCCGCTGCGACGAAAGATATCGGCCGCCTGGCCGATCTCCGCGATCGCAGAATCCCACAGGCCACGCTGACCAATAGCCAGCCGAAGCAGATCGTCGGCAGCAGCCGGAACCGACATTGCCGCCGCGAGAGCCGCGACGGCAGCAACGTATATCCGTTTCGTCATCGAACGCGCCATGTTTGGTTCGTACCGCATCGCTTCTCGCTCCTCTCCGCATGGCCCGCGGCGGCGTGCGATTAGATGCTCGAGCCGCCCTCCCTACCCTCCCCCGCATGTCGCTTGCGGGGAGGGTAGGGAGGGGGGTCACGCGGCCCGCGCTGCTCACCTCGCCAACCACTGCGGCACGCGCTTGAGCGAGTCCGCGCGGGCAGCCGCGTTGGTTCCCGTGTGAATGCGTCCCGAACCGTCGGCCGAGACCGCATAACCCGTGCGTACTTGAGGCGGCCGGTTGGGATGGTCGAAATCGTGGAATGCGCCTGGATACACCGTGATCATGATCCGGGCGCTTCGGCCTTTGGCGCCCGCTACCATATGCTCACAATCCTGCGGGGACGCCACGTCGTCGTCCGCGCCGATGAGGATGAGGGTAGGCACGCGGGCACTCCACGCAGTCGAGTCGAGGCGGTGGCAGCCCGGATAGAGTGCAACGGCGGATCGAAAATCCGGCTTCTCGTCGGCTTTGCGCTGCGGACGGACGGTCCACAGCACGCTGCTGCCGCCGTTTGACCAGCCCAGTAGCGAGATATGGTCGGCCCGGACGTCGGGCTGTTGGGCAAGCCATCGTCGCGCCGCGACGGCATCCGCGACCCGCTCGCGGTCGGCACGTATCGGACGGTTGCGGGCGGCGCACTGATTGCTGATTCCCCGCGAGCTGTAGCTCTCCGGGAATAGCACGATGAAGCCATCCCGAACGAGCAACTGGGCCCATTCGCGATATTTGCTGGCGACGGCGCCCGAGGCGTTGGTCAAACCGGAACAGTCGTGCATCGCGATCACCGCCGGGAACGGTCCAGTGCCCTCAGGACGATAGACGATCGCTTTCAAGGTCATGTCGCCGTCGCGGAACTCCACCTGCTCCGGACCGCCGGCGTTTGCGACCCCGCCGAGAAGCAAGAGCGCCAGCGTAAGGATTAAAGCAAACGAAGCTGGACCGTAAGGCATGGGCGGGTACCCGTGTGGTTCGCGAGGCTGTATAACATGAACTTCGGGGGTGAAAATTGGCCCCCGACGCTTTCTGCAGGAGTTATTGGCCCGGCGGTTACCGGCCGACGAGGTCGGTTGTTGGACCCGAATTTAAATGTCGCGACGGATGGACGCCAGAGACACGGGAGGAAACCAATGAAACGTACGATTCACATTCTGCTGACCGCAGCCGCCATACTGGCAGGGCCATGCGCCGCATCGGCACAGGATGCCAAGACTGCCGTTCCGCAATTCCAGGTCGACGCTTTGTGGCCGAAGCCGCTACCAAACAACTGGCTCCTCGGTCAGGTCGCCGGCATCACGGTCGATCGGTTTGATCACATCTGGATCGTCCACCGCCCGAATTCTCTGACCGCCCGCGAACGCGCCGCCGAGCAGAATCCGCCCCCATCCCGATGCTGCGCCGCGGCCCCTCCGGTGCTGGTCTTCGATGAATCAGGCAATCTATTGCGGGCATGGGGTGGTCCCGGACCCGGCTATCAATGGCCCGAGTCGGAGCACGGCATTTTCATAGACGGCAACGACTTCGTCTGGCTCGCTGGCAACGGCAAGTCCGACGGCCAGCTTCTCAAATTCACCATGGAGGGTAAGTTCGTACTCCAGATCGGCAAGTCGGGCACCGGCAACGACAGCAATTCGACCGATCGACTCGGCTCGCCGGCCGACATCGCGGTCGATACGGCCGCCAAGGAGGTCTTTGCAGCCGACGGCTATGCCAATCGCCGGATCGTGGTGTTTGACTCCGAAACCGGAGCGTATAAACGGCACTGGGGTGCTTACGGCAAAAAGCCGAGCGATGAAAAGACGCCGCCCTACGATCCCGCGAAGGCACCGTCCCAGCAATTCGGAAATCCAGTGCACTGCGTGCGTTTTGACAAGGACGGCTTCGTCTACGTGTGTGACCGCACCAATGATCGCGTCCAGATCTTTCGCAAGGACGGCACGTTCGTGTCCGAGCACTTCTATGAGAAGAACACGCGCGCCACGGGCTCAGTCTACGAGCTCGTCTTCTCACCCGATAAGGAGCAGAAATTTATCTACATGGCCGATGGCGCGAATGGCGAGGTCCGTATCTTGGACCACGAATCCAAGGAAATCGTGGGGCGATTCGGCCGCGTCGGCCGCCAAGCTGGACAATTCACGGCCCTTCACAACATTGCGGTCGATCACCAGGGCAACATCTATACAGCCGAGGTGAACACCGGACAGCGCATTCAGAAATTCCGACGGCTGGACGCCCAGACTAATTAGGAGCAGGACTCTGACGGTGCTGCTCGGTTTCAGTGTCATGCCCCGCGAAAGCGGGGCATCCAGTAACCACCGGCGATCAACGCAAGTAGAAGGCCGTGTCTTCATCGAAGTCACATCCTCAGCGGCCCCGATCGATTTGATTCGGCGTTCGCCAATCTACAGCCGTCACCGGCGGGCTTGACTCGCGGGTCCATGCGCCGCGCATAGATTTTGCCAATGATGCATGCGCGCGGGTCAAGCCGGCGCATGACGATCATCCGGTCAAATCGAGGGGGATACGCCGCAATGGAACGCCCGCTTGGCGGGTGATGACAACTTTGGGAGTGTGAATGGCAGCAGCTAAGACCGCGCCCTACGGCTCGTGGAAATCACCGATCACCTCCGACCTCATCGTGGCGCAGGCCACGATGCTGTCCGACGTTCGCATCGACGGTGATCATGTCTATTGGCTCGAAGGGCGGCCGCAGGAGCAGGGCCGCAACGTGATCGTACGCGCCGGTCCCGACGGCGCCATTACGGACGTTACGCCTGCCGGCTCCAATGTCCGCACCCGCGTCCATGAATATGGTGGCGCATCGTGGCTGGTGGTCGACGGGACTTGCATATTTTCCAATTTTGCCGACCAGCGCCTGTATCGCCAGCGCGCCGGCCAGGCGGAACCGGAGCCTCTGACGCCGGCGCCATCGAGCCAGGAGCGACATTGGCGCTACGCCGATGGCGTGGTGGACCGCCGACGCCGCCGCTGGATCGGCGTGCGCGAAGACCATTCGAGTGTGGGCGAGCCTGTCAACACCATTGTGGCGATTGATCTCGATCATCCGGCTCCGTCACCCGGGCGCGTACTGGCGGAGGGGCACGATTTCTTCTGTTCGGCGCGCTTGTCGCCAGATGCGAACCGAATGCTGTGGCTAGCCTGGGACCATCCCAACATGCCATGGAACGGGACCACGCTCTATCTCGCGGAAATCGACGGCACCGGCGCGCTTGCGGGCGCACGCACGATCGCGGGTGGCGCGGCCGAATCGATTTTCCAGCCGGAATGGTCGCCGGACGGCAATGAGATCGTCTTCGTTTCCGACCGCACCGGCTGGTGGAATCTCTTTGCCTACGATATCGCCACTGCGACGACGCGACCGCTTTGCCCGATGGCGGCGGAGTTCGGCATGCCCCAGTGGAATCTGGATATGTCGACCTATGCGTTCTGTGGCGCCAGACGGATCGTATGTGCCTATACGCAGGTGGGACTCGGGCAACTCGCCGCGCTGGACCTGACGACAGGGAGCCTGGAGGCAATCGAGACGGGATTTCGGGAGTTCGGGTCGGTTCGCGCCGACGCCAATCGTGTGGTGTTTCGCGGCGGTGCTCCGGACCGCCCAACGTGCATCGTCAGTCTCGATCTCGGAACCCGCCAATATCATGTCCTCAAACAAGCGACCGAACTGCTCGACCGCCCGGAGCTGAAACTTGGGAGCTATCTCACCAAGGTCGAGCCGGTGGAGTTTCCAACGAGCGGTGGAACTACAGCGTTCGGGCTGTTCTATCCGCCGCACAATCCCGACTATGTCGGCGGTGCGGACGAGCAACCGCCGTTGCTGGTCAAATGTCACGGCGGCCCGACCTCATCGGCTTCGAGCACGCTCAATCTCGGAACACAGTTCTGGACCAGCCGCGGCATTGCGGTGCTCGACGTCAATTACGGCGGCAGCACAGGATTTGGGCGGGCATACCGTGAAAGGCTCAAACTCAATTGGGGCATCGTGGACGTAGACGACTGCGTGAACGGCGCCAAATTCCTCGCACAACAGGGCCGTGTCGATGCAAAGCGCATCGTCATCAGCGGTGGCAGCGCCGGCGGCTACAGCACCCTCGCGGCGCTCGCGTTCCGGGACTTCTTCCAGGGAGGAGCGAGCTATTACGGCGTCAGCGACGCCGCCGCGCTGGCACGGGACACCCATAAGTTCGAGTCGCGGTATCTCGACTGGCTGATCGGCCCCTTTCCGGAAATGGAGGCTCGCTATCGCGAGCGATCACCGGTTTTCCATGCCGATCGGGTCTCGAAGCCGCTCATCTTCTTCCAAGGCGACGAGGACGCCGTGGTGCCCCCGAACCAGACCGAGATCATGGTCGAAGCGTTGCGGCGCAAAGGAAATGCCGTTGGGTATTTCCTGTTCACGGGCGAACAGCACGGCTTCCGCCAGGCCGCAAACATCAAGCGCTGCCTCGATGCCGAACTCGCCTTCTATGCGGTGCAGGTGTTCCGCGTCGGGCTGACGTTCTAAGGGCGGATTCGTTCCGACATCAAGGTGATGTAGGGCGACCCTAGGTTCGGCATGCAGCGGTGTCCGACAGTCTGCCGGCCGCTCAGTAAGAAATGGCTTTAACGACAGCGGGAGAATCCCTATCTTGCGAGTGTCGGCGCGCGGCTCGACTGCCGCGCCAATTGGGAGCTTACCGGTGCTCAATCGCTTCGACCCCCATTCGTCGTCGACTGGCGAAGCGGAGGTAAAATATCTCGACGGCGATTTCCGGGTTATACGTCCGGGCGCATTCGTGCGCTGCGCGGTGACCGGGATTCCGATTCCGCTCGAGGAACTGAAATACTGGAGCGTGGAACGCCAGGAAGCGTATGCCAACCCACGAGCAGTGCTTCAACGGCTATATCCCGCGCGCAGCCGCGCTCCCTCCCCATCCACCGGGAGAGGATCGGGCTGAGTGGTTTTCACGGCTTCGACTTGCAGCGGCCCCCGGCCGAGGCTGCGTGCCTACGCTTGCCGGTAAGCGGACGACGAACGGAGGGCGGTGTCTCCTGACCGGCCGGGGAAGGCAAGGCACTGTGCAACATCGTCTTGACAGCTGGCAAATCCTGAAATGTGACCGATACGGGCAACACCATGGTTTGCCGGACCAGGTCGTCAGCAGCAGGATCTCCGCTCAGCCTCATCAGGTCTTTTTCGGTGGTCACCAGCGCGAGGCCATCCCGCTGAGCGCGGGCGAGGAGTTCCGCTATGTCACGCCTACTATAGCGATGATGGTCGGGGAACGGCCTGCGGACGATGACCGCAACGCCATGCGATTCCAGTGTGGCGAAGAACTTGGTCGGATCGGCGATCCCTGCGAAGGCCAGTGCCGGCTTGTCGGCGAGCGCCGCGACAGCCTCGGGCGCGGGATGCAAGTTCCCTTGGAATATTGGCAGACCGCGTCTTTGGGCGGCATCGACCGCGTGCCCGCTGGCACGGCCCGCCAAGCCCAACAGGACGATCGCATCCGTGTGATCGAGTTGAACCTCGAGCGGCGCTCGCAACGGCCCTGCGGGGAATACCCGGCCATTGCCGATTCCGCGGCGCCCGTCAACGACCGCGAGGGCAAGATCCTTGCTGACTGAGGGGTTCTGCAGTCCGTCATCCATGATGATCGTATCGGCGCCCCCTTTGGCTGCGGCTTTTGCGCCCGCCGGCCGATCTCGTCCCACAATGGTCGGCGCCGTGCGGGCAAGCAGCAGCGGCTCGTCCCCCACGTCGATTGCGGGTTGATGGTCGACCCGGACTGGGCCTGCAGTCCGCCCTCCATAGCCGCGGGACAAAAAAAACGGGTGACGGCCAGATTCCAGCAGAAGCCGCGCAAGCGCGATCGCGGTGGGGGTCTTGCCGGCTCCGCCCAAAGTGAAGTTGCCGACGCAGATGACCGGCACCGCCGGCTCGCAGCCTCCCCGCGCCATGCGCCGTGCTACGAACGCCCCGTAACATGCCCCGACGGGCGCCAGCAGGTTTGCCGCGACACTGCGCTCAGTCCACCAGAAAGAGGGCTCACGCATGAGCACTGCGGTTCTGGATCCGCAACTGCATGAAATAGGGCTCAAGCGCCGATACCGTCAGGTGGAGCGCCCCGCCGAGCTGGTCTACGCAACGCCTGGCCCGGGCCGCAGCGCGTGCGCGCTCGGTGCCGTCGGTGATCCAAGCTCCGACTCGCGTCGCCAACTCGCTGACATCAGAGACGAGTTCCGCAGCATCGCTGCGGTCAAGCTCCTCGTAGATCTCGCCGAAATTGGACACATGGGGACCGTGCAGGATCGCTGCGCCCAGCTTAATCGCCTCGATGGGATTTTGGCCGCCATGTCGAACCAGCGAGCCGCCCATGAATACGATCGGGGCGCGCCGATAGATCAGCCCCAATTCGCCAAGTGTATCGAAGATGTAGATGTCGGTTTCGCTCGCCGGAGATGCGCCGCGCGACCGCAATGCCCAGCGCAGGCGCGCATTGCCGGCAATTTCCGCGACGGCGGCGCCGCGGTGAGGATGCCGGGGAGCAATCACGGTCAGGAGGTCCGGAAACGTGACCTTGAGATGACGATGAACGTCGACCAAGACACTCTCTTCGCCCGGATGGGTCGAAGCCGCGGCCACGACGATCCGCCCCCTGGTCGCGTCGGTCAAAGCCTCAAGTTTCCGGCCGTCGACCGGCAGCGCCGGGACATCGAATTTGAGATTGCCGGTCACGCTGATGCGCGGCGCACCAAGGGCGCCAAAGCGCTCGGCATCGCCCGGGGAACGCACCATGCAGAGGTCGAAACGCCGCAAGAGGGTCTCGATGGTCTTGGGAAAACGGCGCCAGCGGCCATAGGAGTGCTCCGACATGCGCCCGTTGACTAGAATCATCGGGATTTGACGTTCGGAAACCATCAGAATGGTGTTGGGCCACAGGTCGGATTCGACGAACAGGGCAAGATCGGGACGCCAATGATCCAGGAACCGCGTCACAAAGGACGGCATATCGAGCGGGACAAACTGATGGAAGGCGCCGGGCGGCAACCGCTTTTGCGCCAGCGCTGCTGACGTCACAGTACCGGTCGTCACCAGAACCCTGAACCGACGCGCACGAATGTGCTCGACGAGAGGGAGCACGGCGTTGAACTCGCCCACGCTTGCGCCATGCACCCAGACGAGCGGTCCCGGCGGCCGCGGCACACTTGGCTCGCCGCATCGCTCGGCGATACGATCGGGATCTTCCTTTCCGCGCGCAAGTCGCCGTCCGAGCAGTCGCGGCGCCAGTGCCGTGCCGGCCGCCGTGACGATCCGATACGCGGAGAGCGTCATGGGTACCTGTTCAGCCGCGGTCGGCATGACGATCCTTGCGGTCGACAATCTCGTAGGCGCGATCAGTCACCTGCCGCAGCCGCCGTTCCACCAGAAGTCTGCAGTGCTCCATTGTGACGTCGTCGGCATCTGGCGGGACGGTGATGGGATCGCTCGACACGATGGCCACGCGCCCAAATGGAAGGTTGACGGTCGACCGATCCCAGTTCCTCAGCACGATACGCCTGCTGGTCGCAACCGCAACCGGATAGATCGGCCGCCCCGAGAATCGCGACAGCTTGATTATGCCAAGCCCAGCCACGCGTGCGACTTTCGGAACGTCGGCCGTCAGCGCCATGTTATACCCCTCCGCAAGGGCGTTTAGCATGGATTTGAACGCACCGACGCCGCCCTTGAGGTCGAAGCGGCGGCCATGATCTCCCGAGCCCCGCACGGTACCAATGCCGAGCCGCTCTGCCGCGTAGGCGTTGATCTCGCCGTCGCGGTGGCGCGAAATCAAGACCTTGACCCGGTGCCCGCGGCTGAGAAACGGCACCATAAAATGCTGCCCATGCCACATCGCCACGATCACTGGCTGTTTGGGTTCGACGGTCTCGTAAAGATCCGCGGGTTCGATGGTGAGACGATTGGTGAACCATACCAGCCGGAGATAGTCGGCGGCCAGAAAGCCGACGAACCGCTGTACCACTGGCGACCGCGCGATGCGTCGTGACGACAGCATGCCGGCGGTCCGGAGCCTTCTAGTGTCCGCCCTGTGGGGCTGTTTCCGGATCGAGCAGACGATGAAGATGCACGATGAAGTAGCGCACCTGTGCACTATCCACGGTCTGCTGCGCCTTTGCCCGCCACGCAACGTACGCCTTGGCGTAGTTCGGATACAGGCCAACGATGTCGACCTTGTCGAGATCTTTGAATTCGACATCTCCGATCTGGGTCAGCTCGCCGCCAAGTACGAGATGCAACAGTTGTTTGGGTTGAGTTTCGCCACTCATCTGTAGTTCCCATGAACGCCGCTCGTACGCGCGCCTCAGCCTGACAGGTCCTGCCGATTCCGCAGCAAATCGGTCAGCACCCGATGGCGCGCAATTCCCGCGGCAACAAGAACGTCGTGAACCGTCGAGGTGCCATTGTAGGCGAGTTTGCTTCCGCCGATCGTGGTCAGCGCGCCCCCCGCTTCGTGCACCAAAAGATCAGCAGCCGCAAGATCCCAATCATGGCTGGTACGACTTGCAAAGGCCGCGTCGAGCGTCCCGTCGGCGACGCGGGCGAGCCGCAGCGCCAGGGAGTGGATCCTGGGCTGGACCGTGAATGTCGGGGCGATGGTGGCAAGCCGGTCGAGAAATCCTTTGGGCCCTGCAATCCTGGCACCTGCAATCTTATCGCCCGGCGCTGCGGTGATTGGCGCTCCATTGCACGTTGCGCCGGCCCCTGCGGCAGTCAAAAACAGCTCGTCACTCACCGGGGCATAGAGCGCGGCCACCACCGGACGACGCGCTTGCGCCAGCGCCACTGAGATTGCCCAATCGGGTCGTCCGGCAATGAACGAACGGGTGCCGTCGATCGGGTCGACGATCCAGACCCGACATGCTGTAAGTCGCGCCGGGCTATCCTCGCTTTCCTCCGATAGCCAGCCCGCGTCGGGGGCGATTACGGCGAGGCGCTCTTTCAGCAGCTGATTAACCGCGATGTCGACCTCCGACACCGGCGAATTCTGTTCCTTGACCCAGGTCTTGACCGGATTGCCGAAGGCGGTGCGCGCGAGCGCGCCCGCTTCACGCATAATGGGCGCAAGCGCGTCGATCAGCGCGGATGGATTCCTGTCTCTGTACATGGCTGTCATCAAAACGCCAGATGTTCATTTTTCCGCAACGAGCGCAACACCTTGTCAATCATGATCCACGGTCAACCGCCGGAAACCGCCAGTTAACCAGGCTCTTTAAGCTGATTTGACACGATGTGACGCTATCGTCGCCGCGATCGACCAGGGACCA
>Ga0070734_10002791_pt1 | contig 19965 bp, 17 predicted proteins | sample Coa_R1_8_FD_66444 | JGI IMG/M metagenome (GOLD analysis project Ga0070734, IMG submission 66444) | Surface soil microbial communities from Centralia Pennsylvania, which are recovering from an underground coalmine fire - Coalmine... | ecosystem: Environmental > Terrestrial > Soil > Unclassified ... | reverse complement strand
GACCTCCCGGTGTTCCGGATTATACATCAGCGGGCGCGGGGGACTGCCGGCCGGAAGCCCGGTCGGCACCGGGGGCGCGGATTTCCTGGTCTTTGTACTGCAACTGATACAGCTTCCAATAGATTCCGCGCTGCGCCAGCAGTTCCTGATGCGTGCCTTGTTCGCGGAGGCGGCCCTTGTGCATCACCAAGATACGGTCGGCGCGCTGGATGGTAGAGAGGCGATGGGCAATGATGATCGAGGTTCGGCCCTCCACCATGCGGGAGAGCGCTTCCCGCACGCGGAACTCGGTCTCGGTATCGACGCTGGAGGTGGCTTCGTCGAGAATCAGGTAACGGGGGTTGTGGGCGAGCGCCCGGGCGAAGCTGATCAATTGCTTCTGGCCGGTGGACAGGCCGCTGCCGCGCTCGCGAATCGGGTGTTCGAATCCCTGGGGCAGGCTGTGGATAAAATCGAGCAGGTTCACCCGTTCGGCGGCGGTCTCCACCTCTTCGCGGGCGATGGCTTCGGTGCCGAGGCGGATGTTCTCTTCCAGCGTGCCGGTGAACAGAAAGGGATCCTGAAGAACAACGCCAAATTGGCGGCGGAGTTCCAGCGGATCCAGATCGCGGATATCGATGCCGCCGATGCGGACGGCGCCGCGCTGCACGTCATAGAATCGCATCAGGATACTGATGAGCGTGGTTTTGCCGGCGCCGGTGTGGCCGACAACCGCAATCGTTTCTCCCGGCGTCATGGTGAAGCTGACATCCTGCAGCACCCAATCCTCGCCGTTGTATGCAAACCAGACATGATCGAACTCGATGGCCGCGATGCGATCCGGGACGGGGCGCGGCGAGGCGGGCGGAAGGATCAGGGTCGGTGTATCGAGCAGCTTGAAAATCCGTTCGGAGGAGGCCATGGCGGACTGAAGGATGTTGTACTTCTCGCTTAAGTCCTGAATGGGGCGAAAGAACCGCTGTCCGTATTGCAGGAAGGCGACGACGACGCCGAGCGTCAGCCGGCCGGCGGTGATGCGGAAGCCGCCATAGGTCAGAATGCCGGCCAGAGCGAGCATCGAGATGAATTCCACAACCGGATAGAACCAGCCGTAGGCGGTGATGGCGTCCTTGTACGCCAGCATATGCTGGCGATTGATTTCCTCGAATTCGCGGTTGCTGCGTTTTTCGCGATTGAACAATTGGAGCACGACGATGCCCGTGATCTGCTCCTGCAGGTAGGCGTTGATACGGGCAATCGCGACGCGGATACGGCGATAGCTTTGGGTTACGGTCCGGCGGAAGATCCAGGTCACGAGGATGACGAACGGCATGGCGGCAAGCATGATCGAGGTGAGCAGGGGGCTCATCTGAAACATCACCGCGACGATGAGTGCGAGTACGAGCACGTCGCCCAGGATGGTCACCAGGCCTGAGGAGAACAGATCGTTCAGAACATCGACATCGGTGGTGACGCGCGTCACGAGGCGGCCGACCGGGTTGCGGTCGTAAAATGCGAGGTCCAGGCGCTGCAGGTGCTCCATGAGCTGGCGGCGGAGGTCGAACATGGCCAGCTGGCCGGTGTATTGCATTAAGTACATCTGCACAAATTCGGAGACGAAGGTGCCGGCGAGAACGCAAAGATAGAGAAGCCCGATGGCGGTGAGGCCATTCCAGGGATCGAGGGGCAGCCAGGAATCCAGAAACGTACGGGGCGAAGCGGGGCTTGGGCTGACGTACTTATCCACGGCTACTTTGGTAAGCAGCGGACCGAGGATCTGCATGCCGGATTGCACGAGGAGAAATACGAGAGAGATGGACACGAGCTTGGAATACGGGCGCATGTAGGTCAGGAGGCGCCGCATGAGCCGTGAGTCGTAAGCCTTGCCGAGAACCTCTTCTTCCACTGTCTCCAGTGTAGCGTCGTGATTCTTGCATGCAGGGGAGCGCGGTAATTGTCTCGGAACATACAAAAACCGCGAAATTGGCGCCTCTTCACCGTGACAAATCGATTAATCTTAAGTGTTGCCTCCCCGAAAGACATCGATGGCGACCCCCCTTCGGGTACTTTTCATTGGTGATCAGGGCGCTGAAGCTGTGTCGACCGAGCTCCAGCGAGGCGGCTTCGAACCCGAGTTCCGGAAAATCTTGACAGGGCAGGGGCTACGGGATGCGTTGAGCGAGAACTGGGAAGTTGCGATCTCGGATTTTGCCGTGGGGGACTTCGGCGCGATCGCGGCGTTGAACCTGATCCAGGAACGGGGCGTGGACCTGCCGTTGATCGTGGTGACGGGAAAGATCCGGGACGGCGATGTGGTGGCGGTGCTCAAGGCAGGCGCGGCGGACCATCTGACCAGAAGCAACCTGATGCGCCTCAACGCGGCGGTAGAACGCGAGTTGCGGGCGGCGCGGCTGCGCCGGGAACGCAATCGGCTGGAGGAGCAGTTCCGGCAGGCGCAGAAGATGGAAGCGGTCGGCCGCCTGGCGGGCGGGGTAGCGCACGATTTCAATAACCTGCTGACGGTCATAACCGGATACAGCGACCTGCTGCTGAGCGGCCGCGATCTGAAAGAAGCGCAGCGAACCGCGCTGGAGGAGATCCGGCGGTCGGCGGAGCGCGGCGGCGCGTTGACGAACCAGTTGCTGGCCTTCAGCCGGCGCCAGCCGCTGCAGACGCGGATGGTTCACCTGAACGAACTGGTGCTGCAAATCGAACGGCTGTTGCGGCGACTGATCGGGGAAGATATCGAGCTCATCACGATCCCGGCGGCCAAGCCGGACGTGGTATCGGCCGACCCGGGCCGGCTCGAGCAGGTCCTGATGAACCTGGCGGTGAATGCGCGAGATGCGATGCCCAAGGGCGGGAAGCTGACCATCGAGACGGGCGTAGAGGACCTGAGCGAAGCTGTGTTAGCCAAGCAGCTGGGGGTCGAACCGCGGCGGTACGTGACCATTTCGATTACGGACACGGGAACCGGCATGGATGCAGACACGCAGAGCCACCTGTTCGAGCCGTTCTTCACGACCAAGAGCGCGTCGCGCGGCACGGGTTTAGGACTGGCGACGGCTTACGGCATTATTCGGCAGAGCGGCGGGGCGATAGGGTTCTCGAGCGAGGTGGGCGCCGGGACCAGCGCGATTGTGTATTTGCCCATGGTGCAGGAAAGAACGGAGACCGCGGCGGAACGAGGCGCTTCCGACGAGCGGCTGACGGGCGTCGAGACGATCCTGCTGGTGGAAGACGAAGCGCGAGTCCGCAAATTGATTGTGGACGTGCTGACGGCCCGGGGATACCAGGTGCTGGAAGCGACGCGCGGTGCGGACGCGGTGCGGCTGTGCCAGCTGCGCTGTTCGCAGATCGATCTGGCGGTGGTCGACGTGGTGATGCCTGAAATGAGCGGACCGGAACTGGTGCGCGAGATTACCCCACTCGAGCCCCACATGCGGGTTCTGTACATTTCCGGGTACACCGAAGAGGCGATGGTGCATCACGGCATTGAAGAATCCGGCGCGGCTTTCCTGCAGAAGCCATTTCTGCCGGATGTGCTGGCGCGCAAGGTGCGCGAGGTACTGGACGGCCGCAGCAGCTCCGCGCCGAAGCCGTAGCGTTACAGAACCGTCGCAAATTCGCGGGCGCGCCAATAATTCCGCAAGTAGGATCCGACCATGCGATCGGCCACCGAGACGTGATCGCGCATCCAGCAGGCGAGCGCTTCCAGCGATTCAGACATCGGCCGCGGCTCGCCTCGCTGCAGGTCGCGCTCGAAAGCGGCAATCTTTGAGCGGGCCGTGCGGTGCTGGCGCTCATGCCAGGCATAGGCGGGATACTCGGCTTCGCGCATCAGCCGCTCTTCGTACGCGAAATGAGTGTTGACTTCCGCGGCGAGGCGGTTGCACAGCAGAGCCACGCGGGTGGTTCTGCCTCCGTCCAGCAGCGCCTGGCGAATTTCGGCGGCAATGCGGAACATCTCCTGGTGCTCGGAATCGATATGCGGAATGTGGACGGCGTACTGGTCACTCCATCGCAGGCTTCGCACAACCTTATTTTAGGACTATTTTATCTTCTTTGCCACGAGCCGAAACGGGTGGGCGGCAACCGCATGCCTCGCCTTCCCGCCATGCTTTCTCCAGGTCGTGCCAGGTCTGCTCGCTGATGGGGGCGGGGCTGGCGATCGGCTCGACGTCGAAACAGCGGTTGTGAAGATAGCAATCGAGCTTCTGCCGCATAGCGCCGCGGGCGCGGTGGAGACGAGTCTTGACGGTCTCGACCGTGAGGTCGAGAATCTGCGCGGTCTCCTCGGTGGAGAGCTGCTCGACATCACGCAGCAACACGACGCAGCGGTACGGCGGGGGTAATTCGCTGATGACCTGGTGCAGGACCGCACGGACTTCCGATCGCTGGAGCTCATCTTCGGGGAGCCTTGCCGAATCGGTGATTTCCGCGGCGGGCGGCAGATCTTCGACCGAAAGCTCATGCTCGGGCGCGAAGACGCTCTTGCGCCGCTGCATCAGACAGGCGTTTTTCGCGATGCGGAAGATCCAGGCCCGAACGTGCTCCGGTTCCCGAAGGCCGCTGAAATTCTGGAACACCTTGAGAAGAGTTTCCTGGGCGACTTCTTCGGCGTCTTCCGCCTGCCCGCACATCATCAGGCTGTAGTGGAAAATCTTCGATCGAAAATGCTCGACGAATCGTTCAAACGCCTGGGGCTCGCCCGCGGTCAGCGCACGGGCGAGTTCCACTTCGGATTGCCGGTCCAAACTACGATTGTAGCGCCCCGCAACGGACCACCGTTTCGATCTGAGGCGGATTCAGCAATGTGTTATGAATCAGGCATTTGTGCACGGCGCGCAGCACCCCGGCTTCGTGCTGCGGCTCGAGTGAGGCAGCGAGCACCTCGATGCGGAACGAGCCGAGCCGGGCAGGCTGCGGGGCCTTTTCGGCGCTTACCTTGATTTCAAGATCCGGACAAGCCAGCGCATGCGCGTTCAGATACTGGGCCACGTAAAAGCCGGCGCAGGTTCCGAGCGAAACCAGGAGGAACTCGGGCGGGGTCATGCCTTCGTCGTAGCCGCTGTTATCCAAAGGCTGATCGCAGACCACGCGATGCCCGCGCGCTTCAGCCTCAAACTGAAGGTCCCCGAGATGTCGAACCGTGATTTCCATATTCGTCCTGAAAGATGCAGTCTCCGGAGAAAGGTGACAGCGTCACCTTTTTCACCCTTCTGCATCCTTTTCAGCGATGCACAAAGCGGTATTTCTTTTGACCGCGCAGGCAGTCTGGGCGCAGGAGCCGCTGGCGCTCCGGGATGCGGTCCGGCTGGCGCTGCGCGCGAACCCGGCGATAGTGGCGGCTTCGGAAAGTATGGCCGGAGCGCAGACGCGCATTGACCAAGCCCGCGGCGGCAGGCTCCCGAAGGTAAACTATTCGGAATCGTTTACCCGCAGCGATAATCCGGTTTACGTCTTTAGCTCACTGTTAACGCAACACCAGTTTGGCGCCGGGAATTTCGAGCTCGGGCCGCTCAACCGGCCGGACGCGCTCAACAATTTTCAATCGCAATTGAGTTTTGAGCAGACGCTCTATGACGGGGGCCAGACCCATCAGGCAGTGAAAGCGGCCGGGCTGGGCCGGCAGATGTCGGAAGAGGAAGCGCGCAGCGTGCGCATGAAAACGATCGCGGCGGCGGCGCGCGCATATTATGACGCGGTGCTGGCGCGCGAGAGTCTGAAGACGGCGGAGCAGGCGGTGCGCTCGGCCACGGCGGACTTGAAGCGTGCGGAGAACGTGCGGGCGGCGGGCTTGTCCACCGATGTCGACGTGTTGTCGATCCGGGTGCACCTTGCCGAGGTAACGGAGCAGCGGATCCGGAGGGCAGCCGATCTCGACGTGGCGCGGGCAGCGCTCAACGATTCCCTGGGGCTGCCGCTCGACACGGAGCACGCACTCACGACGGGATTGTCGGCGGCCGACGGGCCCGAAATGGGGGCGGAACAATTGGAAAGTGATGCCCGCCGGGAGCGGCCGGAGTTGCGGCAGGCGCGTCTGGCCGCTGATCTGGCCCGGACGCAGGCCGATTCCTCCCGGAGTTTGCTGTGGCCGCAGGTGAGCTTTCGTTCCATGGTCGAACTGGACCGCCAGGGACTTGTGACGCGCGGCGGAGCCAACTGGCTGGCGTCGGTTTCTGTCCGGTGGAATGTGTTCAATGGATTTTCCGATAAGGCGCGCATCGCCGAGGCGGAGCATTCGGTGCGGCGCGCGTACGCGGATGCGCAACGCGCTGACTCGGCGGTGCGGCTCCAGGTGCGGCGCGCGCACGCGGACTGGCGCGCGGCCGAAGAACGAATCGAAGTCGCGCGGGCCGCGGTCGCAGAAGCCGAGGAGAGCCTGCGCATCACGCAAAACCGGTACGAAGCCGGTATGAGTAATGTGACCGATTTGCTGCGCAACGAGACGGCGTTTCTCGAGAGTCAGACCCGGTATCTGGCCGCGGTTCATGATCAGCGGGTCGCCGCCTTGATGATTGAATTCGCGGCGGGGCGCCTCGCCGTCGATTCGGAGGTCCTCAACTGATGAAAACGATATTTGCGCTGCTTCCGGCAATGGTTCTGATTTCCTGCAGCCGAGAGGAAGCGGCACGCCCCAAGCCGGCAAAGACGACGTCCATTCCGGTGAGTGTGGCGGCCGTTTCGATGCAAAGCTGGCCTGATGTCTACGAAGCTACGGGGACGGTCCGCGCGCGCACGACGGCGACGCTTGCCAGCAAATTGATGGGCTATGCGCAGCAGGTTTCTGTGCAGGTGGGAGACCGTGTTCGCGAACACCAGGTGCTGGTCACGCTGGACGCGCAGGATCTCGAAGCCAACCTGCGCCGCGCCGAAGCGGGACGCGCGGAAGCAGTCAGCGCGCGGCCGGAGGTGGAGAACGGCATCGCCGCGGCGAAGGCGAATTTCGAGCTGGCGCGGGCCACGTTCCGGCGCATCGACGAGCTGGCCGCCAAGAAATCCGTTTCGAGCCAGGAATTCGACGAAGCTTCGGCCCGCCTCAAAGCGGCCGAGGCAAGCTATGAAATGGCGCGGGCCAGGCGCGAACAGCTGCAATCCAGAATCGCCCAAGCGGAACAAGAGCAGAGGGCGGCGCAGATTATGCGCGATTATGCGGTGATCGGGGCCCCATTTGCCGGAATCGTTACGGCCAAATCGGTGGAGCCGGGTAACCTGGCAGCGCCCGGCGTGCCCCTGCTGACGATCGAGCGCGAGGGCGGCTACCGGCTGGAAGCCGAAATTGACGAATCGAAGCTGGCGGCGGTGCGCGCCGGTCACGGCGTGAAAGTAACGATCGATGCGCTGGGCCGCACGTTTGATGCGCGGGTCTCGGAGGTGGCGCCGGCGGTCGATACCGCCTCGCGCGCTTACACCGTGAAAATCGATTTGCCCGCCGCGCCGCAGCTGCGCTCGGGATTGTTCGGCAAAGCCGTGTTCTCCCTGGGTGAACGACAAACGCTGGCGATTCCGTCGAAGGCCCTGCGGGAGAACGGACAGCTGCAATCGGTATTTGTCGTGGCGAACGGCGAAGCGCGGACGCGCCTGATCACCACCGGGCGGCGCTATCAGGGCCAGGTCGAAGTGCTTTCCGGGCTCAATGCCGGCGAGATGATAGCGGCGGGACCGCCGGCTGAATTGACGGATGGAGCGTGCGTGGAGGTACGTCCGTGAAACGGCTTGGTCCGGCGGGCCGTTTTGCGCAGGCGTGGATTTCGTCGAAGCTGACACCGCTGGTGATCATGGGGGCGCTGCTGACCGGCGCCTTCGCCGTCTGGAAGCTGCCGCGAGAAGAGGAGCCGCAGATCGTCGTTCCGATGATCGACGTGATGGTGCAACTGCCGGGGGCTTCGGCGCGCGAAGTGGAAGAGCGCGTTACCAAGCCGATGGAGAAACTGCTCTGGGAGATCCCGGGGGTGGAGTACATTTATTCCACTTCGAGTCCGGGGCAGTCGCTGGCGATTGTCCGCTTTTACGTCGGGCAAGACGAAGAAAAGAGCATCGTGCGGCTCAACCAGAAACTGTACGCGAACTTCGACCTGATCCCGCCGGGAGCCTCGCAGCCTCTGGTCAAACCGCGGTCGATTGACGACGTGCCGATCCTGGCGGTGACTCTTTCGAGCAAACGTTACGGCGATTTCGAGTTGCGGCAGATTGCGGCGCAAGCCGATGATTCGATCAAGCAGGTTAGCGACGTTTCGGCGGTGACCCTGATCGGCGGCCAGCGCCGGCAGGTGCGGGTTACGCTCGATGAAGCCAGGCTCGCGGCGTACAACCTGGCGCCGCTGCAGGTAGCGGCCTCACTCGGAGTTGCAAACCGGCGGCTGGATTCCGGCCGGTTCGTGCAGTTAAACCACGAATACCTGCTGGAGACCGGAGAGTTTCTGCGAACGCCTGAGGATGTTGGCAGCGTGGTAGCCGGCGTGGCCCGCGGCAAGCCCGTCTACGTGCGCAACGTGGCTGATGTGAGCGAAGGCGGTGAGGAACCGGCCGAGTATGTGCGTATGGTGCGGGCCGGCGACCGCCAATTCCTGCCGGCCGTTACGCTCTCGATCGCCAAACGCAAAGGCGCCAATGCCGTGACCGTATCGGACAACGTGCTGCGCCGCCTCGATCTGCTGAAGGGCTCGGTTATTCCTTCCGGCGTTCGCGTGGATATCACCCGAAATTACGGCGAAACCGCCGCGGAAAAATCGAACGAGCTGCTGTTGCACATGCTGATTGCGGTGATCTCGGTGAGCCTGCTGATTGCGATCACGCTCGGATTCCGCGAATCGCTGATTGTCTTCCTGGCGATCCCGGTGACGCTGGCGCTGACGCTGGCGGTGTTCTATCTGTACGGCTACACGCTGAACCGGATTACGCTGTTTGCGCTGATCTTTTCCATCGGCATTTTGGTGGATGACGCCATCGTCGTGGTGGAAAATATCGTCCGCCACTGGCGCATGCCCGCCAATCAGGGGCGGCCGCCGTTCGAAGTGGCGGTGGAAGCCGTCGACGAAGTCGGGAACCCGACGATCCTCGCCACTCTCACGGTGGTTGCGGCGATTTTACCGATGGCATTCGTGGGCGGCCTGATGGGCCCTTATATGCGGCCGATTCCGATTGGCGCCAGTGCCGCCATGGTCTTCTCGCTGATGGTGGCGTTCCTGGTGACGCCGTGGGCGGCGGTACGAATTCTAAAGGCGCATCAGGGCGGCGCGCATGGCGAGCGCGAAGACCGCCTGACCCGGCTTTACCGCCGCGTGATGGGAGGCATCCTGGGTCACGCGCCGATGCGCTGGGGATTTCTCGCGATGGTGGTCGTGCTCCTGCTCGGCTCGGTTTCGCTCTTTTATTTCCAGTTCGTCAAGGTGAAGATGCTGCCGTTCGACAACAAGAGCGAATTTCAAGTGATCGTCGACATGCCCGAAGGGACGCCCCTGGAAGAGACTGCGCGCGCGGCCGATGCTCTGGCCCGCGCCGCGCTCGATCAGAATGAAGTTGTCAACGTTCAAAGCTACGCGGGAACTGCCTCGCCCTTCAACTTCAACGGGCTGGTGCGGCATTACTATATGCGTCGCGGCTCGGGTGTGGCCGATCTCCAGGTCAACCTGCTTCCGAAGAGCGAGCGCAGGCTGCAGAGCCACGATATTGCCAAGCAGGTTCGGACGCGCCTGGTTCCGGTGGCCGCCCGCTACGGGGCGCGGATCAAGGTAGCCGAAGTGCCGCCGGGTCCGCCGGTCCTCCAGACTCTGGTTGCCGAAGTGTACGGACCTTCGCAGGAACAGCGCATCGATATCGCGCGCCGCATCCGCGACTTGTGGAAACGGACCGATGGCGTCGTCGATGTCGACTGGTACGTAGAGGACGACCAGACGAAATGCAGACTGGTGGTGGACAGTGAAAAAGCCGCGCTCCACGGGATTACCGAAGACGACATCGCGCGAACGGTGCAGGCCGCGTCCGCCGGGTACACCGCCGGCCTGCTGCACGTCGATTCAGCCAAGGAAGACGTGCCGATCGTGGTGCGGCTCGACCGGCCGTCCCGCTCCTCCACGGATAGCCTGCTCAATCTCAAGATTGCCGGCGGAGGCGGGAGTCTCGTGTCGCTTCGGGAGTTGGTGCGCAATCAGCCGACGCTCGACGACAAGAGCATATATCACAAGAATTTAATGCCGGTGACGTATGTCACCGGTGACGTGGCCGGCGCGATGGAAAGCCCGGTTTACGCCGTTTTGAAGCTCGGGCCCGAAATGAAAAAAATCAAAGCGCCGGAAGGCTATGAAATCGAACAACACATGGCGGCTCAGCCTTTCGATGCCGGCCGCTACGCGATGAAGTGGGATGGCGAGTGGCACATCACCTATGAGGTCTTTCGCGACCTGGGTATTGCGTTCGGCGCCGTGCTGATTTTGATCTATGCGCTGGTGGTCGGCTGGTTCCAGTCTTTCGTAACGCCGCTGGTGATCATGGCGGCGATCCCGTTCTCACTGGTCGGCATCCTGCCGGCGCACGGGCTGCTGCACGCGTTCTTCACGGCCACTTCCATGATTGGATTCATTGCCGGGGCGGGAATCGTGGTGCGCAATTCGATCATCCTAGTGGATTTCATCGAACTGCGGCTGCGCGAAGGCATGCCGCTCGACCAGGCGGTTATCGACGCCGGGGCGGTCCGGTTCCGTCCCATGCTGCTGACGGCGGCGGCGGTGGTCGTGGGCTCGGCAGTGATTCTCTTCGATCCGATCTTTCAAGGCCTGGCTGTGGCCCTGATGGCGGGCGAAGTGGCTTCGCTCGCGCTCTCACGCATGACGGTGCCGATCGTTTACTTCATTGTGAATCGAAAAAGGAAAGCAATATGACGATTGAACGTTATCTCCGCATGATCGCCGGCTTCTTCGTGATGGTGAGCGTCGCCGCAGGCTACTGGATCCATCCTGCCTGGCTGCTGTTCACCGCTTTTGTGGGGCTGAACCTGTTCCAATCTTCGTTTTCGAACTGGTGCCCGATGATGACGTTCCTACGCAAGCTGGGCGTCCGTTCTTAGCTTCAGCGAACTGTAAGTCCGATAACATCTCGTTCCCGCCTTGCGAACGTCCCCGGCGGTAAGACGGCAGCGCTAACAGTGGCAGAACTCTTGCTGCACCATGGGCGACCGGCGCCGAATCTAAACAATCGGAGTACGCGGAAAGCACGGGACTTCATGGGCGATTTAGAAGTCGAACCGAAGCACGAGGAAACACCGGAGCCGCCATCGGATTCGGAACGGCAACGCGACGCGGCCCCGCGGCGCCCGTTGCGGCGGAGGCTGTCGTATTTCCGCCAGCACCCGCGCGCCAAATGGGTGATTTTGGCAATTGTCGTGGTGCTTGCGGTTGCAGGCTACCTGATCTGGCAGTACGAATCGGCACGCGAGTCGACCGACGATGCTCAGATCGAAGGGCACATTGACCCCATTAGCGCGCGCGTGGGCGGCCGCGTGATCGCGGTTAATTTCGAAGACAACCAGTATGTCCGGGCGGGGACGGTCCTGGTGCAAATCGACCCGCGCGATTATCAGATAGCGCTAGAGCGCGCCGAAAGCGATCTGGCGACAGCGCGCGCCACCGCGCAAGCGGCGCGGACGAATGTCCCGATTCTGACGACGACCACCGGCAGTCAGACCTCGACGGCCCGCGCCGGGCTCGAGCAGGCGCAATCGGGTGTGACCGCGGCGGAGAAAGAAGTCGACGCGGCGAAATCGCGCCTTTCGGCGGCGAAGGCTAATCTCGGCGAGGCCCAGGCGAGTTACGCGAAGGCCGCAGCCGACGTCGAACGCTACAAACCTCTGCTGGCGCACGATGATATTTCCAAGCAGCAGTTTCAGGCGGCCGTCACCGCGGCCGACGTGGCGCAAGGCGGGGTCGATGCAGCGCGCGCCGCAATCGCCGAGGCGGAACAGGGAATTGCCGTCGCGCAGAGCCATGTCAGTCAGGCGCGCGCCAGTGTGGCGCAGGCCGAGGCGAACGTCCGCGCCGCCTCGTCAGCGCCGCAACAGATCGCGGTTTCCCGAGCTCAGGCCAACGCGGCGAACGGGCGCGTTCTCGAGGCGGAGGCCGCGGTCGACCAGGCCCGCTTAAATCTCCAGTACACGACCGTGACCGCTCCGGTTGCGGGAATGCTCCAGAAAAAGAGCGTGGAGATTGGACAGAACGTGCAGCCGAACCAGCCGCTGGCGGCGATCGTTCCGCTCGAGGACATCTGGGTGACCGCCCTGTTCAAAGAGACGCAGATGCGCTACATGCAGCCCGGCCAGCGGGTGACCATTTCGGTGGATACCTATGGCGGCCGCAAGTACGAGGGTTATGTCGAAAGTATTGCCCCGGCCACGGGCGAGACGTTCAGCCTGCTGCCTCCGGAAAACGCGAGCGGCAATTACGTGAAGGTGGTCCAGCGCATTCCGGTGCGCATCCGTTTTAAGAGCGGGCAGGATCCGCAGTATTTGCTGCGGCCGGGCATGTCGGTCGAGCCGACCGTGATGGTGAAGTAACGGGATGACGCGCGTCATCACCATTGGACGCGAGTTTGGAAGCGGCGGTGCCGAAATGGCGGGCCTCCTGGCGGAGCTTCTGGGATGGAAACTGATCGATCGCGCTTTTATTGATGCGGTGGCGGAACTCGCCAAGGTCAGTCCGGCCGAGGTCGAGCGCTGCGACGAGCGCATCGATTCCTGGTTCCACCGCGCGGTCAAGGCGCTCTGGCACGGCGGCTACGAAGGGGTGGCCTCTTCCACCGCCACGGCGCCGCTGATCTTCGATGCCGACGCCACAGCGCGCCTGGCGCGCCGCGTGATCGACGAGGCCGCCGCGCTCGGCGAGTGCGTAATTGTCGGTCGCGGAGCCCAGTGTATCCTGCACGACCGCGCCACCGCCTTCCACGTTTTCGTGTATGCGCCGTGGAACGAACGGGTCGACCGTATCCGGCGCCGGCTCGGTTGCGGCGACCCGGAGGCCGCGATTTGGAACACCGATCACTTCCGGGAAAATTACATCCGCCGCCACTTTAATGAGAATTGGACCGACCCGCATCTCTACGACCTGATGGTGAACTCCTGCGTCGGCTTGGGACGCGCGGCACGCACCATCGCCTGCGCCGCAGGGCTCGAGGTGCGACGTGCCTGACGAACGGCCGTACCAACCCGCCGTCAATCCATGGATCGTAGCCATCTCGGTGATGTTCGCAACGTTTATGGAGGTGCTGGACACGACGGTTGTCAACGTCTCTCTTCCCCACATCGCCGGCAGCTTGTCCGCCACTGTCGACGAAGCGACATGGGCGCTGACCTCGTACCTGGTGGCGAACGCCATTGTTCTGCCCCTCACGGGATGGCTCGCCAGTTACTTTGGCCGGAAACGGCTGCTCATTACGGCGGTGATGGGCTTCACGGGAGCTTCGTTTTTGTGCGGCCTGGCGCCAAGCCTGCCGATCCTGATTGTGTTTCGAATTGTCCAGGGCGCGACCGGCGGCGCTCTGCAGCCTCTGTCGCAGGCCGTGATGCTCGAGGCGTTTCCCGCGCGAGACCGGGGCAAGGCCATGGGGCTCTGGGGACTGGGGGTTGTCGTCGCGCCGATGCTGGGGCCGGTCCTCGGCGGCTGGCTCACCGACAGCTACAGCTGGCGATGGGTCTTCTATATCAACCTGCCGGTCGGATTGGTATCAATCATCATGACCCGCATGTTCATCTTCGATCCGCCTTACATTCGCCGGCCTCGAGCCGGCATCGACTATTGGGGAATCGGAATGCTGGCGGTGGGAATCGGAGCGCTTCAGGTGGTGCTCGATAAAGGCCAGGAGGAGGACTGGTTCTCCTCGCACATGATCACGGTGCTGGCTTTGACCGCGGGCCTCTGTCTCACGGCGTTTATCATCTACGAACTGCTGGCGCGGAATCCAGTGGTCAATCTGCGGGTGTTCCAGGTGCGCACCTACGGCACTGGCGTCTTCCTCATGACGATAGTGGGATTCGTCCTATACGGCAGCCTGGTGCTGCTGCCTGTGTTCCTGCAGACGCTGCTCGGATATCCGGCCCTCCAGGCGGGAATCGCGATGGCGCCGCGCGGCCTGGGGTCCTTTATCGCGATGCCGGTGACCGGCGCCATCCTCTCGCGGTTCGACCCGCGCAAACTCCTTGGCATCGGGCTGATCGGAGCTGCCATCACTCTCTTCCAACTGTCGCGCCTGAGCCTGAATGCAGGCTACTGGGATATTTTCTGGCCGCAGTTTTACCAGGGCCTGTCGCTGGCACTGTTATTTGTGCCGCTCACTACCGTGACGATGGATCCGATCCGCCGCGAAGAAATGGGCAATGCCACCAGCATTTTTAATCTAATGCGGAATCTGGGAGGCAGTTTCGGAATTGCCGCCAGCACCACCCTGCTGGCGCGCCATCAGCAATTGCACATCAACCGGCTCGGTGCGAACGTCAATATCTACAACCCGGCGGCGCAAGCCGCGATCGATCGGATGCGGAACGGCTTTCTCGGCGCCGGGGATGATCCGGTGACCGCCACGAACCGGGCATACGGCGCCCTCTTCGGCCAGGTTCAGCAGCAAGCTTCGATGCTTTCGTTCGTGGATGTGTTCCACCTGCTCGGCGTCATCTTTCTTCTGGTCGTCCCCGCGTTGCTCCTGATGAAGCGCCCGCGTCACGCCGGCCCGGTCGCGATGCACTAAGAAGCCCGAAGCCGGTTACCGCGAATTATGCTAGTTTCAGATTTATGGATGCGCTTGCCATCCATCGCTTGCATTTTGCCTTCACGGTCACCTTTCACTATCTATTTCCGCAATTGACGATGGGGCTGGCGTTTCTGATTGTCGTGCTCAAAACCGTCGCACTGCGCACCGGCGACCCGCACTACGACCAGGCTGCACGGTTCTGGGGCAGAGTGTTAGCCATCAATTTTGCAATGGGTGTGGTCACCGGCATTCCCATGGAGTTCCAGTTCGGCACGAACTGGGCGCGCTTCTCCAGAGCGGCCGGAGGAGTGATCGGCCAGACGCTGGCGATGGAAGGAGTATTCTCGTTCTTTCTCGAATCCAGTTTCCTCGGCGCCTTCCTGTTCGGTGAGAAGCGGCTCGGACCGAAAGCCCATTGGGTTTCGGCGCTGCTGGTCTTTGTGGGTTCGTGGCTCTCCGGCTTTTTTATAATCGCCACCAACGCCTGGATGCAGTATCCCTCCGGCTACCGCGTGGGACCGAATGGTGAAATCGTCCTGACGAGTCTGTGGCACTTACTCGTCAATCAATGGCTGTTCTGGCAATACCTGCACAACATGATCGGATCGGTGGTCACTGCGAGTTTCGTGATGGCCTCCATCGGCGCGTATTACCTTCTGGCGCGCAGCCATGAAGCGTATGGCCGCACCTTCGCGCGGACCGGCGTGATTGCCGGCGTGGCCTCCTGCTGCTTAATGCTGTTTCCCACCGGCGACCAGCAAGGCAAAAATATCGCATTCCTTCAACCGCCCACCCTGGCGGCCATGGAGGGTCTGTTTCAGACGCAGACCGGCGCCCCCCTGGCGATTTTGGGGCAGCCGGATATGGACAGGCAGCGGCTTGATAACCCGCTGGTGGTCCCCAACGCGCTGAGTTTTCTGACGTACCGCCGTTGGAAGGCCGAGGTCAAAGGGCTCGACGATTTTTCACGGGACTGGTGGCCCGATAACATTCCGCTGCTGTATTACTGCTATCACATCATGGTCGGCTTGGGCACGATTTTCATCGCGGTCCTGCTGGTGGCGGCCTTCCTGTTGTGGCGCGGCCGCCTGTATCTCTCGCGGCCGATGCTGTGGGTGCTGATGCTGGCCCTGCCGTTTCCTTATATCGCAACCACCGCCGGTTGGATGACAGCCGAACTCGGCCGCCAGCCCTGGCTGATTTATGGGCTCTTCCGGACGGTCGAAGGCACGTCGGCGCGCGTCTCGCCGGGCAACGGCCTGTTCACCCTGATCGGTTTTATGGGCATTTACGGATTATTGGCCGTTCTTTTCCTGTTCCTGGTACACCGGGAAATCGAGCACGGGCCGGAGGCATGATGCCTACCATCTGGTTTTGTCTCGTCGCGGTGATGATCGCGGTATATGTCGTTCTCGATGGCTTCGATCTGGGCGCCGGCATCCTGCACCTTTCGGTCGCGCGAACCGACGACGAGCGCCGCGCCGTGCTTGCCTCCATTGGACCGGTCTGGGACGGCAACCAGGTCTGGCTGCTGGCCGGCGGCGGCACGCTGTACTTCGCGTTCCCTGCTCTCTATGCATCAGGGTTCAGCGGTTTTTATCTGCCGCTCATGATCGTGCTCTGGCTGCTTATCTTGCGAGGCATCTCGATTGAGTTCCGAAACCATATTCGCGGCGGCGTCTGGGAGCCCTTCTGGGACGCGGTCTTCTGCGGCGCCAGTGCTTTGCTGGCGATCTTCTTCGGCGCCGCGCTGGGCAACGTGGTGCGCGGCGTGCCGCTCGACGCGTCGGGCTACTTTTTTTTGCCGCTGTGGACTGATTTCTCCGCCGACCGGGAAGCCGGCATCCTGGATTGGTATACCGTGCTGATCGGCATCGCGTCGCTTCTGACCCTGGCCGAACACGGTGCTTTATGGCTGGCTTTGAAAACCGGGGGCGCCGTCGAAGTCCGCGCCCGCCGAATGGCGGCGCGGTTGTGGTGGGGCGTGCTGGCTGCCGTAATCGTAATTACAGCCGCAAGCTTCGCGGTTCAGCCCCACTTAGCCGTGAGCTTTCGCGAGCGGCCGTGGGGCTGCATTTTTCCGTTACTCGCCATAGCCGGCTTGATCCTGATGAGATTTCGCAATGCGCGTCCGGCTTTTTTGGGATCGTGCGTTCATATTATCGGCATGCTGACGAGCGTTGTGTTCGGCCTGTATCCCTACGTCTTGCCCTCCAACTCGAATCCTGCGCTGTCGCTCACGGTTCAAAACGCGGCGGCGGCTCCCTACGGCTTGCGAATCGGTTTGATCTGGTTCGCGCCGGGCATCGCTCTCGCGATCGGCTACTTCGTCTTCACCTACCGTAGCTTTGCCGGCAAGACGCCCGCATAAAAGAATGCCGCGTGCTGCGAAAATCCCGTTGAACATTCTCCACCGTTAACGTTTGTTATCGCTGCTCACCGCGCTACGATGGAGCTATGGAGACGGTGCCCGCGCCGGAACCGCAATGGCACGCGCTCAAAGATGAAGAGTTACTAAAGCTTCGTATCTGCGATCTGGCAGTAAAGATCGAGGGTAGCGAATTGGAACCGCGGATCGAACAGTTAAGGGGAGAACTTACCGCGCGGGGAGTCAGCCTTCATCCCGATTGTTACTTAGGTGATGAATGGTTTTCTCCCGAAGGCGTGCCCGCCATCGCTATCCCGTTTTACCTTGCGCATCCGAGGCTGAAGGCTCTCGAACACCGGCAGATGATGGAAGTCGAAGGGGGTACGCCGGAGTGGTGCCTCATGTTGCTGCGCCACGAGTGCGGCCATGCCGTCGACCATGCGTACCGCTTCTCAACCCGCAAAGACTGGCACGCCGTGTTTGGGAGCCCGGAAACCGAATACACACCGGAGACGTACCGCCCTCGCCCGTATAGCCGAAGTTTCGTGCAGCACTTACCCAATTGGTATGCGCAAGCACATCCGGATGAAGACTTTGCTGAAACATTTGCAGTATGGTTGGGAATGGATCCCGACGCGTGGCGCGCGCACTATAAGGGGTGGAAAGCTGTCGAGAAGCTCGAATATGTGCATGGTCTGATGCAGGAGGCGGCCCGTGATACGCCCGCCGTCAAACGCGGCCGGCGCATCTCAGAAGCTCGCAAGTTGCGTAAAACGCTGGATCGCTACTACGCGCAGCGGCGCAAACTGTACGCCGAGGATTTCCCCGATTTCTACGATGCCGACCTGCGCGCGATCTTCCGCAACGGTGAGCCGGCCGCCGAACCGGCGGCAAAGGTGATGCGGCGGAATCGCGCGGCGTTAGTGGAATCCATCGTGCAATGGACCGGACAGCGCAAATATACGGTCAGCATGCTGGTTCGCAAACTCATCCTGCGCTGTCACGAGTTGAAACTGTCCGCGCCGAAGGACCAGGCGCGGCTGAACTTCGAATTGGCCGCGTACCTGGCGGCCCTGGTGACGAATCATATGTACACCGGAAGATTCAAGAGGTCCGTCTAGCGATGAAAGTTCTGGTGCTGTTCGATCTCGCGCATTCGGCAGGTCCGGAGGAAGTATTCTCGCCCGAGACGCTGAGGCAAGCGGACAAGCCCACGGAATCCGACGTGATGGCGGCACTGCAGCGCCTGGGCCATGAGGTCGAGACTTTGGCTGTGTTCGACAACGTGACCGCGATCATTGAAAAGCTGAAGACCTTTGCGCCGGAGGTGGTCTTCAATCTCTCGGAATCGTTCTATCACGACCGCGCTCATGAGCCTAATATCACGGCTCTGCTCGACCTGATGAAAGTGCGCTATACCGGCTCGGGCTCCGACGCTTTGTTGCTGTGCAAAGATAAAGCGCTCGCGAAAAAAGTGTTGGCATTTCACCGCGTGCGGCTGCCGCACTTCGTTGTCTCGCATCGCGCCCATCCATTGCGCCGCTTGCGCCGCTTTAAATACCCGGCGTTCGTGAAGCCGGTTTGTGAGGATGCCTCCGACGGCATCTGCCGCGCTTCGTTCACCAAGGATGAGAAAGAGACCATCGAACGCGCCCGCTTTATTCACGGGAAGTTCAACACCGACGCGTTGATCGAGGAATATATCGACGGCCGCGAGCTGTATGTGAGCGTGCTCGGCAATCACCGGCTGGCCGTATTTCCGCCGCGCGAGATCTTTTTCCAGCAGGTGCCCGAAGATGTTCCGAAGTTCGCCACGTTCCACGCGAAGTGGAACGATTCATACCGCGAGAAGTGGGGCATTCGCAATGGTCCGGCCGCCCCTCTGCCGGAAGGTCTTCAGGACCATCTCACCGATCTGGCGCGGAAGGTCTACCGCCTGCTAAAGATCCGCGGCTTCGGGCGCATCGACGTGCGGCTTACGCCGACCGGGGAAGTGTACGTGATCGAAGCGAATCCAAACCCCTGCCTGGCGCAGGACGAAGATTTCGCGCAATCGGCCTGCATGGCCGGCATGTCATACGATGTACTGATTCAGGAAATTCTCAATACCGCGGTCGCCACGGCCTGAGCAAACCCGCGCCGGTTTGCTATCCTGCCTTGCGGATGCCCTCCAATGCACAATCGGCCCGTCGCTGGTTCATCCGCGGGCGTGTGCAAGGCGTCGGCTTCCGCTACTTCGCGCAGCGCGCAGCCGAAGAACTGGGTATCACCGGCTACGCGCGCAATCTGGACGATGGCCGCGTCGAAGTGTACGCCGTAGGCACCGAAGCCAAGCTTTCCGAATTCGCCGGCCGCTTGCGCCAGGGCCCGCGCTGGGCCGAGGTCCGCGGCGTCGAAGAGCAAGCCGCCGAGCCGCGCGAATACGGCACGTTCCAGATACGGCCCTAAGAACACGAAGCCTTTTCCGGTTCGGGTGAATCAAAAAATTATGCCGGACCCGGAGCTGATCGGTCCGGGCCGCGGCTGGCAGGCAAGTAGCCTAAAATTCAGCCAGAAGCAGCCGAGTTGCGCGCGCGGTTATACTAGAGTTTCGGATGAGTTCCGCCGCTGTTCCTGCGATCCAACCGTCGGTCGGGTTCTACGCAGCGCCCATTGGCAAAAAAATCGTAATGGCCGTTACGGGGGCGATCCTGTTCGGCTACGTGGTGGCGCACCTGCTCGGGAATCTGCAAATCTATTCCGCCGACCACGATAAGATCAACCGCTACGCGGCGTTTCTTCACGACCCGAACTCGGCGCCTTTTCTTTGGGGCGCGCGCGTCGTGCTGCTGGCGGCGGTGGTGCTGCATATTGTGGCGGCGGCCCAGCTCTGGCTGCTGAATCGC
>Ga0070734_10002790_pt1 | contig 19969 bp, 14 predicted proteins | sample Coa_R1_8_FD_66444 | JGI IMG/M metagenome (GOLD analysis project Ga0070734, IMG submission 66444) | Surface soil microbial communities from Centralia Pennsylvania, which are recovering from an underground coalmine fire - Coalmine... | ecosystem: Environmental > Terrestrial > Soil > Unclassified ... | reverse complement strand
GGAATCAAACTCGCCGCCACCGAGACCAGCTGCTTCGGGCTGACGTCGATATATTCGATCTCATCTTTCGGCTTGAGAACGAAGTTGCCGGCTTGCCGTGCGTTGGATAGATCGGGAACGATCCGCCCCTTCTCGTCCAACTGCACGTTGGCCTGCGCGATCGTATACTTGTCTTCTTCCCACGCCGACAGGTATTCGCAATGCGCTTCGTACTCGGCCGCCTGCTTTTTAACGCCGAGTTTGCGGTTGGCTTCTTCGGCTTCCACGCGGCGTACAATGTCGCCCACTTTGAAGCTGGTATCGCCGGGATTGAGAATCCGCACTTCGTCGCGCACGACGCCCTTTTCCACCTTGCGGTAGGGGCTCTCAATGAACCCGTATTCGTTGATGCGCGCGAAACAGGAAAGCGATGAAATCAGCCCGATATTCGGGCCTTCCGGTGTTTCGATCGGGCAGATGCGGCCGTAGTGGGTCGGATGCACGTCGCGCACTTCAAACCCGGCCCGCTCGCGGCTCAGACCGCCCGGCCCGAGAGCCGATAGACGCCGCTTGTGCGTGATTTCCGAAAGCGGGTTGGTCTGATCCATGAACTGAGACAGCTGGCTCGATCCGAAGAACTCGCGGATGGCCGCCATCACCGGCTTGGCGTTGACCAGGTCATGCGGCATCGCCGTCGACATTTCCTGGTACACCGACATCTTTTCTTTAATGGCGCGCTCCATGCGCACCAGGCCGATGCGGAACTGGTTCTCGAGCAACTCGCCCACCGCGCGCACGCGGCGGTTCCCGAGGTGGTCAATGTCATCCACGTTGCCGATGCCCTTGCGCAGCTTCAGCAGATATTTGATGGTGTCTCGGAAATCATCCTGGTCGAGCGTCCGCCGGTCGAGCGGGCTCTTGCCTTTGTTGTCGCCGCTCCCCAGCCAGCCCGTGGGTGCATACTCGGCGCTGCCATGCAGCTTGATGTTGAATTTCATGCGCCCGACGCGTGAGAAATCGTACTTCCGCGCGTCGAAGAACATCCCCTGGAACAACTGCGTGGCGGTGTCGAGCGTCGGCGGATCGCCGGGCCGCAGTTTGCGGTAGATTTCGATCAGCGCTTCATTCTGCGTTTTGACGCCGCTGTCTTTCTTAATCGTGGCCGAGATCACCGAGCCGACATCGTCGCGCTCAGGGAAGAAAATCTCGAATTCTTCGATGCCGGCTTCGAGCAGCTTGGCAAGCGCCGTCGAGGTCAGTTCGCTATTGGCGTCGATCAGCACCTCGCCCGTCGACATGTCCACGACATCGGCTACCACGTAGGCGCCTTCCAGATCGTTAACTGCGACTTCCACCTGCTGGATCTTGGCCTTCTGCACTTCCTTGAGCAGCGACGACGTGATCTTCTTGCCCTGCCCCACGATCGTTTCGCCGGCCTTGGTCGCAATGGCGTGCGACAGCTTCAGGCCGGTCAGGCTCTCATCGACGGCCCACAGCAGCTTTTTATCTTTGAGCGTGATTTTGGTCACACGGTAAAAGGCGCGCAGAATCTGCTCATCGGTTTTGTATCCCAGGGCGCGCAGAAACACGGAGCCGTAGAACTTTCGCTTGCGGTCGATGCGGACATACAGAAGATTTTTGTTGTCGTACTCGAACTCGACCCAGCTGCCGCGGTACGGGATAATTTTGCCCAGAAAATATCCCTGCGCGGGAACGCGTTCGAAAAAGACGCCCGGCGAGCGATGCAACTGCGATACGATCACGCGCTCGGTCCCGTTGATGATGAACGTCCCGTTGTCGGTCATCAGCGGGATTTCGCCGAAGAATACTTCCTGTTCCTTGATGTCGCGGACGCTCTTCTTCTGCGTCTCGGGATCTTTGGCATACACCGTCAGCCGGATGGTCACCTTGAGAGGCGCGGCGTACGTCATGCCGCGCTCCTGGCACTCCAGCATGTCGTATTTCAGCTGCAGCCCGACCGGGTCGCCGCACTTGTTGCAGAACGTGACCACGTTCTTGTTGAAGGTGCCGCAGTGGCTGCACAGAATGTCGCCGGCGTGGAACGGATCGGTGCGGATGGTGGCTCCGCAGTTGCGGCAGGTCGACCGCAGGTGGTGCAGCCCTTTCAGGTTGCCGCACTTGCACTCCCAGTTTCCGATCGAGTAATCGACGAATTCCAGGTCGCTGACGCCCCGGAAATCCGAGATCGGAAACACCGAGTTGAACACCGTCTGCAGCCCGATGTCCTCGCGCTCGTTCGGGAGGAGGTCCATTTGCAGAAACCGCTCGTACGATTTCTTCTGGACTTCGATCAGATTGGGAATCGGGATCGAAGTCTTGATTTTGGAGAAATCCTCTCGCTCGGGGGCGGCGCCGTTATTTTGAATATCCATTCTTATACTCCTGAGGGCCGAACAGCCAAAGCAAAGAAACTGCGCTTACAATGCCGACGGCGCCGCGTGAGGAGAATCCTTACGCAGCGCCGAATAATGATCGAGGGGCACGTCTCGAACTGGTTCCGGAGAACAATGCGTGATGAAGATCGGACCTGTGGAAGTGTCGACGCAGAGACCTTGCGATCGCACCGTGGATGCGCGTCTGCGCAGAGATATCCTCTCGGCAGTTTCGCGCGAACTGCAATTGAAGTTCCAGGATGCGGAGATCGCAGTCACCAATTGGGATCGAATCCGGCTGAATCCAACGCCCAACTACACAGTCTACCAACGCTTACGCCAGACGTCAAATTTCCACAATAACTCTTGGTGGGGCAGGTCTCCAGCCGCACGGGTTCGCAGGCCAGAAGCCGGCACCACCGCCCTATTTCACTTCTACAGTCGCGCCTGCTTCGGTAAACTTCTTCTTGATGGCCTCGGCTTCGTCCTTGCTGACGCCTTCTTTGATCGGCTTCGGAGCGCTATCCACCAAGTCCTTGGCTTCCTTCAGACCCAGGCTGGTGACTTCTCGTACGGCCTTAATTACGTTGATCTTATTGGATCCGGCACCGGCCAGGATAACCGTAAACTCGGTCTTTTCCTCCGCCGCCGGGGCCGCCGCTGCTCCCCCACCGCCGCCGCCCGCTACCATGACCGGGGCTGCCGCCGCGGCCGAAACTCCCAGCTTCTCTTCCAGCATTTTCACGAGCTGAGATGCTTCCAGCAGCGTCAAACCCTGGATCTGATCCGCAATTGCGTTAATATCCGCCATTTCTCGACTCCTTCGAATTCAAAAACTTCATGGGCAGCCGGAACGGCCCGTTACCGGGGTCTCCGACCTGCCGCGGCCCCTAGGCCTTAAACTTGTTCTCCTTCACGCCCTGATCGACCACTACTGCCAGATTGCGCCCGACCGCATTCATCGCCGTCACCAGCCGCTGCGCCGGCGCGTTGATCAGAAAGAGCAGCTTCGCCAGAATCTCTTCCTTGGACGGCATATTCGCCAGGTCGTGGATCGCCTTGATATCGATCGCCCGCCCTTCAACCAGCCCGGCTTTGAACGTAAATGTCGGATTCGCCTTAGCGTAGGTGGTAAGCGCCTTGGCCAGCGCGATCGGATCCTTGGTGGTGTAGGCCATCGAGGTCATCCCGCGCAAGCCCTTGAGAACCGATTCGGCCGCCGTACCCTCCGACGCTTTCTCCGCCAGGTTGTTCTTGATCACGCGATATTTGCCGCCCGCACCCCGCACCGCCTTGCGCAGTTCGAAATCCTGATCGACGCGGATCTTCTCGTAACCCGTCACAAACAGGTTTTTCGATTGCTCCAGATCCTTGCGCAAAGCTTCAATGTCTTTTTGCTTATCGTCCTTGCTTTTCATGGGAAACACCTGTCCGGCTAAGCCGTCGCTGCCTTCACCGCGAACGGAGTTGTGTCGATTGCCACGCCCGGGCTCATGGTCGAGCAGATCGTCGCGCTCCTGACATACTTGCCCTTGGCCACCGCAGGCTTCGCTTTAATCACGGCCGAGATCAGCGTCGCTGCGTTTTCCACCAGCTTGTCTGCCTCAAAACTCATCTTGCCTACCGGCGCGTGGATGATGCCGGTCTTGTCGACGCGGAATTCCACCTTACCGGCTTTGACTTCTTTCACCGCTTGCGCGACGTTCTGCGTCACGGTTCCCGTCTTCGGGTTCGGCATCAGGCCGCGCGGACCGAGAATCTTGCCGAGTTTGCCGACCGACCGCATCATGTCCGGCGTCGCGATCATGGCGTCGAAATCGGTCCAGCTCTCCGACTGGATCTTGTTAACCATGTCCTCGCCACCCACGAAATCGGCGCCGGCCTCCATGGCTTCCTTCTGCTTATCGCCGCCGGCAATCACCAGAACTTTTTTCGACTTGCCGAGCCCGTTCGGCATGACGATGGTTCCGCGGACCATCTGATCGGCATGTTTGGGATCCACGCCCAGCCGCATGTGAATCTCAACCGTTTCGTCGAACTTGGCGAACTTGATCTTCTTTAATAGGGGAACGGCTTCTTCGAGCTGATACTCGCGAGCCTCAACCTGCTTGCGCGCAGATTCGTATTTCTTTCCAGGATGGCGTGCCATATCACCTCATTGGTGCAAGCGGTTCGCTCCCAAAAAAGCAAACGAACCTCCCACTGAGCCTTGTCAAAAAAGGGACAGCAATGAGTGTACCAAACGCAACGATCGAATGTCTACTCGGGTCGCCGCGTGCGGACAGGGCGGTCGACCGCGGCGCCGGTCAGTTGGGAGAAGCATAGGCCGTCTTCCCCAAGCTGTCCAGGAGAACCGAATCAGCCGCGCTCCGGCGCACCAGGAAGACATAGGCGCCGACCCCGATGAGGAGAGTGATCCAGATCGCCTGCATCGGCGCCGTGTAGCTGCCGCTCACCTGCTTCAGCCAGCCCGTCAGGATCGGCGCGACGATCCCAGCCAGGTTCAGTGCCGTATTCTGGAGGCCGGCCACGCGCCCCGCCGCCGCCCGCGTCACCAGCGTCTGGGTCAGCGCCCAATAGTTCGGCGTGGCCAATCCTAGCCCTGCCATGGAAAAGATTGCGAAGAAGACGGCCACCTGGTTCGAATCCGCCAACGCCCCGAAGACTTCGGTAGATGCCGCGAGCAGCCCGACCACCGTGAACCCGCGCCGCACTGCTGCGGCGTCCGCCCCTCGCGCCACCATCCAATCCGCCGCCGCGCCCGCCAGAATCGCTACCACCCCGGTGCCCGCGAAACTAAAGAACGTGTAAACGCCCATCGAATCGAGTGAGAGGTGGCGCCGCTCCACGAAATACGCCGGCAGCCACGTAATCGAAAAAAACAGGAAATAGTTGTAACAGAAGGTGCCGACCAGAGTGCCCCAGATAATGCGCGAACGGAACAGGGCGGCCATCGGCAGAGTTCCGGCCACCTGCCTCACCCGTTTCGGCGCGCATGCCCCGTCATCGGCGAACAACATCCACGGCACCACCCAAATCAACCCGCCGAGCCCGACCACCTGGAACATGATGCGCCATCCGTAATGGCTGACCAACCACGCCGCGAGCGGGGCCGCCAGCGCCGGGCCCCACTTCGTGCCGCCGACGAAAATAGCCGCCGCCAGGCCGCGCCGCTCCTCGTCGATATTGCGATGGATCCAGCTCAACCCCGCCGGAAATACCACCGCCTCCGCCACCCCGAGTAACAGCCGTAAAGCGATGAGTTGCCACAGTAGAACCGCCATTGACGTGGCCGCGCTCGCCAGGCACCAGCACAACAACGCCAGCGTGATTGGCAGCTTCACCCCGAACCGGTCGACCACGAATCCGGCCGGAATCTGTAACAACGTGTAGCTCCAAAAAAATGCGGAATTCAGCAACCCCCGCTGCTCATCGGTGAGATGAAAATACTGCTTGAATTGAGCGGCAGCCAGTGCCACGGAAAGATTGGTGCGGTCCACGTACGCAATTACCAGGCCGGCCGCCAGCAGAAATACCGTTACCCATCGCCGCATTTTGCAAGTCTATGCGCTCAGGGGGGCCCGTGCAAATTGGCTGCTGAGTCCGCTACGGCCGGTATTACTGGCGCGGCTATGTTGATAAAACCGACGGAAATTACCTGGTAGTCTTCGCCCTGCCTACGCTCTTTCATCAGGACGAGCGCTATTACGCAAAGGGCGAAGGCAACTGGTTGAAGCGAGCTGTCTATGCCGCCTCGCGCATTCTCATTACCCCGGATTATCACGGGCACAGCAGCTTCAATGCATCGGAAGTGTTGGGCCGCGGCATGGCGCAGGCCATCTCGCTCAGCTACTACCCCCGCTCCGACCGCACCGGCGGCGCCTTAGCTGTGAAATATGGATGGGCGATGGGCCGCGACGCTCTCACCAACGTATTTAGAGAATTCTGGCCGGATATCAACGCGCACTTGTTCCACCGCCACAAACAGGCTGACTGACGGCACCGCGCTGCGCTGGCGCTACTTGCGGAACGCGATCCCTAATTCGCGCAACTGGCGTTCGGGCACCGGTGATGGCGCGTCGCACATCAGGTCGGTGGCCCGCGCCGTCTTGGGAAATGGGATTACTTCGCGGATCGATGTTTCGCCCGCCAGGATCATCACCAGCCGGTCGAGACCCAGCGCGATGCCGCCGTGGGGTGGCGCGCCGTATTCCAAGGCATCCAGTAAGAAGCCGAAGCGCCGCCGTGCCTCTTCGTCGCTGAACCCGAGCGCCCCAAACACCTTCGACTGCACATCGCGCCGGTGAATACGGATCGAGCCGGAGCCCAGTTCGACGCCGTTTAGCACCAGGTCGTACGATTTGGCTCGGCAATGCGCCGGGTCGGAGGTCAGCTTTTCGAGATCCTCATCGTGCACCGATGTGAACGGGTGATGCGCGGCGTTCCACCGCTGTTCTTCGTCGTCCCACTCGAACATGGGAAAATCGACCACCCAGAGAAATTGAAAATTGCGGGGGTCGAGCAGTTTGTGCCGGTCCTGGAACTTCTGCGCACAGTAGAGGCGGAGTTGGCCGCAAGCCTGCTGCACCGCCTCCTCGGGGCGGTGGCCTTTGGGCTCGCCTGCCCAGGTCGCCAGCACCAGAAGATCGTTTTCGCCGGAGCCGGTGCGCTGGCGCACGCCATCCATTCCCGCGGGATGGTCGCGCTCGATTCGTTTGGCGTCATCATAAACGCGCAACCCGCGCTCCTGCCCGAACGCTTTCAGTTCGTCGCGTTCTTTTCTGCTCGGTACGCCGGTGCCGGGCAGGTGAATCGCGATGAGCGGCATGCCGGCGTGGGCCAAGTCCGGAATCAGATCTTCCACGTGATGCATCGGCGGGATTCGCAGGTCGGGTTTGTCGATCCCGTAGCTGCGCATTGCTTGCGCATACGTGAGGCGCGGAAACGGATATTGCACATGTGCGCCGGCGGTCTCGCAGATGCGATGCACCATCGGCTCGACTACTTCATAAATGCGCTCCTGCTGGGGAAACGACATTTCCAGATCGATTTGCGTGAACTCCGGCTGCCGGTCGGCGCGCAGATCCTCATCCCGAAAGCAGCGCACGATCTGGAAATATTTCTCGAATCCACTGACCATCAACAGCTGCTTGAAGATCTGCGGCGATTGCGGCAACGCATAAAAGCTGCCGGGCTGGACGCGGCTCGGCACCAGGTAATCGCGCGCGCCTTCCGGGGTCGACCGCGTCATAAAGGGCGTCTCAATCTCGAGAAACCCCTGCGAGTAGAGGTACTCGCGGGTGGCGAACGAAATTTTCGAGCGCAGGATTACATTGCGCTGCATATGAGGGCGGCGCAAGTCGACATACCGGTATTTGAGCCGCACGTCCTCGCTGACGTCGACCTGCTCTTCCATCGGAAACGGCGGCGTGCGCGATTCGTTCAGAATCCAGACTTTCGACGCCACCACCTCGATCGAGCCGGTGGCGAGGTTGGGATTGACGGCGTTGGCGCCGCGCGGCGCCACTTTGCCCTCCACCGCGATCACGTATTCCGGACGGACTTCCTCGGCGCGCTTGTGGACGGCCGGGCCGACATCTTCGTGAAACACCACCTGTGTGATGCCTTCACGATCGCGCAAATCGACGAAGATCACCCCCCCGTGATCGCGGCGGCGGTGCACCCAGCCCATCAGGATGGCGTGCTTGCCCTCATCGGTCGCGCGCAGTTCCCCGCAGGTATGTGTGCGGCGAAGTTCGCCCAGAAAATCCAGTGCAATGGAAGTTTCCATAGGAATCTCGTCTAATTGCGGGCCGGCGCGAGTTTCGCGGCAATCTCGTCCCGCGTCAGGCTTTGTTGCTCGCCCGTCGCCATATTCTTCAACGCATAGCGTCCGGCGGCGATTTCGTTATCGCCCACGATCAACGTGTGCCGGGCCTGCAGCTTGTCCGCCAGTTCCATGACCCGTTTCAGTTTGCCTTCCGCGAGTTCCACCGAGAAACCGGCGCGCCGGAAATCGCGCGCCATGACCAGGGCGTGGCGCACGGCCGTCTCGCCCAGCGGCGCGACGAACAAATCGAGCGGCGCGGCCGCATGTGCGCCTTCCACGCTCATCACCAGCCGGTCTTCGCCGATCGAAAAGCCGATGCCGGGCGAGTGCACCTTTGATCCGAGTTCCTCGGCGAGGCCGTCGTACCGACCTCCGCCCAGAACCGAGTTCTGCGCGCCCAGCCCGCCATGGACCACTTCAAACGTAGTGCGCATGTAGTAGTCCAGCCCGCGCACCAGCCGGGGCCGCACTTCGTAAGCGACGCCGAGATCGCACAGGTGCTGTTTTACAGCTTCGAAGTGCGTCCGGCACTCGTCACACAGATGATCGACGATCATCGGAAGTTTTTCGATGATCGGCTGATCGGCTTCGACTTTGCAATCCAGCACCCGCAGCGGGTTGGTCTGCGAGCGCCGGCGGCAATCACCGCACATTTCCGGCGCTACCGGTTCCAGCGCCTGCCGGAGCCGCTCAACGTATTGCGGCCGGCATTTTTGATCGCCCACCGAATTAATCAGCAGTTGAAAGCCTGTCAGACCGGACCGCTCCAAAATCTCGACCAGCATCGCGATCACTTCGGCATCGACTATGGGCGATTCCGAGCCGATCGCCTCCGCCCCGATCTGATAAAACTGCCGGTAGCGCCCCTTCTGTGGACGCTCGCGCCGGAACATCGGACCAATGTAATAGAGTTTCTGCACGCCCGGCCGCTGGTCGAGTCGGTGCTCGATGTAGGCGCGAATCACCGATGCCGTGTTTTCCGGCCGCAGCGTGAGCGAACTGCCGTCGCGGTCGTCAAACGTGTACATCTCCTTGGTAACGATGTCGGTTTCGGCGCCGACCCCGCGTGCGAACAGCTGCGTTTCTTCCAGGATCGGCGTACGAATCTCCTGGTAATGATAGGCCCGAAACACGTCGCGCGCGGTCGCTTCCACGCGGTTCCACACTTCGGTCGCTGGAGGCAGTAAATCCCTGGTTCCTTTGACGGCTTTAATCAAGATTCTTCGGAAAAGCCCATGCTAGCACATGGGGTTACAATCATCGTATGCGCCGCGCGGTAGTCGTTTTTTTCGCTTCACTGATCGCACTGTTCGCGCAGAAGGCGCCGTTTGATATCAACACTCTGCTGGATTTGAAACGGATTAGCGATCCGCAGATTTCGCCGGACGCCAAATCGGTGGCCTTCACGGTTCAGACCGTCGACGTGCCCGGCAACAAGAAGCCGCAGCAGATCTGGATGGTGCCGCTCGCCGGCGGCGCGCCCATGCAAATCACCCGCGACGGCGATAACAATTACCGCCCGCGCTGGATGCCGGATTCCAAACGCATTGCCTTCATCTCCGATCGCGGCGGCTCCTCACAGATCTGGATGATGGATCCGGATGGATCTAATGCCAAACAGATTACCAACCTCTCCACCGAAGCCGACGGCGTCCTGGTCTCACCCGATGGCAAGAACCTCGTCTTCACGTCCGACGTGTATCCGGATTGTCCCGACGACGCCTGCAATAAAAAGAAGCTGGATGAAGAGAAAGACAGCAAGGTGCACGCGCGCATCTACACCGAGCTCCTTTATCGTCATTGGACAAAGTGGCAATCGAACCGGCGCAGCCATATCCTTGTGGTTCCGGCGGAGGGCGGCGCGCCGAAAGACTTGACGCCGGGCCCGCGCGACGTTCCTCCCTTTTCGCTCGAGGGCATTGACGACTACGATATTGCGCCCGATGGTTCCGAGATTTGCTACTCGATGAATGCCGATGCGGTTCCGGCCATCAGCACCAATACGGATCTCTATACCGTGCCCATCGGCGGCGGCATGGCGCGTAAAATCACCGCAACCCCCGGCGCCGATTCCACGCCGCGTTATTCTCCCGATGGCAAGTATGTCGCTTGGCGCGCCCAGTTTCGCGCTGGATCTGAGAGCGACCGCTGGCGCCTGCTGGTTTGGGAGCGCGCCAGCTTTAAAATCACCAATCTCACCGAAACTCTGGATCGCTGGGTTACCAACTTTATCTGGGCGCCCGATTCCGCGGGGTTGTTCTTCACCAGCATCGACCGCGGCCGGCAAGGCATCGACTTGATTCCCGTCACCGGTGGCGGCATCCGCGTCGCCGCTTCCGGTGATGGCGTTCTGGATGAGATGCAGTTGACGCATGACGGCAAGAGCATGGTCTACACCCAGCAGACCGGCGCCAGTCCCTCGGAGATCTATCGTGCGTCATCCAGCGGAGGCATTCCGGCCGCGCTCACGCATCTGAACGATTCCGTGCTCGATAGTCACCAGTTGACGCCTCTGGAAGAATTCTGGGTGGATGGCAACGATGGCGCGCGCATCCAGAGTTTCGTTGTCAAACCTCCGGGTTTCCGGGCCGACCGCCGGTATCCGGTGATCCTGCTCATCCACGGCGGCCCGCAAGGGTTTTGGGGCTACTCCTGGACCTATCGCTGGAATGCTCAGGTCTTTGCGGCGGCCGGCTATGTCGTAGTCGAACCGAATCCGCGCGGCTCCACCGGCTATGGCCAGAAGTTCATCGACGACGTCAACGGCGACTGGGGCGGCCGTCCCTTCGACGACCTGATGGCGGTGGCCGATCACGTTGTGGCCGAGATGCCGTATGCCGATGGCAGCCGCATGACGGCGGCCGGCGGTTCCTACGGCGGCTACATGACCGACTGGCTGCTGGGCCATACGCAGCGGTTCAAAGCGCTGATCTCGCACTCGGGCGTGTACGACCTCGCCAGCGAATTCGGCGGCACCGAAGAGCTCTGGTTCCCGTTGTGGGAGATGGGCGGCACGCCGTGGGACAAGCCGGAGCTTTATAGCAAATGGTCTCCCAGCACATATGTCAAGGACTTCCATACGCCAACCCTGGTGATTCACGGCGAACTGGATTTTCGCGTGCCGTACACGCAATCGCTGCAATTGTTCACCGCGCTTCAGCTTCAAAAAGTGCCCTCGAAGCTTCTGATCTTCCCTGACGAAGGCCATTGGGTTCTGAAGCCGCAAAATAGCGTTCTCTGGTACAAAACATTTATTGATTGGCTCGATTCCTGGGTGAAAAAGTGAAAATTGCTGTCGGCGCAGTTCTGGCGCTAATTTTGATCGTCGCGATTGCCATGATGGTGATGTCCACCGGCACGGCGCTCGCCATCAGGCCGGCCGTTCAGACGATCGGCATCTCGACGCCGGTCACTGTCGAAGTCGTCAATCCGCACGGTGTGCGCCGTGTGACCGCATACCTCGAGCAGAACGGCAGTCAATATCCGGTTTACGAACAGCAAGCGCCCGCGCACCGGTTCTTCTGGCGCCGCCATGAACCGGTTCAGCGGGTCAGCTTTGACGTGGGCAGGAACAAAGCTCCGAATCTGAAGGAGGGCAAGGCGCGGCTGGTGGTCGAAGCGGTCTCCGACGATCTGCGCGGCGATACCGATCAGACCGCGTCGGATGTGACTGTGGTGCTGGCGCCCCCGCGCGTCACCGCCGATGATTTTCAGCATTACATCAATCAGGCCGGCATGGAATTGGTGACGTTCACCGTAACCGGTTCGTGGTCCGAAGCCGGGGTCAAGGTGGGACAGCATACGTTCCGCAGCTTTCCCCTGCCCGGCCGCGGCCCCGATCAGCGCTTCGCCATGTTTGCCTATCCGTGGGATGCGCCGCCCGACCTCACGCCGGTGGTCTATGCCAGGAATGCGGCGGGGACCGAGGTCACCGGCCGGTTCTGGTTCAAACTGTTTCCGAAAAAGTTTCGCGAGCGTGATTTCGTTCTCACCGATCAGCTGATGGACAAGCTGGTGAATAATATAGACTCCGCGGGCACGCTCGAACCCGGGCCGGATATGCTCACGCGCTTCGTCAAGATCAACAGCGATCTGCGCAAGAAGAATAATCAGCAGTTGTATGACTTGCGCACCAAGACCGAAGAGAAAATTCTGTGGAACGGCCCGTTCATCCACTGGGGCAAAGAAGAAGCGATGTTTGCCGATACCCGCGATTACAAGTACAACGGCAAGCAGGTGGACCGTCAGACTCATCTCGGCTTCGACCTTTCCGATGTGGCCAACGGCCCCGTCCACGCCGCCAACAGCGGCAAGGTCGTGTACGCCGCCGATCTCGGCATTTACGGCAACTGTGTGGTGCTCGATCACGGCTATGGCTTGCAATCGATCTACGGGCACATGCAGCGGATCGATGTGAAAGTGGGCGACATGGTCGAGAAGGATGGCAAGCTGGGCATCGCCGGCTCCACCGGTCTTGCCGAAGGCGTGCACGTGCACTTCGGCATGCAGATTGACGGCGTTCAGATCAACCCGCGCGAATGGTGGGACGAGCACTGGATCCACGACCGCATCCTCAGCAAGCTCGCGCCGGAGAGATAGCGGGTGGACGATCGGTTCGTTTCGTCTGCCGGCTAATTTGTTACACTGAAATTGCCTCCCCAAAAATAGAACGCATGACATTCGGCGTCATTGTCTTTCCCGGCAGCAATCGCGACCACGACGCTGCCTATGCGGTCTCCCATGTCCTCGGGCAGCAAGTCGAAATCATCTGGCACGATTCCGCCAGCCTGGGCGCGGTTGATGCCGTGATCCTGCCCGGCGGCTTTGCCTACGGCGACTATCTCCGCTGCGGCGCCATCGCCAAATTCTCACCGGTGATGAAGGCGGTAAAAAAATTCGCCGCCGACGGCGGCTTGGTGCTCGGCATTTGCAACGGGTTTCAAATCCTGGTGGAGGCCGGACTCCTGCCCGGAGCCCTCATTCGCAACCGCGGCCTTCAGTTCATCTGCCGCGAAGTCGCCCTGCGGCCCGCCACGACGAACTCGCCGTTCACCTGCGCGGCCAGCAAAAACCGCGTTTACCGCGTGCCCATCGCGCACGGCGAAGGCTGCTACTTCGCCGACGAGCGCACTCTCGATGAGCTGGAATCCGAAGACCGCGTTGCCTTCCGCTACGTCGACAACCCCAACGGCTCGCTCCGTGACATCGCCGGCGTTCTGAGCCGCGAGCGCAACGTCATGGGGATGATGCCGCATCCCGAAGACGCCACCGAGCCGCTCATGGGCTCCACCGACGGGCTGGTCGTGTTTCAATCTCTGATCTCCGCGGCGGTGCGTGCATGAGCTCGGCGGCCATCACGCCGGACCTAATCGCGCAACATCAGCTCACTTCGCAGGAATACGAAAAAATCGTCGCCATCCTCGGACGTGAACCGAGCTATACCGAGCTTGGCATCTTCAGCGTGATGTGGAGCGAGCACTGCTCCTACAAGAGTTCTCGCCTGCATCTCAAAAAGCTGCCCACGCGCGGCAAGCTCGTCGTGCAGGGGCCGGGTGAGAACGCCGGCATCATCGATATCGGCAGCGGCTACGTGATCGCGTTCAAAATTGAATCGCACAATCATCCGAGTTTCATCGAACCGTTTCAGGGCGCGGCCACCGGCGTCGGCGGCATCTTGCGCGACATCTTTACGATGGGTGCGCGGCCCGTCGCGGTTTTGGATTCGCTCCGTTTCGGCCGTCTCGACGATCCGCAAACCGGCGCGCGCAACCGGCGCATCCTCACCGGCGTGGTCTCCGGCATCGCGCACTACGGCAACTGTTTCGGAGTGCCCACGGTCGGCGGCGAAACCGTTTTCGAATCCTGCTACGACGGCAACCCGCTGGTGAACGTTTTCGCGCTGGGCGTCTGCCGCAAGGAAGATGTCTTTTACGCAAAGGCCGCGGGCGTCGGCAACCCGGTAATTTACGTCGGCGCGCGCACCGGCCGCGACGGCATCCACGGCGCGTCCATGGCTTCGGCCGAGTTCACGGAAGAATCCAAGCAGAAGCGCCCCAATGTGCAGGTAGGCGATCCTTTTCTGGAGAAACTGCTCCTCGAAGCCTGCCTGGAGGCCATGCAGACCGGCGCCATCGTCGGCATTCAGGATATGGGCGCGGCCGGCCTGACCTGCTCGACTTGCGAAATGGGGAGCCGCGGCGGCGTCGGCATCGAAATCGAACTCGACCGCGTCCCGCAGCGCGAGACCGGCATGACGCCCTACGAGATCATGCTCTCCGAATCGCAGGAGCGCATGCTGCTGGTTGCCGATAAAGGCCGCGAGGATGAAGTCTTCCGTGTCTTCCGCAAATGGGGCTTGGAAGCCGTTGAGATCGGCACCGTCACCGGCGACGGCAAGCTGCGCGTGAAGCAGCACGGCAAAATTGTCGCCGAAATCCCGAACCGCGAACTGGCCGACGAAGCCCCGCTCTATGACCGGCCGCACACGCAGCCGATGCGCCGCGCCCCGATGCGTGCTCCCGCGCTGCCCGCGCCCGATGTGCAGCGGGCTCTTCCGGCGCTCATGGCCTCCGGCGACCTCTGTTCGAAGCGCTGGATTTGGCAGCAGTACGATTACCTCGTGCGCAGCAGCACCGTCGCTGGCCCGGCTTCGGACGCCGCCATAATCCGCATCAAGGAGACCGGAACCTCGGTGGCCATGTCGCTGGATGGTAACGGTCGCTACTGTTATCTTTCGCCGCGCGAGGGCGCCGTCCTGGCCGTCGCCGAGAGCTGCCGCAATCTCTCTACGGTGGGCGCGCGGCCCGTCGCCGCCACCAATTGCCTCAATTTCGGCAATCCCGAACGCCCTGAAATCATGGCTCAGCTGGTGGAAGCCATCGAAGGCATGGCAGATGCCTGCCGCTTTTTCGATACGCCGATCACCGGCGGCAACGTCAGCCTGTACAACGAGACCCTCGGCGAAGGTATTTATCCCACGCCGGTGATCGGAATCGTCGGCCTCATGCCAACGGCCGAACCTGTCGGCGCGGCGTTCCGCAATTCCGCGCGCACTCTCGTGCTGCTCGGCGGCGTGGGGGCTTGCGACGAGACGCGTTTCGGCGGCACGCAATACGCCAAGGTCATCCTGAACCAGCTCTGGGGGCTGCCGCCCGCGCTCGATCTCGACCGCGAGAAGCGCGTGCAGGAAGCCATCCGCGAGATCGTCAATCAAGGCCTCGCCGAGTCGACCCATGATTTGAGCGATGGCGGACTGGCCGTGGCTCTGGCCGAGTGCTCTTTCGGGCAAGCCGGCATCGGCGCGCGCCTCGAGCTGGATACGGACTTGCCGCCCGATCTGCTGCTCTTCCATGAAGGGCCTTCGCGGGTCCTGCTCTCGACACAAGACCCGGACAAGGTTGCGGCTGCGGCCGCCCGCCATGGAATCGAAGCTCCGGTTGTGGGCGTTACAATCGAGAAGGAAATCGAGGTCCGGCAAAAGGGCAAGCTGCTGGGCAGTTGGGCAATTGCGCAATTGAAAGCGGCGTACGATCAGGCACTCGAATCGCATGTTCGATAAATTTCACGAAGAATGCGGCGTAGTGGCCCTTTACGGCCACCCGGAAGCGGCCAAGCTGGCGTACCTCGGTCTGTACGCCCTGCAGCATCGCGGCCAGGAAAGCGCGGGCATCTGCACCAGCGACGGCGAACAAGTGCATTGCCACCGCGCCATGGGCCACGTCGCCGATATCTTCACTCCCGACGTGATCGAACGTCTGCCGGGCGCCCTCGCCATCGGTCATACGCGTTACTCCACCGCCGGCGATACGGCGTTGCTCAACGCGCAGCCGTTTTCGGTCGCCTGCAATAAGGGCCGCATCGCGGTCGCGCACAACGGCAACATTACCAATGCCTCGGAGCTGCGGCGGGAATTGGAGCGGCGCGGCTCAATCTTCCAGGCATCGAGCGACACCGAAGTTATCCTCCACCTCGTGGCGCGCTCTTCCGAGCGGACGTTATCCGCTGCTTTGCGTGATGCCCTGCTTCAGTTGGAAGGTGCTTTCTCGCTGGTTTGCCTGGCCCAGGACCGCGTCATCGTGGCGCGCGACCCGCACGGCTTTCGCCCCCTGGCCGTCGGCGAAATGGAAATTTCCGGCGGCGGCGCCTGCTATGTCTTCGCCTCGGAAACCTGTGCCTTCGATCTGATTGGCGCGGTATACCTGCACGACGTTGATCCCGGCGAGATGGTGATCGTCGGTCCCGAAGGCCTCACCCGCGAGCGCTACGCTCCCGAGCAGGCCCGCGCGCAATGCGTGTTCGAGCACGTTTATTTTTCGCGCCCCGATTCGATCGTCTTCGGCCGCCCTGTTGAGGAATCGCGCGAAGAACTCGGCCGGCTGCTGGCGCGCGAGTGCCCGGCCGATGCCGATATCGTTGTGCCCGTCCCCGATTCCGGAGTCGCCGCTGCTACCGGCTATGCCGCCGAATCCGGCTTGCCCTTCCGCCAGGCGCTTATCCGCAATCATTACATCGGTCGCACATTCATTGAGCCGTCCCAGGCTATCCGCGATTTTGGCGTGAAGCTCAAACTCAATCCGGTCCGCCATCTGCTGCAGGGCCGCCGCGTCATTCTGGTGGATGATTCGATCGTGCGCGGCACCACCAGCCGCAAGATCGTGCGCATGGTGCGGCAGGCCGGCGCGCGCGAAGTGCATCTTCGCATTTCGTGTCCGCCCACCGTTTCCCCGTGTTTCTATGGCGTGGATACGCCGACCCGCAGCGAACTGATCGCGTGCAATCATCCCGTGGAAGAGATCCGCAAGTTCGTCGAGGCCGATTCTCTCGGTTATCTCTCGCTTGCTTCGTTGCGCAAGGCCGTCGCCGATGACCGGCACGAATATTGCTACGCCTGCTACACCGGTGACTATCCGACGGAGCTGATCAATATCGAAGAATTGATCGCCGCCCGCCAAAAGCGCTACTGATGTCCGTCCAGCTCGACGGCGAACACCTGACGATTACCGAAGTCCGCGCCGTGGCGGAAGGCCGTGCCGAAGCCGCGCTATCCCCGGCCGCCTTCGAAAAGATGCGCCGCTCGCGCGAGCCGGTGGAGCGTCTCGCGGCCGGCGACGACCCGATCTACGGTGTCAATACCGGCGTTGGCCTGCTCGCGGACGTCCGCATCCCGCGCGGCGAACTCGACCAGCTCCAGGTCAATGTTGTCCGCTCCCACGCAACCGGCGTCGGCCCGCCCCTCACCCGCGAAGTGGTTCGCGCCATGATCCTGATCCGGACCAACGTGCTCGCGAAAGGCTTTTCCGGCATTCGCCCCGTCGTAGCCGAGCGCCTGTGCGAACTTCTGAATCGCGGCGTGACTCCCGTCATCCCCGAGCAGGGAAGCGTGGGCGCCAGTGGCGATCTCGCGCCGCTCGCCCACATGGCTCTGGTTCTGATCGGCGAAGGCGAAGCCGAGTACGAAGGACAGGTTCTCACCGGCGGCGAAGCCCTGGCCCGCGCCGGCATCGAGCCCGTCCAACTCCATCCAAAGGAAGGCATCAGCCTCATTAACGGCACCCAGGCTATGCTCGCGATCGGCTGTCTTGAACTGGAAGCCGCGCAAACGCTCGCCGATACCGCCGATGTGGCCTGCGCCCTCACCTTGGACGCCCTGCGCGGCACCCCGCGCGCCTTCGATCCCCGCATCCATGCTGCCCGGCCGCACGCCGGCCAGCGTGAAAGCGCCGCGCGGCTTTCTCGTTTGCTCGACGGCAGCGAAATCCGCCAGTCTCACATCACCTGCCGCCGCGTGCAGGATGCTTACTCGCTTCGTTGCGCCCCCCAGGTCCATGGCGCCGTGCGTGACGCGCTGGCCGAAGCCCGCCGCGTCTTCTCCATCGAGCTGAATTCCGCCACCGACAACCCTCTGGTCTTCGGCGACGAAATCCTCTCCGGCGGCAATTTTCACGGTGAGCCCCTGGCCTTCCAACTCGATTTCGTGGCCGTTGCTCTCGCCGCCCTCGCCGGCATTTCTGAGCGCCGGATCGACCGCCTCGTGAACCCGGCGCTCAACGAAGATCTCCCGCCGTTCCTCGCCGGCCATGCCGGCCTCGAATCCGGCTTCATGATGGTGCAGGTCACCGCCGCCGCCCTGGTCGGCGAAAACCGTGTGCTCGCGCATCCCGCGTCCACCGGTTCCATCACCACCAGCGGCAATAAAGAAGATTTCGTCAGCATGGGCATGGCCGCCGCGCTCAAGCTCCGCCGCGTCGTTCGCAATACGCGTTCCGTGCTGGCGATCGAATCACTGACGGCAGCGCGCGCGCTCGACCTGCTGGCTCCCTTGCATTCGAGCCCGCTTCTGGAACGTGCCCGAGCCCGCATCCGCTCCGTATCGCCCGCCATTGTCGGCGATCGTGCGCTGCACCGCGACATTGCGGCCCTCGATAAATTAATCGCCGGCTCCGGCCTTCAGGTCGAGTAGACGGCTACGTTCGTCACCGTCCGGTAACCCATGCGTTCATAGAGCGCGTACCCTGCTTTGGTCGACTGCAGAACGGTCCGCTCCACACCGTGCTCGCGATGGGCCTCCCGGAGCGCGTACCGCATTACCGTTTCTCCATAGCCGTGCCGCTGGTGCCCCGGTATCGTAGCGACGTTATAGACTCCGGCGGATTTGCCGTCGATGACCACCGCGGCCGTAGATACCGCTTCGGCGCCCACATATCCCACGTACCCGGCGAACCGCTTCCACACCCGGCTGTTCTCGAACACCTCACGGAACCATGACAGCGGCACGTTGAAGCACACTGACCCGACCACACAGAACGCTTCCTGCGTCGCCGCGTCACACACCCGCCGGATCTCCAGTTTCGGAAGCGCCCGCCGTGGCGGCAGCAAGCGCTCCGCCACCATGCCCGGAAGGTCCACGGAGTGCCGCAAGCCATGTTTGGCGAGCAGCCGATGCGATCGGCTGCGGGTCTTCACTTCCAGCCAGTCCTCACAAATCCAATAGGCCCACTCCTGATTGCGGGCCTGGAAGTGAAGCGCCGCCAGCAGGATCCTCTGTTCCAGTTCGCCATCCGAATCCACCGGGCTCGAAAGGAAGGCCGCATTGAACATCTGAAACGTGACGCCCGCCGAGGCGATGCTCACGCCGCGCAATTCCCGCACTTCCCCCGTTTGCCGGCCGCCCGCCAGTATGCGAAACGACTCCCGCAGATTGTCCGCTACAGTCGAAAAATCCACGAAGTTCCAGTATCGTACATCGTGCCTGCCGACGATCTGCAGCTTCGTGCCATTTACCGCCGTTGATCGGTCCCGCCTCTTCTACGCCTTCACGCGCAGCCGGTTGTTCACGCGTTTGACCCCATCCGTCTTCTGCGCCACGTTCCCGGCTTCCGTCTTTTGATCGTCGGAATCGACGTGTCCTCGCAGCGTGACCACGCCGCCTCTCACATCCACGTGAATGTTGGCGACCGGCGTTTCCGGGTCGCGCAGCAGCTTTCTCACAATCGTCGAGTGAACCCACGCGTCATCCGCTGAATTGCCGATTGAATCTCCCAGCGTTCTTGCTTTTTCCCGGTCTGCCTGCGCCATGTCCGCGGTGTATTCGGCGCGCGGCACTTCTTGCGGCTGCACCTGGAGCATGTCCACCACCACGGCGCCCGGGCTGGCCGACTTCGCCAGCTCGACGGCCTGGTTCCGAACCTCCTTCGAAGCAACGGCGCCGGAAAGCGTGATCTGGCTCCGATTCGCGTCCGCGGTAACTTTGATTCCTTCCGGAATTGAG
>Ga0070734_10002787_pt1 | contig 19988 bp, 20 predicted proteins | sample Coa_R1_8_FD_66444 | JGI IMG/M metagenome (GOLD analysis project Ga0070734, IMG submission 66444) | Surface soil microbial communities from Centralia Pennsylvania, which are recovering from an underground coalmine fire - Coalmine... | ecosystem: Environmental > Terrestrial > Soil > Unclassified ... | reverse complement strand
GTGGCGGTGAGCCTTGCGGACTACGAGGGCTACGCGGGCGAGGCGATGGCGATGGGCGAGCGCGCGCCCGTGGCGCTCATCGATGCGCCGGCCTCGGGGCGGCTGGCCGTGGGCGAGGCGATCACGAACATCCTCGCGGCCGATGTGCGCCGGCTCACCGATGTGCGGCTCTCGGCGAACTGGATGGCGGCCTGCGGCGAGCCCGGCGAGGATGCCGACCTGTATGCGACGGTGCGGGCGGTGAGCGATCTGTGCGTCGCGCTCGGCATCGCGATTCCCGTGGGCAAGGACTCGCTCTCGATGCGCACCGAGTGGCGCGATGCCGAGGGAATGCATCGCATGCTCGCGCCGATCTCGCTCATCGTTTCGGCCTTCGCGCCCATCGCCGATGCGCGGCGCACGCTCACCCCGCAGCTCGATCTTGCCGTCGACAGCCGCCTCTGGCTGATCGATCTCGGCGCGGGGCGCAACCGCCTCGGCGGCTCATGCTGGGCGCAGGTGCATGAGCAGGGCGGCGGGGAGCCGGCCGATCTCGAGTCACCCGCGCTGCTCGCGCGGCTGGCCGAGGCCTTGCATGCGCTCAAGGCCGCGAACCTCGTTCTCGCCTATCACGACCGCTCCGACGGCGGTGTGCTCGTGACGCTGCTCGAGATGGCCTTCGCCGCGCGCTGCGGTCTCGAGATCACGCTCGAGGGAGCCGATCCGATCGGCGCCGCCTTCGCCGAGGAGCTCGGCGTGGTGCTGCAGATCGAGACGGCGCGCAGCCGCGAGGCGCGCGCGATCCTCGAGCGGCATGGACTTTTCGAGCTCACGACCGACCTCGGCGCGCCGCAGCCGGGCGATCGGATCCGGGTCTTCGTCGGCGAGAGCCTCGAGCTCGATGCCTCACGCATCGAGCTCAATCGGCGCTGGAGCGAGGTGTCCTATCGCATGCAGTCGCTGCGCGACAATCCCCAGTGCGCGCGCGAGGAGTATGCGCGGCTGCTCGATGCCGGCGATCCGGGCCTGCACGCCGCGCTCAGCTACGACCCGGCCGAGGAGATCACTGCGCCGCTGATTGCGAGCGGCGCCCGGCCCGTCGTCGCGGTGCTGCGCGAGCAGGGCGTGAACAGCCAGACGGAAATGGCCGCCGCGCTCACGCGCGCGGGATTCGAAGCCGAGGACGTGCACATGAGCGACCTGATTCACGGGCGCGTGCATCTCGGGCGCTTCCGTGGCCTGATTGCCTGCGGCGGGTTCTCCTATGGCGATGTGCTCGGGGCCGGGGAGGGCTGGGCCAAATCGATCCTCTTTCACCCCAAGGTGCGCGACGAGTTCAGCGCCTTCTTCGAGCGCGAGGACGCCTTCACGCTCGGCGTGTGCAACGGGTGCCAGATGCTCGCGGCGCTGCGCGAGATCATTCCGGGCACCGCGGGCTGGCCGCGCTTCGTGCGCAACCGCTCCGAGCAGTACGAGGCGCGTCTCTGCCTGGTGCGGGTGCCCCCGTCGCGCTCGGTGCTGTTCAGCGGCATGCACGGCTCGGTGCTACCGATCGTGGTGTCGCACGGCGAGGGATTCGCGGAGTTTCATGCCCACCATGGCGCCGAGCGGCTGCTCGAGGAGCGCGCGGTGGTGCTGCAGTACGTCGACAGCCGCGACGAGCCGACCGAGATCTATCCGGCGAATCCCAATGGCTCGCCGCTCGGTGTCGCCGGAATGTGCAGCGAGGATGGGCGCGTGACGGCGGTCATGCCGCACCCCGAGCGGGTGTTTCGCACGGTGCAGCACTCCTGGCGCCCGCCCGGCTGGGACGAGGACGGCGGCTGGATGCGCCTGTTCCGCAACGCGCGGATGTTCGTCGGCTGAGCGGCTCGCGGCGCCGCGAATTGGGCAGTGGGCGTCTCGCCTCGCCCGGACTAGGAGTGCGCCGCCCGGCTCGCAGGCTCGTCCTGCAGCGGCGCCACGTACTTGCGAAAGCTCATGGCCTGCATGAGACGCGCCTTGCGCACGAACGTCTGATAGAGCAGGTCGCGCATGACTTCGAGCAGGATCCCGGCCTGCTCGCCGTCGAGCGCCGGCTGATTCGGCCACGGATCGCTGTCGCTGCCGAAGAGCACGCCGCGCAGGGTCGCGAAATTCTCGTCGTCCAGCTCGGCGAGCGCCCGGATCTCCTGCAACGCGTCGAACATCTCGAGCTTGCCGCGCTCACCGAGCTCGCGAAACAACGACTGCGCGGTGCGCCGGACCATCGAGCCGAACGCGTTGTAGCAGCTCGCCGTGTAACAGCTGAGCGCCTCCTTGAACAGTGACTCCGCCTCCTCCGGAAGGTAGGTGAGCGGAAAGTTCTCGCGTGCGCGCTCGACCTCGATGTAGTTCGGTGCAAGCTCGATGCGCAGCGCCGTGTACGCACGCACGAAGAACTTGAGGAACACCGGCTCGCCGCAGGCGTCGCAGCGAAATACGACACCGACCTGCTTCGGCTTGCGCCGGCTCAGATCCTCGAATTTCGGCACGGCCACCGGCGTCAGGTGAGTCAGTGTCTGACAGTGCGGGCAGGTGAGCGCGATGCCCTGGTACTCGACATGCAGCTCGTCTTGCGGAGTGATGTAGATGCTCATGACCTTTGTGCCTCAGCCCGTAAGAGGTTTATAGCGGATTCTATGCGGTTGTGAAGCATCCTCGCCCTTTCTTCTCTTCAAGTCTTCAACATATTCCTGATAATTACCCTCAAACCACACCACCTGGGAATCGCCCTCGAAGGCGAGGATGTGGGTGGCGATGCGGTCGAGGAACCAGCGATCGTGCGAGATGACCACCGCGCAGCCCGGGAAGGCGAGCAGCGCCTCCTCGAGCGCGCGCAGCGTCTCGATGTCGAGGTCGTTCGTGGGCTCATCGAGCAGCAGCACGTTGCCGCCCGATTTCAGGACCTTGGCGAGGTGCACCCGGTTGCGCTCGCCGCCCGACAGATCGCCGATGAATTGCTGCTGCTGCACACCCTTGAAGTTGAAGCGCCCGACGTAGCCCCTCGATGAGGTCTCGTAGGCGCCCACCTTGATGAGATCGAGGCCGCCCGAGATCTCCTGCCACACGGTGTTCTTGTCGTTGAGCGCCTGGCGTGATTGATCGACGTAGGCGAGCTTGACGCTCGGGCCGGTGCGCACCTCGCCGGCGTCGGGCTTCTCCAGTCCGGCGAGCATGCGAAACAGCGTCGTCTTGCCGGCGCCGTTCGGGCCGATGATGCCGACGATGCCCCCCGGCGGCAGGCTGAAGCTGAGCGACTCGATCAGCAGTCGATCGCCGTAGCCCTTGCGCAGGCCCTTGCACTCGATCACCAGGTCGCCGAGCCGCTCACCGGGCGGGATGTAGATCTCGTTGGTCTCGTTGCGCTTCTGAAATTCCTGCGAGGCGAGCTCCTCGTAGCGTTGCAGGCGCGCCTTGGACTTCGCCTGCCGCGCCTTCGGATTGGTGCGCACCCATTCGAGCTCGCGCTTCAAGGTCTTCGCGAGCGCCTCCTGCTGGCGCTCCTCCTGGGCGAGGCGCGTCTGCTTCTGCTCGAGCCACGAGGAATAGTTGCCCTGCCAGGGTATGCCGTGACCGCGGTCGAGCTCGAGGATCCACTCGGCGACGTTGTCGAGAAAATACCGGTCGTGGGTCACTGCGATCACCGTGCTCGGGTACTCCTCGAGGAAGTGCTCGAGCCAGGCGACCGATTCGGCATCGAGATGGTTGGTCGGCTCATCGAGCAGCAGCATGTCGGGCTTCGACAGGAGCAGGCGGCAGAGCGCGACGCGGCGCCGCTCGCCGCCCGACAGCGTTCCAATGCGCGACTCCCAGGGCGGCAGGCGCAGCGCATCGCCGGCGATCTCGAGCTTGCGCTCGAGCTCCCAGCCGCCGACCGCATCGATCTGGTCCTGCAGCTTTGCCTGCTCCTCCATGAGCTTCCCCATCTCATCGTCCGAGAGCGGCTCGGCGAAGCGGTCGCTCACGGCGTTGAAGCGATCGATGAGACGCTGCACGTCCCCGACCCCTTCGCCGACCACCTCGCGCACCGTTTTCGACTCATCGAGCTGCGGCTCCTGGGGCAGGTAGCCCACCTTGATGCCGGCCTGCGCACGCGCCTCGCCCTCGATCTCCTTGTCCTGCCCCGCCATGATCTTGAGGAGCGTCGATTTGCCGGACCCGTTCAGGCCGAGCACGCCGATCTTTGCCCCCGGGAAGAAGCTCAGGGAAATGTCGCGCAGGATCACGCGCTTGGGGGGCACAACTTTGCCCACCCGGTTCATGGTGTAGATGAACTGAGCCATGGTGCTATCCGAGGGTCGGTCGGGGAGGCGCGAATTATCCGCGACCCTTGCCGCCTTGTCGAATGGCGCGCAGCAGCGGGCCGATACGCGCGCTCGCGCCCTTCGAATCGCCGCCGCTTCGGGCGAGGAAGACCGCCGGCGCGAGCGCCGGCGGTTCGTCAGAAGCTGAAGTTGACCTGCGTGCCGAAGGTGCGCGGCTGCACGGTCGAGTAGCGGATCACCTGCGGGACGTTGAACTGGAAGCTCGTGTTGTTGGCGCTCACCAGCGCGATCTTGTTGGCGAAGTTATCGACGAAGAACATCGCGGACCAGCGGTTGCGCGCCAGGGTGAGGCGCGCATTCGCCAGGCTGTAGGAGGGGAGCTGCAGACCGAAGTAATACGCCTCGTCATACGAGGGTCCGACGTAGGTATCGTCGATGCGTGCCGTCAGCTTGTAATCCTGCGCCAGCGGGGTTGAATAGATGAGCGCGAGGGTGCCCCCGCTGCGCGGCACGTTGAGGATCGGTGTCGTGCAGCTCGACGAATTGGTGCAGTAGTGGCCGTTCGCGGTGAACAGCAGGGATTGATACAGAGGAGTGGGCTGGGTAATGCGCGCATCCGTGTACGTGCCGCTCGCCGACACCGTGAAATTCTGCGTGAGCTTGGCGTTGACCTCGAGCTCCGGCCCATACGAATGCCCGGTGCCTGCGTTGACGTTGGCCTCGTAGCCGCACAGTAGCAGCACCGACTGTTGCACGTTGGTCCAGCGGATGTAATAGAAGTCGCTATTGACCTGCAGCCAGTTGTCGAACATGCGCGCCTTCTCACCGACCTCGTAGTTCCACACGCCATCCGGACCAAAGGTCTGCGGCGTCCCGGCGGCGCAGTGCGGCGGCTGGCTCGGGGGCGGGAAGTAGATGTTGGAGCCCCCGGGGCGGAACCCGCGGGCAGCGGTTGCATAGGCGGTCAGATTCGCGGTGGGCTCGTACGACAGATTCACGCGCGGGTTGAAGCCGTGTTCGGAGGCCTCTGTCACCTGGAAGGTGGCGGGCTCTGTCGGAGTCAGACCGAAGTACCCCCATTCCTTCTCCCCGACGTCGCTTTGGTAGGAGTAGTAGCGCACCCCCGCCGCGAGCTTCCAGGCATCGGCGAACCTCCAGGTCCCGTCGGCGAATAGCGCCCACTGCTTCAAGTGATAGGGGTTGTTCGACTGGAAGTAGACCCCACCGGGCGCGAGCGTGTTCTGCGGGGCGCTGCTCTGCTCATTCCAGGCGGAGGTGAGGTGGCTGTAGAACGCGCCGCCGACCCATTGCACCGGCCCGTTGCCGATCGAGCTCAGACGGATCTCCTGGCTGATCTGTTGCGAGGGGTCGTACTCGTAGTACGGGATGGGCGCGAACGGCGGAATGGGTGGCGCAAAGTTCAAGTCGGTGGCATAGATCGATTCGGACGCATCCTGCGTCTGGATCGAAAGTCGCTCGAAGTACGAGCTTGCGCTTGTGAGCTGTGCGAAGGGCAGGTTCGCCACGACGGTCAGCGAGTACACGTCCGCCTTGTCGATGATCGGCTCGGTGAGCGGGAAACCCTCGTAATGGTTCTCATACGGAGCGCCGGGCGGACTGTCGATGAGATCGTAGCCACCCGTTTCGAGCGTCTGCGTGAAGGCCATCGCCGTGACGGATAGATCCTCGCTCGGCTTGTAGAGCAGCGTCACGCGTCCGCCGTAGAGGCGCTCGGTGTTCACGTCGGGTATGACGCCCGTGACGGGTGCCGAGAGAATGCCGCCCTTGGTCCAGTTGGTGAACGGGAAGGGGTCGATCACGACCTCGTTGATCCAGCCGCTGCGATAGGTGTCGCTCGCGACGACCCGCAGGGCGAACGCGTTGCCCAAGGGCAGGTTCAGCATGACGTTGGCGCTGCCATTGGCATGGCCGCCGTCGGTGTAGGAGCCCATGGCCTGCGCGGAGCCCTCGAAGGTGTTGAGCTTCGGCTGGTTGGTGATGATCCTGATCGTGCCGCCCATCGATCCGGAGCCATAGAGCGTGCCCTGCGGACCGCGCAGCACCTCGATGCGATTCACATCGTACAGGTCCGGGTCGATGACGACCTTGCCCGATTGCGACAGCGCCGGCGGTGAGAGCGGTACCTCATCGAGGTAGAAACCCACGGTCGGGGCTGCGCCACCGTTCGATGCGAGGCCGCGCGACTCGAATTCGGTGAGCCCAGGGCTCGCGTAGCGCTGCGACAGGCCGGGCACGTCGCGTGCGAGATCGGTCGCCGCGTTGATGCCCTGTTGCTGCAACTGATCGGCACTGAGTGCCGTGATGCTGATGGGCGTGCTCTGCACGGTGGAGACGAACTTCTCCGCCGTGACGACGATCTCCTCGAGGCCCGAGCTCTGCTCGGCGTCGGCCGCACGTGTGATGGCGGGCGCCGACAGTGCGATGAGCATGCCGAGCAGCGGAGCGGCGCGCGGCGCCCACGCTGGAGTCTCGACGGGCAGAGTGACCGTGGTTCGAGCGCCCTCGCGCGCCCTCCCGGTGCCAGGGAACTGTGGCATGGCTCGCATCCCCTCCGTCTGCACCTGCAGCGATGCGAAGTAAACTTTTCTGCAGGCGAGATCGTTTGTGTTGGACTCGCTTCTCGACCCGCCGCCCTGAAGCGGCTGCGACGATTAAACGTCCGCTCGCCGGGCCCGGGTAGTAGCCGCATGTTACAGCCGGCGAGCGCAGTGACACAAAACAAAAGTGCCCTGGGCGTTGCCTCGTTTTCGAGCATGCAGCACCGGTCCGTGCACCCGTGTGGCGCGGTGCTGGGCGCACGACGGACGTGCGCGTGCGGACGTGGGCGCGTGGCGCCGCTGATGCAATGCTCCTATATTACCCAGGGGCTTCGGCCCTGCGGTTGAATGCGCTCGAGGGGGGTTCAACACATGAGGCTGCGCCGGAAGGTGGGGATGCTCGCGGGTGGTGCGCTGCTCATGGCGAGCGCACCGGTGGGCGCCCAGCAGAGCGACCTCGACCCCGGCGCACAGCTGCCGCTCGCCGAGTCGCACGACGTGGTGCGTCTCAAGCCGAATCCCCGCCGGCTCTATGTCCTCGACACCATGTTTCCGGCCGCGGAAGCCGCCAAGACCTATATTCTCGATGGCGCGACCGGCAAGCTCGAGGGCATGTTCAATCAGGCCTACTGGCCCAACTTCGCCGTCTCCCCGGATGGCCTGGAGCTCTACGCGGTCGACTCCTACTGGGAGAAGCACACCCGGGGCAAGCGCAGCGATTACATCGTCGTGCGTGATGCCGCGACGCTCCAGGTGAAGGAGGATGTCGCCTTGCCGGCGGGACGGCTGCTCATCGTCTCGAAGAAATACAATTTCGATGTGACGCCGGATGGGCGCTTCGGACTCACCTATAACCTCGCGCCGGTGACCGCGGTCACGGTCACGGATCTCAAGGCGCGCAAGTCCGTGGGCTCGATTCCCGTGCCGGGCTGCGGACTCATCTTCGCGCAGGCGCCGCACCGCTTCTCATCGCTGTGCGCGGACGGCTCGGTCATCACCGTGACGTTCGATGATGCCGCCCAGGGAACCACGAAGCGCGCCGAGCATGTCTTCGATGCGAAGAGCGACCCGGCCTTCGAGCATTCCGGCTGGGACAAGCCGGGACACGTGCTCTATCTCGTCACCTACCGCGGCCAGATCATCCCGGTGATCCTCGACGGCGATCAGGCCCGCGCGGGGGCGAGCTGGTCGCTCACGAGCGCGGCGGAGCGAGCGCAAGGCTGGCGGCCCGGTGGCTGGCAGGTCAGCCACGTGCACTCGAAGCGCCACGAGCTCTACGTTCTGATGCATCAGGGCCGTGACTGGACGCACAAGCTGTCGGGACACGAGGTGTGGGTGTTCGACGCCGTGCAGGGCCGGCGCACCCGGCGCATCAAGCTCGCGGAAGCTGCGCAATCGGTCGCGGTCTCGCAGGATGAGGAGCCGCTCGTGTATGTCATCACCGACAGCGGCAAGATTGCCGCCTATGAGGCCTCGAGCGGCCGGGAGCTGTATCGGACCGCTCAGGTCGGCTTCACGCCGCAGCTGCTCACGGTGTCGGGGGAGTGAGCATGGATCCGCTGTTGCACGTGACGCTCGTGCTCTCACTCAGCGGCCTGTTCGGCGCGGCGGGTGTGCAGAAGCTCCGCGCCTTTCGCGAATGGCCCGACGTGCTGCGCAACTACCAAATGCTGCCCGATCCCTGGGTGCGGCCCGTCGCGGCGATCCTGCCCGGCGCCGAGCTCGCGATCGCGGCGGCGCTCATGCTCGCGCCACTGCGGGCGCGGGCGGCGCTCGCGGCGGCCGGCCTGCTGCTCATCTTCGCACTGGCCCTCGGCGTCAATCTCAAGCGAGGCCGCCGCGAGATCGATTGCGGCTGCTTGGGCGGACGGCTGAAGCAGCCGCTCGCCCCCTGGATGCTGGTGCGCAACGCCGTGCTCGCGGCCGCCGCGCTTGCGCTGCGGGTGCCGCTTTCCTCGCGCCCGCTGGCACCGCTCGAGCTGTGGGTCGCCGCGGGCGCCGCACTCACGCTCGCCCTCCTGTATCTCGCGCTCGGCCTGGTGCTCGCGGTGCCCGCGTCGCAGGGTGCGCGCGCCGCACATGCCCCGAGGCCGCCGAGGTGACCTCATGCAGAGCCTGAATGCCGCGCTTCCCTACATCGTTCTGCTGCAGCTCGCGCTCACGCTCGCGCTCGCCGTTTTGCTGTTCGGGCTTGCCCGCCAGATCGGTGTTCTGCACGAGCGCATCGCGCCGATGGGCGCCATGACGAGCGATCGCGGTCCCCAGGTGGGGGAGCCGGCACCGGCGCTGTCCGCGCCGACGCTCGAGGGCGAGCCGCTCGAGCTCGCCGGGCCATCTTCCGACGGGCGCAGCCGCCTGCTGCTGTTCGTCGCACCGAGCTGTCCTGTGTGCAAGAAGCTGCTGCCGATTGCGCGCTCATTCATGCGCGCCGAGCGTGTGCGCATCACGCTCGTCGGTGATGGCGAGCCGGCGGCGCAGCGCGCGATGGTGCAGCAGTTTGGACTCGAGGGCCTCGCTTACGTGAGCTCCCCGCAGATCGGCCTCACCTATCAGGTGGGCAAGCTGCCGTACGCGGTGCTCATCGACGCCGCGGGCGTCATCCGTGCCAAGGGGCTCGTCAACACGCGCGAGCATCTTGAAAGCCTGCTCATTGCCGAGGAGACCGGCTTCGGAACGGTGCAGGCCTACCTCGCCGCAGGTGCGCGCACGCAGCCTGCGCAGGCCGACACCACCGAGGTGAGTGAAACATGAGACCCCTGTCGCGATCGCACTTCGATCGGATGTTCGAGACCTTGAGCCGGCGAGCCGCGCAGCGCAGCTCGCGTCGCGGCTTCCTCTCGCTCTGTGGCGGCTGGCTGATCGCCGCCTCGGCGTTCCCGCTGTTGCCGGTAGCGCGCCGGGTGCAGGCTGCAGAGCCTGCGCAGAGGTCGAAGTCCGCGGGCCGCTTCGCCTCGGATTTCGCCAACCAGGCACAGACGACCGATCCCACGCAATGCAACTACTGGCGCTACTGCTCGAGCGATGGCTACCTGTGCGCTTGCTGCGGCGGCGGCCCTCATACCTGTCCCGCGGGCACGACGCCCTCGCCGAGCTCGTGGGTGGGATCGTGCATCAATCCCGATGATGGCAAGAGCTATCTCATCGCCTATCGCGACTGCTGCGGCCAGGACTCGTGCGGCCAGTGCGCCTGCCTCGGGCAGGAGGGTGACATGCCCGAATACCGGCCGCAGGTGAACAACGACATCGTCTGGTGCTTCGGCGCCTCGAGCATGGTCTATCACTGCTCGAGCGCCGGTCTGGTGGGACTCGCCGAATAGGGATGTCGTGCGCACGCCTTTCGCTCGCCTGACCGTGCTCGTGCTGCTCTTTGCGGTGGGTGCGATGCCCGCTCCTCTGCGGGCCGATTCGAGTGGAGCGCGCTCGAGCGTCGAGGCGTCGGAGGTGCCCGACGTGGTGGCGCGTGCGGCCGGCCTGAAGCTCAAGCCGATGGCGCGCGCGGCGCGCCTTTACGCCCTCAATTGTCAGGGATGCCATGGCGAGGCGGGTGTGTCGGTGCCGGAAATACCGCGGCTCGCCGGCCGGGTCGGCTACTTCGCGCGCCTCGCCGAGGGGCGGCGCTATCTGGTGCAGCTGCCCAACGTCGCCCTGAACCCGAGCTCGGATGCGGACATCGCTGAGATCTTGAACTTCGTGCTCTTGACCTTCAGCCGGGCGCAGCTGCCTGCGGATTTTCATCCGTACCGGGCCGCGGAGGTCGGCGCGCTGCGTCGCGAGCGCATTGAGCCGGCAGCGCGCCGGCGGCAGGTCGTCGCGGCCCTGCTGGCGGCACGACGGATACCCTCCTCGGACGTCCTTTCCTTGCCGCAGCCGGTGCTCTACTGATGCCGCGCGCAGCGCTCCAGCTGCTCATGCTCGCGCTGCCGCTGGCGGCGGCGCAGGCCGATCCGCTCGCCGCGGGGCGCGACAAGTACGTGCAATGCGCCTCCTGTCACGGCTCGGACGGACGCTCCGCCGTGATGCCGCAGTATCCGAAGATCGGCGGTCAGAATCTCGAATACCTCATCAATGCCTTGAAAGCGTACCGGGATGGCCGGCGCCAGGGCACCTATGCCGCCATGATGGGCCTGGTGGCAAAGCCGTTGAGTGATGAGGACATCGCGAACCTGGCGGCCTACATCGCATCCCTTTAGATCTTCATCCGGAGAGCCCCGCATGTGCCACATCTACCTCTCGAGCGACCCCATTCAATACGAGGCGCGCAGCCGGGCGCTGCGCATCCACGGCGTCGCGACCACGATTCGACTCGAGAACGAATTCTGGGGCGTGCTGCAGAGAATTGCCGAATCCGAGGGCAAGACGACCAATCAGATCATCACCGAGCTCTACGATGAGGCGATGACGCGCGAGGCCGAGGAGACACCGCGCAACTTCGCCTCGGTGCTGCGCGTCAGCTGCTGCCGCTATCTCGCGCTGCATGGCGATTCAGGGGTCGTGAGGCGGGCGGCGGCGCCGCTCGCGCGAGTGGCCGCGAGCGCGCCGCCACCGACCTCGCTTGAACTGGTGCGGACGAAATAGGGGAGTTCCATGGCGAAGCTCATTCATTCGATGATCCGGGTGGCCGACCTCGATCGGGCCAAGGCCTTCTATGCGCAGGGTTTTGGCCTGACCGAGTCGCACCGCATGGACTTTCCAACGTTCACGCTGCTCTACCTGCGTGATCCGGAGAGCGGACACGAGCTCGAGCTCACGCTCAACAAGGGGCAGCAAGAGCCCTACACCCACGGCTCGGGCTACGGTCATATTGCCTTCGCGGTCGAGGATCTCGCAGGGCACCATGGGCGCCTCAAAGCGCTCGGCTACCCGGTCGGTGACATCAAAGAGCTCAAGGCAGCGAGCGGGACGGCACGTTTCTTCTTCACGAGCGATCCGGACGGCTACAAGGTGGAGGTACTGGAGAGGGGCGGCCATTACGTCTAGCTTCGGCTACAATTTCAGGCCCTGCCTGAAAGGTGTGCCGATGTTCAAATCCAGCATGACGATTGCCGATCTCGACCCTGAGCTGGCCACCGCCATCCGCGGCGAGCGTCAGCGGCAGGAAGATCATATCGAGCTCATCGCCTCGGAGAACTACACGAGCCCGCGCGTGCTCGAGGCTCAAGGGTCGGTGCTCACCAACAAGTACGCGGAAGGCTACCCGGGCAAGCGCTACTACGGCGGGTGCGAGTTCGTCGACATCGCCGAGACGCTCGCCATCGAGCGGGCGAAGAAGCTCTTCAATGCCGACTATGCGAATGTGCAGCCGCATTCGGGCTCGCAGGCGAACGCCGCCGTCTATCTCGCGTTGCTGAATCCCGGCGATCCGATCCTCGGCATGAGCCTCGATCACGGCGGGCACCTCACCCATGGAGCGAAGGTCAATTTCTCGGGCAAGCTCTTCAAGGCCTCGCAGTACGGCATCAAGGCCGAGAGCGGCGAGATCGATTACGAGCAAGTCGAGAAGCTCGCGCGCGAGCATCGGCCGAAGCTCATCGTGGCCGGTTTCTCGGCCTACTCGCGCATCATCGACTGGGCGCGCTTTCGCGCGATCGCCGATGCCGTGGGTGCACTGTTCATGGTCGACATGGCGCACGTCGCCGGGCTCATCGCAACCGGCCACTATCCGAGCCCCGTCCCATTCGCGGACGTGGTGACGACGACGACGCACAAGACGCTGCGCGGACCGCGCGGCGGCCTGATTCTCGCGCGGGCCAATGCCGAGATTCAGAAAAAGCTCAACTCCATGGTGTTCCCGGGCACCCAGGGTGGGCCGCTGATGCACGTGATTGCCGGCAAGGCGGTGGCCTTCCTCGAGGCGCTGCAGCCGGAGTTCAAGGCCTACTCGGCGCAAGTCATCGCCAATGCCCGTGCGATGACCCGGGTGCTTCAGCAGCGCGGCTACAAGATCGTGTCCGGCGGCACCGACAACCACCTGTTCCTGCTCGATCTGGTCGACAAGAACATCACCGGCAAGGATGCGGACGCGGCGCTCGGACGCGCGCACATCACGGTCAACAAGAACGCGGTGCCAAACGATCCGCGACCGCCGATGATCTCGAGCGGGCTGCGCATCGGCACTCCCGCCTCGACGACGCGCGGCTTCAAGGAGCGCGAAGTCGAGCAGCTCTCTCACTGGATCGCCGACATCCTGGGCTCGATGGGGGATGAGGGCACGGTGCAGCGGGTGCGGGGTGAGGTGACCGCGCTCTGCAAGCGCTTCCCCGTGTATGCTTGAGCATCCCGGGGCCTGAAAGGCCCCCAAGGCGGCGGCAGGATCGCCCGAGCGCCCCATGCACTGCCCGTTTTGCGGCCACACGGAGACCAAGGTCATCGATTCACGCCTCGCCGGCGAGGGGCGACAGATCCGCCGGCGACGCGAGTGTCTCGAGTGCGCGGAGCGCTTCACCACTTTCGAGAGCGCGGAGCTTTTGCTGCCGAATGTGGTGAAGGAAGACAAGAGCCGCGAGCCCTTTGATGAGAAGAAACTGCTCGCAGGGATGAGCAAGGCGCTCGAGAAGCGGCCGGTGGGGCGCGAGGCCATCGAGGCGGCCGCAGCCCGCATCTGCCACAAGCTGCGCAGCCTCGGCGAGCGCGAGATCGCCTCGCGCGCCATCGGCGAGCTCGTGATGGAGGAGCTGCGCCACCTCGATGAGGTGGCCTACGTGCGCTTCGCCTCGGTGTACCGCAGCTTTCAGGACCTCGAGGCCTTTCGCACCGAGATCGACGCGCTGCGCAAGCACCGCAGGCGGCGGGAGACGAGCCAGGATCAGCTGCCCCTGCTGCCGGGCGAGGACGCGGCGGAGCGGCGCAAATGAGCTTGCAGATCATCGTGACGGGGTCCTGATGGAACGGGACGAGATGCACATGGCGCGCTCGATCGAGCTTGCGCGGCGCGGGCTCTACACCACCGATCCCAATCCGCGCGTCGGTTGCGTGCTCGTCGATGGCGAGCGAGTGCTCGGCGAGGGCTGGCATGTTCGCGCCGGTGAGGCGCATGCGGAGGTCGTGGCGCTGCGCGCCGCGGCGGTCGGCGCGGACGCCGGAGGCGCGGCCGGGGAGGGCGCTCCCGCGGACGGGGTGGCGCCGCCGGGCTGGGCGCCGGGCGCGAGCGGCATGGGGCGCTCGGTGCGCGGCGCCACCGCGTACGTGACGCTCGAGCCCTGCAGCCACGTCGGTCGCACCGGTCCCTGCGCCGTGGCGCTCATCGAGGCGGGCATACGGCGGGTCGTGTGCGCCTCGGTGGACCCGAACCCGAAAGTCGCCGGCGCCGGCATCGAGCGGCTGCGCGCGGCGGGTGTCGCGGTGTCCGTCGGCGTGCTCGAGCACGAGGCGCGCGCTCTCAATCCCGGCTACTTCTCGCGTCACGAGCGCGGGCGGCCGTGGGTGCGCTTGAAGCTCGCCGTGAGCCTGGATGGACGCAGCGCCCCGGTGGGTGGAGGACCGATGCTGCTCACAGGCGAGGCTGCGCGCGCCGATGTGCAGCGCTGGCGCGCGCGCAGCTCGGCGATTCTCACCGGCGCCGGCACGGTCGTGACGGACGATCCGCGGCTCGATGTGCGTCTCGCCTACGGTCCCTGGGTGCGCCAGCCCTTGAAGGTCGTGCTCGATGAGCAGCTGCGCGTCGCGCCCGGGGCGCGGGTGTTCGCGGGCGGTGCGCCGGTGCTCGTATTCACGGGCGAGGCGACGTCGGTGCGCTCCTCGTTTCCGGCGACGGTCGAGATCGCGCGGGTGCCGCCTGCCCGCGCGGGTGCTTGGCGGCTCGGCGGCGGCGGGCTCGATCTCAAAGCGGTGCTCGAGCGGCTCGCGGCGCGCGAGATCAACGAGCTTCTGGTCGAGTGCGGGGCACGGCTCGCGGCCTCCTTTCTCGAGGCGCAGCTCGTCGATGAGCTCGTGCTCTATGTCGCGCCGTTGCTGCTCGGAGCGGATGCAGCGCCGCTCGCCGCGCTCAGGACGCTACCCCTCGAGCGGCTGCCGCGTTTTTCTCTGCTCGATGTCGAGCGCTTCGATGCGGACGTGCGCCTGGTGCTCGCGCCGCGGGGGGGCTGACCATGTTCACGGGCATCATCGTCGCGCAGGGCACGGTGCTTGCGCGGGCCGACCGCGGTGGCGACCTCGCGCTCGCGATCGGCACGCCTGCGCCCGCGGTCGCACCGGCGCTCGCCGGGCGCCTCGGAGTCGGCGACAGCATCAGCGTCGAGGGAGTGTGTCTCACGGCGACGCGCGTCGAGGCCGACCGATTCGAGGCGGATGTGTCGGGCGAGACGCTCGGGAAGACGACGCTCGGAGGGCTTGAGGTCGGCTCGCACGTCAATCTCGAGCCGAGCCTGCGCGCCGGCGATGCGCTGGGCGGACACTGGGTGAGCGGCCACGTCGATGCGGTTGGCACGGTTGCATCGCTTGCATCCGATGCCCGCTCCCGGCGCCTCGTCTTCGAGCTGCCCGCCGAGCTCATGCGCTTCGTCGCGCCCAAGGGCTCGATCTGCGTCAACGGCGTGAGCCTCACGGTCAACGGGGTCGCGGGCAATCGCTTCGACGTCAACATCATTCCCCACACCCTGGAGGTCACGACGTTGGGCGCGCTTCAGGTCGGCGCGCGCGTGAACGTCGAAATCGATCTGGTTGCTCGATATCTCGAGCGTCTCTTGAGCGCCGGCAAGGCGCCGCAGTGATCCGGCGCGCCAAGAACTTGAGTTCTCCCTATGTCCATCGTGTGCATCGGAGACGGCTGTGATGGATTCGAGCGCCTTGAATGATTTTGCGGCCCGTTACACGGCCGCTTGGTGCAGTCAGTGCGCTGCACGTGTGGCCTCATTTTTTGAAGAACGGGGGTCCCTCAAGATCAATGATGCGAGCGCCGCCCTCGGACGGGCGGCCATCACGAAGTCCGCGCAAAGCTTCATGAGCGCCTTTCCGGATCTGGTGGTCAAGATGGATCGACTCGTCGCGAAGGGGGCCAGGACGGAATATCACTGGACGTTGACCGGAACCCATGCGGGGCCTGGCGGCACAGGGAAGTTTGTCCGGATCAGCGGCTTCGAGGAGTGGCGCTTCGGTCCCGACGGACTGATTGCGGAATCGTTGGGCCATTTCGATTCCGCCGACTACGAGCGCCAATTGAGCGCCGGCGGAAAACAGACGGAATAGCGCAGCGCCCTCTGCATGAGTTGGGCTGAAGCGAAATCCGGAGCGGTATCGCTCGCTCGAGTCGCAGACCGTTGGATCTATGTCTGCATGGCCGGGCTGTTTGTCCTGACTGCCCTCGCGGGCTTCATCCCCGACTCCATCGATATCCTCAGGGCCGTCAAGGCGGGCGAGCGGCCGGCTCTGCCACCGATCCTCCACGTCCACGCGATTCTGATGGCGTCCTGGCTGTTGCTGCTGATGGCGCAGACGAGCCTCGTCGCCCTCGGGCGCAGCACGCAACACATGAAACTGGGGTTGATCTCGATCGTGCTGGCACCCGCCCTCGTCATCGCGATGGTTGCAGTGGTGAAGTCGACCTGGTCGATGATCGCCTCGCTTCCTCCAGGGGCGATGACCCCTGATGCGTTGAGTGCCCTGAAGCTCGAGGTGACCAACACCCTGTTGATCCAGATCCGAGTCATTCCGCTCTTCGCGGGTCTGGTCGCCTGGGCGCTCCTCGTACGAAGGAAGGATTCCGAGGCGCACAAGCGGTTGATGATCCTGGCGACGGTCATGCCACTGCCGGCGGCTTTCGATCGAATTGATTGGCTGCCGGCGACGCTTCCGGAGAATCCCGCTTCCGTACACTTGTATACGCTCGTGTGGCTGCTGCCAGTCCTGATCTACGACCTCGCCCGGCGCGGGCGTGTCCACAGGGTTTACTGGATCGGCCTCGCACTGAATGTACCGTTCGTCATAGTTACGCATCTTCTGTGGGGATCGCCCGGGTGGCTCGCCACAGCGCCCAGGCTGATCGGTGTTCAGGGGTGGTAGAAGGGAGCCGGCGTTGCGGCCGCCCCGGCCCAGAGGGTCGAATGCAACCGGGGGGCGCAGATCGTGGTGCTCGCTCGCTCGAAATCAACTATAACATCCATGAAATCAGTGGCTTGTGTTGAAAGCGCAATTTTTCGCGCTATCTTCCGCGGCTGATCGGATCCTAACCAGAGCAGGCAAGCATGGCCTTGAGCACGATCGATGAGATCATCGCCGACCTCCGTCAGGGGAAGATGGCGGTGCTCATGGATGATGAGGACCGCGAGAACGAGGGCGACCTCATCATGGCTGCCGAGCGCGTGCGGGCCGAGGACGTCAACTTCATGGCGCGCTACGGACGCGGGCTCATCTGCCTGACGTTGACGCGCGAGCGCTGCCGGGAGTTGCGCCTGCCGCTGATGGTGAGCGAGACCGACTTGAGCCACCGCACCAACTTCACGCTCTCGATCGAGGCGGCCGAGGGCGTTACCACGGGGATCTCCGCGCACGACCGGGCGCACACGGTGCGCACGGCCGTGGCCCCGGGCACTCGTCCCGAGGATCTGCGCCAGCCGGGGCATGTGTTTCCGCTCATGGCGCAACCGGGCGGGGTTCTCACTCGCGCCGGGCATACCGAGGCGGGCTGCGATCTGGCCCGTCTCGCGGGCTTCACTCCCGCCGCCATGATCGTCGAGATACTGAATGATGACGGCAGCATGGCGCGGCGCCCCGACCTCGAGCGCTTCGCGCACGAGCACTCGCTCAAGATCGGCACCATCGCCGATCTCATCCGCTATCGATTGAAGAACGAGCGCTCGGTCGAGCGCATTTACGATCAACCGGTCGACACCGAGTACGGCGAGTTCAGGCTGTGCTGCTACGAGGATCACGTGCACAAGAACGTGCACCTCGCGCTCGTCAAGGGAGACCTCAACTCCAGGCAGCCGCCGCTCGTGCGCGTGCACATCAAGGACACGCTGCGCGATGTGCTCGGTGTGCGCAGCGAGAAGCTCGGGTGGCCGCTGCGGGCGGCCATCCGGCGCGTCGCGAGCGAGCCCTCCGGCGTCATCGTGATCTTGAGACCCGACGTAAGCCCAAGCGATTTCATGGACAGCGTGCGCCAGCTCGACGCACGCTCGAGCGCCGCGCGCAATCCGGGGGCCACGGTGCTGCGCACCTATGGAACGGGTGCGCAGATCCTCAAGGATCTTGGCCTGAAACGCATGCGCGTGCTCTCGGCGCCGAAGCAGCTGCAGGGGTTGTCCGCCTTCGACCTGGAGATCACCGAGTACATCGACGGCGGTGAGTGAGCACGGAGGGCCTGCGCACGCCCGACGGCTTATACTGGCGAGCGTGCGCTGCTGGCACGCCGGACATCTGCAACGAGGAGCACCGTGTCGAAAGAACGCCCCCCGCTCGAAGGGGACTTGCTGGCGGGGAGCTTGCGCTTCGCGCTCGTCGCCTCGCGCTTCAATCCTGCGGTCGTCGATGCGCTGGTCGCGGCGGCGATCGAGACCTTGAAACGCCATGGCGCGTCCGCCGAGCATATCGAGGTGGTGCGCGTTCCCGGGGCCTACGATATTCCCGTGGTTGCGCGCAAGCTCGCGCTCTCACGCCGCTTCGATGCGCTGATCGCGCTCGGCGCGGTGGTACGCGGCGACACCCCGCACTTCGACTATGTGGCCGGGGAGTGCGCCTCGGGCCTGACGCGCATCGCGCTCGACACCGGCGTGCCCGTCAGCTTCGGCGTGCTCACGACCGACACGATGGAGCAGGCGCTCGAGCGTGCGGGCGGCAAGGCGGGCAACAAGGGCGTGGATGCCGCCCTGGCGGCGATCGAGCTCGCGAATTTGCTGGGAGGCCTGGATGGCTGATGCCGGGCGCCTGGACCTGAGCCCATGAGCACGCACCGTGCCCGCAGTCTTGCTCGCCGCCTCGCGCTGCAGGCGCTCTATCAGCTGCAGATCAATCCGCGCCCCTGGCAGGATGCTCATCGCGAGCTCGATGCCGATCCGGAAGCCGAGCGTGTCGACCGCGGCTACTTCAAGCAGCTGATTGCAGGCATCGGGCCGAATCGCGAGTCGCTCGACCTTCGAATCGCCGGGCTCTCCGAGATACCGCCGCCCGAGCTCGACCCGGTCGAGCATGCGGTGCTCTGGATCGGGCTGCACGAGCTCGCCGAGCACGAGGAGCTGCCCTATCGGGTCGTGCTCGACGAGGCGGTGCAGCTCACCAAGCAGTTCGGTGCGACCGACGGACACAAGTTCGTGAATGCAGTGCTCGATCGGGCCGCGCGCGAGTTGCGGCCGCGTGAGTATGGGCAAGCCGCGCTCTAGCGAGATCTCGGGCGGCACGGCGCCGCGAGCGCTCGGTGAGTTCGACCTCATCCAGCGCTATTTCGCGCACATGGGCTCCTCCCGAGCCGACGTCGTGCTCGGCGTGGGCGACGATGCGGCACTGCTCGAGCCCGCGGCGGATCGCGAGCTCGTCGTCACGGTCGATGCCATCGTCGCCGGGCGTCACTTCCCGGAGGGAACCGATCCGCGCTCGATCGGCCATCGCGTCCTCGCGGTGAACCTGAGCGACATCGCGGCCATGGGCGCCGAGCCCAAGTGGGCGACGCTCGCGCTCACCTTGCCCGAGGCGGATCCGCGCTGGCTCGACGGATTCGCCGCGGGGTTTGCCGATCTTGCCCTCACGCACGGCGTCGCTCTGGTGGGCGGGGATACCACCGCGGGGCCGCTCACCGTGAGCGTTCAGCTCATCGGTCAGGTGCCGGTCGGCACGGCTCTGCGGCGCGACGGGGCGCGGCCCGGCGACTTGCTCGTCGCCACCGGGACGCTGGGTGATTCGGGAGCCGGACTCGCCCTCGCGCTGGGCAAGCTCGAGACACGAGACCGGTCGGCGGCCGAGGAGCTGCGCCGGCGCTTCGATTATCCGACGCCGCGCATTGCGCTCGGGATCGGGGCTCGCGGACTCGCGAACGCCGCCATGGATCTATCGGACGGACTCGCGGGTGATCTACCGAAGCTTGCGGCGGCAAGCGGGGTCGCAGCGCAGGTCGATATCGAGTGTCTACCGCTGTCGGCGGCGCTCACCCGTGTGACGAGCCTCGAGCAGGGACGCGACTGGGCGATCGGCGCGGGCGATGACTACGAGCTGTTGCTGGCCGTGCCCCCGCATCGCTACGACG
>Ga0070734_10002784_pt1 | contig 20000 bp, 17 predicted proteins | sample Coa_R1_8_FD_66444 | JGI IMG/M metagenome (GOLD analysis project Ga0070734, IMG submission 66444) | Surface soil microbial communities from Centralia Pennsylvania, which are recovering from an underground coalmine fire - Coalmine... | ecosystem: Environmental > Terrestrial > Soil > Unclassified ... | reverse complement strand
CGGACCCCCAGGTCCGCGCGGGTCCCCCCGGACCCGCAGGTTCCCCATGCCTGACAACGCCGTCCAAACCCGCGACCTCGTCAAACGCTTCGGCGACTTCCTCGCCGTCGACCACGTCACGCTCGACGTCCGGCGCGGCGAAATCTTCGGCTTCCTCGGACCTAACGGCGCCGGAAAATCCACCACCATCCGCATGCTCTGCGGATTGCTTCTGCCAACCTCCGGCTCCGCCACGGTCGGCGGACTCGACGTCATGACCCAATCGGAAACCATCAAGCATCACATCGGGTACATGTCGCAGAAATTCTCTCTCTACGACGACCTCACTGTGGAAGAGAACATCGATTTCTTCAGCGGCATCTACGGCGTTCCGCAAGCCCGCCGCGCCGAGCGCAAAGCCTATGTGCTGAAAATGGCCGGGATCGAAGAACGCCGATCCAGCCTCACCGCTCTTCTCTCGGGCGGCTGGAAGCAGCGTCTCGCGCTCGGGTGCGCGATCCTGCACGAGCCGCCCGTGCTTTTCCTCGACGAGCCGACTTCTGGCGTCGATCCCATTGCTCGCCGGACATTTTGGGATCTGATCTACCAGCTTTCCGCCGCCGGACACACGATCTTTGTCAGCACCCATTATATGGATGAGGCGGAATACTGCCACCGCCTGGCGCTGATGTATCGCGGCAAAATCATCGCCCTGGGAAGTCCGGGCGAGTTGAAGCGCTCGCTCGAAGGCCACGCGCTGCTCCGCCTGCAATCGTCCGACCTTTTAGGAAGCATGCAGGCGCTGGAAAAGTTGCCGGGTGTGTCCGACGTCGCCGTTTTCGGAGGCGGTCTGCACGTCACGGTACCGGATGCCGCAAGCGCGATTCCCGGAATCCGCGCCGCTCTAGAGGACGCCCGAATCGCCGTAACGATTCTTGAGCCAATCGACCCCACCATGGAAGACGTCTTCGTCGCTATGATCGAGCGGGAAGAGAAGAAGGCCGCATGAGCTTCCGCCGCCTCAAAACAGTCGCCAAGAAAGAACTGCTGCACATCCTGCGCGACGTCCGCAGCCTATCGCTCGCGCTGGCTTTGCCGCTGGTTATGTTGCTGCTCTTCGGTTACGCTCTGACTCTGGATGTCGATCGCATCCCCACCTATATCTACGATCAGGATCGCACTCCCCAAAGCCGCGAGCTGATCGACCAGTTTCGCGGATCCACTTATTTCCAGATTCTCGGCGTAGTCCACGATTACAAGCCCGTGGATCGAGCCATCGACAAAAGCGCCATCCTGCTCAGCCTCACCATCCCGCGCGATTACGCTCGTCATCTTCTCGCCGGCCAGGAAGCCGGCGTTCAACTTGTCATCGATGGCAGCGATTCCAACACCGCATCCATCGCGCTTGGCTACGCACAGGCCGTTGTCCAAAGCTACGCCGCGCAATTGCGGTCGGACGCGCAAATCCGCAAAGGCGGACAAGCCCTGCGCGTTCCCGTGGACCCGCGAATCCGCGTCTGGTACAACAGCGATCTCAAATCCAAGAACTTCATCGTCCCCGGATTGATCGCCGTCACCATGATGATCATTGCATCGATGCTCAGCTCGCTCACCATCGCACGCGAATGGGAAAACGGGACCATGGAGCAGCTTCTCTCTACGCCTGTGCGCCCGCGCGAACTGGTGCTCGGCAAACTCCTCGCCTATTTCGCTCTCGGCGTCACAGACATGCTGATCTGCGTGATCGTGGGCGTTTTCATTTTCCAGATCCCATTCCGCGGCAGCGTCTGGTTTCTCTTTTTCACCAGTTGCCTTTTTCTGTTCGGAGCGCTGAGCTGGGGAATTTTCATCTCCGCCACCGCGCGCACACAGTTGCTCGCGTTTCAAATGGGCATGCTCAGCTCATTCCTGCCCGGATACCTGCTCTCCGGATTCATTTACTCCATCCAGAACATGCCCAAAGTAATTCAGGTGGTCAGCGCCATCGTGCCCGCGCGCTATTTTGTCACCATCCTGAACGGCATCTTCTTAAAAGGCGTCGGCATCCGGATCCTGTGGGGCGAAGTGACCATGCTCTTCGCTTACGCGGCTATCGTGTTCTTCTTCGCATCGCGTAAGATGCGCCAAAAGGTAGCGTGATTCATGCGCGAACGCCTCATCGAAATCATCCGTAAAGAGTTCCGCCAGACCTTTCGCGAGCCGCGCATGCGCACCATGCTCTTTCTGCCGCCCATCATTCAATTGCTGGTCTTCGGATTCGCCGTCAATCTCGACGTAACGCACAGCACCATGGCCTGGATGGATCAGGACCGCACGCCCCAAAGCCGTGAACTGCTCGCCGCATTCGAAGGCTCCGGCCGATTCGAAATTCGCGATACGCCCGCAAACGATCGCGAGGTCCAAGCGCTGCTCGATGCCAACAAAGTGGATATGGTGGTGCGTGTTCTCCCCGGATTCGAACGCGATCTCACGCGCGGGCGCTCCACCGCCGTGCAAATCCTCATCAACGGAACCAACTCCAACACCGCGTCCATCGTCTCCGGCTACGCCTCAACCATCGTCGCGGATTTCGCGACGCAAGCCATGCAGTCGCAAAATCGAAGCCGCCTCATCGCTCGGATGGCACCGGCTCCCGTCCATCCAGGCGTCCCGCAACTGAATCTACAAAGCCGCGCCTGGTTCAACCCCGATCTGCTAAGCCGCAACTATTTCGTCCCCGGCATCGTGGTGAACATCATCATGCAAATCACCCTGATGCTAACCGCCATGGCCATCGTGCGCGAAAAAGAAATCGGAACCATGGAGCAATTAATGGTCACGCCCATCCGCCCCATCGAACTGATGCTCGGCAAAACGTTGCCATTCGCGCTCGTTGGACTGGTGGACACAGCGCTCGTCATTTGCGTATCGCTCCTGTTATTCCACGTTCCGTTCCGCGGCAGCATCCTGCTACTTTTCGCCTGCGCGATCCTCTTCTTGATGACCACCCTAGGCGCAGGCCTCTTCATCTCCACCATCTCGCGCACCCAGCAACAAGCGATGATGACCACCTTCCTCTTCTTCCAACCATTCTTCCTGCTCAGCGGATTCGCCTTCCCCATCCGCAACATGCCGCAGCCCATCCAATACCTCACGCTGCTCGATCCCCTCCGCTACTTCATCGAAATCGTCCGAGGCCTGTTCCTAAAAGGAACCGGCGTCTCGGTCCTCTGGCCCCAGATGGTCGCCCTCGCGATCTTCGGCGTAGTGATCCTCTCCCTAAGCGCCCTGCGCTTCCGCAAACGGCTAGACTAACCGAATCCCTAAGCCACAGACCCCAATCCCGCTTTTTGACTTATTTAAGTCACCCCTGCCAAAATAGCGATAGTGAAGCCCCACACCGTCCGAACCAGCATCGACATCCCTCGCCCTCTGCACCGCAAACTACGCGAAGAGGCCGCCAAGCGCGGATGCTCCGCCCGCTCGCTGATCCTGACGGCCATCGAGCAAACCGTTGCGGCCCCGGCTCCCAAGAAAGGGCGTCTGAAGCTTGATCGCCCCGTGCTGGCCAATCGACTAAAGAAACCCTTCTCTCTCACCAACGAAGAAATTTATGAGCTTGGTTTTCCCTGATGTGAATGTGTGGATGGCGTTGACCGTTAATCACGTCCATCAAGTCCCTGCATTCGATTGGTGGAAGCAGGAACCGGGGCCAATCGGGTTTTGTCGCCTAACCCAAATGGGACTTCTTCGACTCCTTACCACCGCCGCAGCAATGGAAGGGGCGCCGCTCACCATGAAACGAGCCTGGGCCGCCTACGATGTAATAGCGTCAGACGAACGCGTAGAATTCCTCCAAGAACTGCCGTCTCTGGAACGCACATTCCGCGAATTGACATCCCGCACCCATGCCGCCCCCAAACTCTGGGCCGACGCCTATCTCGCCGCCTTCGCCGCCGAACACAACGCCACGCTAGTAACATTCGACCGTTCCCTAGCCCGCCGCGCCCCGCACAGCCAACTCCTCAAGTAGCCCAGCCCCGAATCCCAGCCCCCACCCCAGCCCCAAGTCCCCAGCCCCGCCCCATCCGTTGTAGCCTAAGAATTGGCGCCACGCCAGCGCCCGTCAGTTTGTTCAAACCGGGAGATCGAAAATGATTCAACTCAAAGTCAACGGATCCGCCCGTCAATTCGACGGCGATCCGGACATGCCGCTGCTGTGGTTCCTGCGCGATGTCCTTGAAATGACCGGCACCAAATATGGCTGCGGCATGGGACTCTGCGGCGCTTGCACCGTCCATCTCGACGGCGCCGCAGTACGAAGCTGTTCCACGCCGATGAAAGACGCCGCCGGCAAAAGCATCACCACCATCGAAGGATTGGCCGCGCACGGTGATCATCCCGTCCAACAAGCCTGGAAACACAACAACGTGCCGCAATGCGGCTACTGCCAGAGCGGACAGATCATGCAGGCCGTGGCGCTGCTCAAGGACAAACCCAAGCCCACCGACCAGGACATTGATCAGATCATGCAAGGCAACATCTGCCGCTGCGGAACGTATCAACGAATCCGCGCGGCAATCAAAGAAGCTGCGGGGGTGAAGGCATGAACACCATCAACATCGTCAGCCGCCGTGGATTCCTGGAGCGTTTCGTCTCCGCCGGGGCTCTCATCATCGGCGTGCCCGTTCTCGATCGCGCGCTCCAAGCCGCCGACGTCGACAACGCCCCGTTCCATCCCAGCGTTTATCTGGGAATCGAACCAAACGGAACCGTGGTGATCATCGCGCATCGCTCGGAAATGGGAACCGGTATTCGCAGCGTTCTGCCCATGATCGCCGCCGACGAGTTGGACGCCGATTGGAAGCGCGTCCGCGTCGAACAAGCCATCGGTGACTCCAAATACGGCGATCAAAATACCGACGGCTCCTGCTCCATCACCAATTTTCACGATGCGTTCCGCGAAGCTGGCGCCACCGCGCGCATGATGCTCGAAAATTCGGCAGCGCTCAAGTGGAACGTTCCCGCGTCTGAGTGCCATGTCAAATTTCACGAGGTCGTCCACACACCTTCCGGCCGTAAAGCGCAATTCGGCGAACTCGTCGCCGCCGGAATCAAACAGCTTCCTCCGAAAAAAGAAGAGCTCAAGTTTAAGGAACCGTCCGAGTACCGGTACGTCGGCAAAGAAATGCCGATCATCGATCTCGACGCCCTCTGCACGGGCCGCGGAAAATTCGGAATCGACGCCAAAATGCCCGGCATGGTCTACGCATCCATCGAACGTCCGCCCGTATTCGGCGGAAAACTCGTTTCCGTCAATGACAGCGAAGCCCGCAAAGTGCGCGGCGTCTCAGATGTGCTCACACTCGACGGACTCACGCTCCCCTACGGATTTCAACCGCTCGGCGGCGTGGCCGTCATCGCCGACAATACCTGGACCGCGATGCAGGCCCGCAAAAAGCTGAAGATCGAATGGGATCTCGGCGCCAATGCTTCGTATGAATCGGAAGCCTACAAGAAACAGTTGCTCGATACCGCGAGCAAGCCGTGCAAACCGATTCGCAACACCGGCGACGTGGATGCCGAATTCGCTCGCGCCGCATCCAGGAATCAAAAGATCCACGAGGCCGCGTACTACGTTCCGCTGCTCGCCCACGCGCCCATGGAACCACCGGCCGCAGTCGCCGAATTCAAAGACGGCAAGGTCGTCGCGCACGCCGCCGTGCAGGATCCGCAAGCCGCGCAGGATATCGTCTCCAAAACGCTTGGTCTGAAGAAAGAAGACGTCACCTGTCACGTCACACTGCTCGGCGGAGGATTCGGCCGCAAATCCAAACCGGATTACGTCGCTGAAGCCGCGTTGCTTTCGAAGAAAATCGGCAAGCCCGTCAAAGTGGCCTGGAGCCGCGAGGACGATCTTCACTTCGATTACTATCACAGCGTCGCCGGCATGTACATGAAAGCCGTCACCGACGAAAAAGGCCGTCCCACCGCCTGGCTGCAGCGCAGTGTGTTTCCTAGCATCGGCAATATGTTCGCGCCCAACGCCGATTACGCCGCCGGATTCGAAATGGAAATGGGCTGGGTCAACGTCCCCTACACCATCGCGAATCATCGCGCCGAAAACGGACCGGTTAAGAATCACGTCCGCATCGGCTGGCTACGCTCCGTCTCGAACATCTATCACGCGTTCGCCGTCCAGTCATTCACCGACGAACTCGCCGCCGCGGCGAATCGCGATCGCGTGGAATTCCTGCTCGATCTGATGGGCGAACCGCGCAAGATGAACATGAAGGAAGACGGCCCGCATCTGGCCGGACCTTCGGACAAGCTCGACAAATTCCCGCTCGACACCGGTCGCTGGCGCAACGTGGTTCAACTCGCCGCCGATAAATCCGGATGGGCCAACAAAAAGTCCACGCCCGGCCACGGCTACGGCATCGCCACGCAATGGTCCTTCAACACCTACGTCGCCGCAGTGGTCGAAGTGGAAGTGAACGCGAAGGGCCAGCTCCGCATCCCGCGCGTGGATATCGCGGTGGACGCCGGCAAAATCATCAATCCCGATCGCGCCCGCGCCCAATTTGAAGGCGCGTCTGTATTCGGCGCCAGCATCGCAATGATGGGAGAAATCACGGCGCAGGACGGAAAAATCCAACAGTCGAATTTCCACAACTATCCGGTCGCTCGAATCAACGAAGCTCCACTCAAAACGCACGTGCACTTCGTCGCGAGCAACGAAACGCCGGCCGGCGTCGGCGAACCCGGAGTTCCCCCGATGGCCCCCGCCATCTGCAACGCAATCTTCGCCGCCACCGGCAAACGAATCCGCGAGCTGCCTTTGAAGAAAAACAAACTGGTGTAGCACCGTGGCGCACGCACTCCTGCGTGCCGCGTTCACACTCGTGTGAACGCCTTAAATGAAGTTTTTTCCTGGTTTAGTGTTCGCAAAAGTGCGAACACGGCACGCAGGAGTGCGTGCGCCACGTCCCAAAGTCAGCGCAATTTATCCAACCACCCGATCACAGCGCTCTCCAACGCGATCCGATGATCCGAATAACTATGATCCGTCTCCATATGGATCGCCGTGACTTTCTTCCCGCCGGCTGCCTCAATCGATTTCACCAGCGCGTCCGTCGCGGGTGCGAGCCCGTCGTCGGAGCTGATCACTAGCAGCGGCAACAAAGCTAATCCCGCCGCCGTCCGGTCCCACACAAATTCTTTCGACCGCTCCTGAACTTCGCGCGCCATGGATTCTGCCGTCACGCCGGCGAGCGACTCCATGTCGTCCGCCATCGCCGCCGTCAATTTATCCATCGGCATGGTGCCCATCTGCCCCATATCCGCAGCTGATATCAGCACAGCCCCGATCAATCCACGATCGTGCGACGCCGTGTGCGCCACCACCCATCCGCCCATGCTGTGACCCGCAATCGCGATCCGCTTCGCATCCACCTGAAGCGCGGCCGCGTTCGCCGGATCCCGCAAATACGCCAGCACCGCATCCGCATCTTCCAAATTCTGCGCAAATCGAAACGACCCTGGACTTCCCCACGACCCGCGATAATTGAACGTCACCGCGTTCCATCCTGCGCGCCGCACGGCCTGCGCCAAATCCAAGTTCTTCTCATTGCCCGGCAAGCCATGACAAATCACCAGCGTCGGATGCGCGCCCGCGCCCGGCGGATGATAAATCAGACCATTGATCGAAACACCGTGGCTCGGAATATGCAGCACGGTCATCTTTGCCGGATGCGCTTTGTCCACCGGCGGATCAGTGAAAATCGCAGGCGGTTGTTGCGCGAGAGCACTGAAAACAGCAACCAACGACACGCAGAAACGCATCATGCGTACCGGATCGCCACCACCGTCATATCGTCGTTCTGTTCCGCTTCGCCCGCAAATGCATCCGTCATCTCCACCAGCCGTTCGATCATCTGCTTGGCCGAAAGCGCGCCGCAGGAATGAACGATCTTCTCCACTTCGCTCTCGTCCCACATTTCTCCCTTGGCGTTGGTGGCCTCGCTGATTCCATCGGAGAAGCACAACACCGCGTCACCCGGATTCATCACCACGGTCCCTTGCTCGTAATCGCAGGCATCCAGCAAACCCACTGGAAGCCCGCCGCAATCCAGCCGCTCGATTTCGCCGCTCCCGCAGCGCAGCAGCATCGGACGCACTTGACCCGCATTCACATAAGTTAATTTGCCGCTCGCGATATTCAACATCCCGCAGAAAAGCGTCGAGTATTTATCCGCGGTCGAAAACGAATAAACCGCTTTGTTGAAGTCTTCCATCAGGTCCGCCAACGATTCCGGCGGACGCACCACCTGCGACCGCAGGGACGCCTGGATGCTCGCCATCAACACCGCCGCCGCGATTCCCTTGCCCGATACATCGCCCAAGGTAAAAAGAAATCCGCCATCGCGCATCGGCAGAAAATCGTAATAATCGCCGCCCACGAATTTCGCCGACCGGCAATATCCCGCGAAATCCAATCCCGGGATCGCCGGCACGTCCTGCGGCAACAGATGTTGCTGCACATCGCGCGCGATCTCCAACTCCTGCAGGAACAGCTTCGCCGCTTCGGCATCCTTGCGCAACCGCTGGCTCTCCAGCGTGGACGCCGAATAACTGCTGCACAATCCCAGCAAGTCCACATCGTCCTGCGTGAATCCGTCGGGCTTGTTCAATACCTGCAGCGCGCCCATCGGCTTGCCGTCCATACCATGCAGCGGAAGCGTCAGCACCGATTTCGTCACATAGCCGCTCGCCTTATCCACGGTTTTCAAAAATCGCGGATCGCTCGATGTATCGTTCACCAGGATGGTCTCGTTGCGCTCCACGCACGCGCCCACCAGGCCTTGGCCAATCGGAATGTGGATCTCCGGAACACCATGCGCGACTTTGGTCCACAGCCGGTTGTTTTTGCGATCCACCAGCCAGATGCTGCAGCGGTCCGCGCCCACCAGATCGCGCGCCATACCGGCGTTGAGCTCCAGAACCGCGTCCAGATCCGGCGCCGCGCCAATCTTGGCGGCGAAGTCAAAAATCACCCTTGAGATCCGGTCCTCTGCGATCATTGCTCGTCCTGCCGAATGAGAACTCATTGTCGCACTGGAATCCAGTCTACCGCCAATTGCATCCAACTCTACTGATGCCCAGCCCGGAACGCTATTTTGAAGATTATGTCCCCGGATCCGTGAGCGAATTCGGCTCCTATCTGATGACGGAAGCCGAAATTATCGACTTCGCCAAGCGCTTCGACCCGCAGGATTTTCACACCGACCCCGACCTCGCTAAGCAAACCCCTTTCGGCGGATTAATCGCCAGCGGCTGGCACACCGGCGCCGTCATGATGCGGATGTTCGCCGGCGAATTCCTCTCCAAAAGCTCCAGCCTGGGATCGCCCGGCATCGACGAACTGCGCTGGCCCCGTCCGGTTCGCCCCGGTGATGTGCTGCGGGTTCGCTGTACCGTGCTCGAAAGCCGCGTCTCCCGCTCCAAACCCGATCGCGGCATCGTCTGGACCCAGGCCGAAGTCTTGAACCAGAACAACGAAGTGGTAATGAGCATCAAAGCCATGACCCTGATCCGCTGCCGCCCGCCCGCTTGACTCTAGTACGCTAGCCTCATGTCCAATTTCGACCTGAGCGCCATCTGGGAACAACACACCGCGCACGAATTCTCCACGCGCGACACCGAAGCCACACTCGACACCATGGTTCCCGATGCCTATGTAAACCACATCCCCGTGATGACCGGCGGCTACGGCAAAGACGAACTCCGCCGCTTCTACTCCACCGACTTCATCCCGAAGATGCCCGCCGACACGAAGCTGACCCCAGTCTCACGCACCGTCGGAACAGATCAACTGGTCGACGAAATGGTTTTTTCTTTCACCCACACAGTAGAAATGCCCTGGATGCTCCCCGGCATCGCTCCCACCGGCAAACATGTCGAAATCCCACTCGTCGTAATCGTTCACTTCCGCGACGGCAAACTAGCCCACGAACACATCTATTGGGACCAAGCGTCGGTCCTAAAACAAATCGGACTCCTAACCGATCCCAAACTCCCGATCCACGGCGCGGAAACCGCCCAGAAAGTCTTGCGTTCATCCGTGTCCATCAGTGGCCAATAAAAATCCTCTTCGGGATCATCGCATGCACACCCTTGTTCCCATCCACCAACTCGGTGATCGAAAAATCCACCGCGACACTCGCCAGCATGTAAGCGTCGTCGCGGCTCATATGCTTTTCGTTCACCAAAAAGTCGATCGTTTCCCGAACGGCTAGCTTCGTAGCCTCACTCAAATCTTCGTGCAGTCCCATGCAGATGTAATGCGTCGGAGTCTCCGCGCGCGGCCACCGGATCTTCATATCCTTGCGAACCACAAACTGAAACGTCCCCGTGAGCTGCGTCTCCATCGCAGTGATATCCACCTCGCCGTTTCCCTGCCCCGCGTGACCGTCGCCCACCTCGAATAACGCACCTTTGGCATGCACCGGAATGAAGAGCGTCGTCCCCTCAACCAATTCCTTGTTATCCAAATTCCCCGCATGCACCCACGGCGGAGCGCTGTTGATCCGTCCGTTCGCCTCCGGCGGCGCTACGCCCATGCTCCCGAAAAACGGCCGCAGCGGGATTTCCACCGAATCACTAAAATGTCCCAGCATCCGCGTGCGATCCAGCGGAATGATCTTCGTCCGCGCATACGGAAAATCGTCCGGAAGAAATCCGGAACCCGGCCGAAAACTGTTGTAGGCGAACGGCGACGTCAGCTCGATCTTCAAAATCCGCAGTTCCAGCACATCGCCCGGCTCTGCGCCCTCCACAAAAATCGGACCCGTAAGCAGATGCCCGCCCGGCCCCTTGTCCGTCACCTCGCGATAAATCGCCCGCAGCGCCTCCGGAATCTGATCCGCCGGCGCACCCGCCGCAACCAGCCGTTCCGGATTCCCCGACACCGTCTCAATCCGCACCGTGTCGCCCGAGTGAATGGTCAGTACCGGTTTCGCCGACGCCGAGTAGTACCCCCAAGCGATCGTCTTCGGCGTCGCTTTTAATTCAAGCGTCTCCGCGTCACACCACAAAGTGGTGCTAATAAGGCAGAATAGAAGAAGTCTCTTCATTGGCTCTGCTGATGATATCAGCTTGACCCGATAGATAACTTCGGATAGGCTTACAAGTTTGATGGGGTTCAGAAGGGGGATTTCGCTTGGTCCTACTGCTCTTTGGGCCGCCAGGTAGCGGCAAAGGGACGCAGTCGCGACTGATCACAAACTGGTTGGGGATTCCGCCAATTTCCACGGGCGACATGCTGCGCTCTGAGATTCAAGCCGGCACGGAATTGGGTGAAGCTGTCCGCACAATCATGACCAGTGGGGGATTGGTAGGTGACGATCTTGTCAACCAGATGCTGGAGCATCGGGTCACGCAACCCGACTGTCTGAACGGCTTCCTGCTCGACGGATATCCGCGCACCGTCGACCAAGCCGTCTATCTCGATGGCCTGCTCGACCAACGCAAACTGCCGAAGCCGATCATCCTGCATTTGGACGTCCCGCTCGACGCACTGATGGGCCGCTTAACGTCCCGCCGCCAATGCCCCAAGTGCGGAACCATCTACAACCTGCTGCATCAGCCCCCCAAGAAAGCCGGATTCTGCGACGTCGAAGGCTGCGCGCTCATCATCCGCAAAGACGATCAAGAGGACGTCGTCCGCGAACGCCTCCGCACCTACGAAGCCCAAACCCGTCCCGTGCTAGCCCACTATCAGGACCGTAAACACTTCTACCAAATCCGCGGCGATCGTTCGCCGCAGTACATCTTCGAAGTGATTACGGGAATTCTTGAACCGTTGCTCGGGAAGGACGCCGTTACTCCTTGAGTCCCTCGAATTCTTCTTTCACAGCCTTTCTTCTTACTCTTTTCGCGGCCATACAAATCGCATACGGCAGCATCAGTGGGACCCCTTCTCTCGTGGATCTCAAGGACAAGGCAGATCTCATCGTGGTTGGTTCCGCCAGAGGCGGCACTCAAGCTGGGAATGTGGTCAACTTCGCCGTGCACGTGACTCGCGTGGTGAAAGGCGACCCAACAGCGGCCGGCGCCAATCTTCCGGTTTCCTGGAACCTGTCTTCGTATATGGCCGGGTCCATGGCAAACGCTTCCTTCACGGCGGCCGGCAATGGCCTGTGGTTTCTTCGAAACGCGGTCGGCGGGTGGCAGTTGCTTCCGGTCAGCAATGGCGATTTAGTGGATTTCAAGGACACATTTTTTCCGCAGCCCAGTGGGCCGATATTGAGTGTCTATGCCTATTCGCCTACAGCCTCTCTTGCCGAAGCAGTGGCTTCAGAGGTGTGCTTTGCCCTGGAGTCCATGGGAAATGCTCAGCGATTCTCCTGGTATTCAGTCAGCCTCGACCAGTTGAACTCGCCAATAACGCAGCGGCTTTACAACCGGCTTTCTGCCTCCGGCGATATGAGTCGGAAGATCCTGGGTTTGAGCGGACTGATCCGTGAGGGGAACATTCAGGCACTGGCTACGGCGGCGCAGTTGGCGCCGTCGCTCGGTAATTATCAGTTGGAGCTCGGGGTACTCTCAGACGCGATTCGTAATAACTTTCGCTCGACCGACCCGAGCGCCATCCAGAGCCTCGGAGCAATTACCACCGCATCTACAGATGTCGATCCTTATTTACGGCAAGGCGCGGCATTTGCACTACGGGCCATCCACACGCAGAACGCGCTCCCGTACCTGGCCGCGCTTCTCGATGACCCGGATGCCAATCTGCGAGCGGCCGGCATCGGCGGCCTCTCCTGCTTTGCCAATGGCTTGCCGATCCAAACGCCTGCAAACGTCGTAAACATGGCGTACCTGCAATATCCGGCGAGTGCTCCCTTTCAAACGGCGGATACCAAGGCGAACTTCGGCATGGGTGTTGAGATATCGAAAAACGAGGCCGCCTACTTGTCGTTCTGGAAGAACTGGTGGGCGCAGAACCGAACCGCTCTGGGATATTGATTGATTCTCAGAATTCCTCGAATTCTCTGGAATTACTTCCCCTCCGGCAAATCATACCCGCCCAACCTCCGTATCCAAATATTCCGATACCTCACCTTGCAATCGTGATTCTGAAGCACCAGCACATCCTCCGCCGGCTGCGGTGAGTAGTGCGCCACCTGCCGATACACCATCGGACCCAGCGATTCCTTCCGATTGTGCAGCAGCACCCCATTCATGAACACCGTGACATACGCAGGCTTCACCAACTTATCGCCCTCAAACTTCGGCGCCTCAAACACAATGTCGTAAACCTGCCACTCGCCGGGCTTCCTTCCCGGATTCACCAGCGGCGGCCATTGCCCATACAACGCGCCCGCCTGCCCATCCGCATACGTCGGATTGTTGTACGGATCCAGCACCTGCACCTCATACCGGTCCTGGAAAATAATCCCGCTGTTCCCGCGCGACTGGCTGCTGCCTACGATCTCCGCCGGCGCCGCCCACTCCACGTGCAACTGCACATCGCCAAATTTTTCTTTCGTCGCGATGTCGCCGGTGTGCGGCACCGCTTCCATGTACCCATCACCCAGCTTCCACTCCGGCGCGCCCGCCGATCCGCCGCGCGTGATGTTGCTGTGGTGGCCCGTCCAGGCCGACATGTCTTTTCCGTCAAAAAGCACGATCGCATCGGATGGCGCGCCACCCGGCACCGATGCCGGCGTGACCACTTTCGGATGCGGACGCCGATCGTCATGTACATGCCACGGCATCCCCGGCAGCATGGGAGTATCTTCAAACCCGAGATCGTGATTCGGCTTCGCCTGCGAAAAAGCCGTCGCGGCGATCAACATGGATAAAGCAGCAGCTCGCGTGAGAAACATAAATAGATTATGCCTCTCGCGCAGCTTCGTAGGGCGGACCCCCAGGTCCGCAGCCGACGCCCACGTCGGCTATTTTCAATCCACCCGCAACGCCGTCAACGGATCAATCCGCGATGCTCTCCGCGCCGGCCAATACCCAGCCAGCGCCGCAGTAGCAATCAGCAGCAAAGCCACGCCCAAGAAAGTAACCGGATCCGTCGCCCCCACTCCATACAGCAGCCCAGCCAACACGCGCGTCGCAATCACCGACACCACAACACCCGCCGCCATTCCAAAAAACACCATCCGCAACCCCTGCCCAATCACCATCCCGAAAACGCTCCCGCGCGACGCCCCCAACGCCACCCGCACTCCGATTTCGTACGTCCTCTGCGCGGCCGAAAACGAAACCACTCCGTAAACTCCAATCGCCGCCAGCACCAGAGCGGACCCCGCGAAACTCACGAACAACCACATGATCGATCGCGACCCCGACGTCGATTTCTCCACCACACCCTCCATCGTCCGCACTTCACCCACCGGCACATTCGGATTCAGCCCGGCCACCAATCCCCGAACCTCCATCGCCACTCGCCGCGTATCCGCCGACGTCCGAAACATCAAATTCATCGTCGCCGGAATCCCTTCGCTCAAATCCACCGCTTGCGGATACGGCATGTAGATCGTGCCTTTGATCCACTCCGGCGTGTGGCCAGCCAAATCGTACTGACGGACATCCGCCACCACGCCCACCACCGTCCGCCACTGCTGCTCCCAAACAGTCTTGATATGTTTGCCCACCGGATTTTCACCCGGCCAATACCGCCGCGCCGTGGCCGCGCTCACCAGCACCACGCCCGGCGCCTTCATTCCGTCCGCATCGCTGAAGAAGCGTCCCGCCAGCAGAGGAATCTTCATCATGCGGAAATAATCCGGCGTAACGGCGCCAGCCCAAGGCGTCGGCGCCATCGTTTCCGCCGCTTTCCTCGGATGATCTTCCAGATCCACTACCACCGCCGGAAGATCGGCGCTCAACGGAACCGCATTCACCGCGGCAACCTCGGATATTCCGCTAATCCCGCGCACGCGCCGCACCAGTTCGCCGTAAAGCGCTACGCACGCGCCCCGATCTTTGCAAAACGATTCGCTTGGCGAAATGCGAACCGTAAGAATCCGCTCCGGCTGAAATCCCGGATTCACCTGCGTCAACCGCCACAGGCTCTTGATCAGCAATCCCGCGCCAACAACCAGAACCACCGTCAACGCCACCTCGCCCGCCACCAGATAGCTGCGCAGCCGGACTCCCGCCGCGCCCCGCGATCGCTGCCCGCCCGTCTTGATTCTTCCCGTCAGATCCACGCGCGACGCACTCAGCGCCGGCACTAATCCCGAAACCAAACCGCTCGCTATCGCCAGCAGCGCCACGAATCCGAGCGACAGCCAATTGATTCCAGCCTCGTCCAAGCGCGGAGTTCCAGCCGGCAGCGCGGATTTCAACACCGTGAGAAAAGCGAAAGCCAGCGCCAATCCCAAGCCACCTCCTGCCAAAGCCAGCACCACACTCTCGGTCAGAAGCTGCCGGACAATTCGTCCACGCGAAGCGCCCAGCGATACCCGCAGCGCGATCTCTTTGCCCCGCGCCACCGAGCGCGACAACAAGAGGCTCGCCACATTCGCGCACGCAATCAACAAAACGAACCCAACCGCGCAAAGCAACAAAATCAGCTTCTCGCGGACATTGCGCACCATATCTTCCTGCAACGGCAAAACGGTGGAATCCGCGTTCCAACTCGGCGCCATCGTATAGGAGAACCGCGTGATGGCGCGCAGAATCAGCGGCCGCAGTTCATTGCGTGCCTGCAAAAGCGTCGCGCCCGGACGCAGCCGCGCAATCGCCGGCATGAATCCTTTGCCCCAAAAATCTTCCACGTCTCGCGAATCCATGCGCAGCGGAATCCACATCTGCGCTTCTGGCGAGGGAAATGCAAAACTGGCCGGCATCACACCCACCACCTCGCGGCTCACGCCGTCAATGGTAATCATGCGCCCAACCACCGTGGGATCGCCCGCGAATTTTTTCTCCCACAGCGCATGACTCAGAATCACCGTGCGGTCGGGCCCCGGAACATCTTCGCCCGGCCGAAAAGTCCGCCCCACGGCCGCATGCACGCCAAGAACCGAAAACAAATTCCCGGACACCGTGCTGCCTTCGATGCGCAGCGCCTCACCTTGCCCGGTGAGATTGAACTCCCTGCCCGGCAGGTAGCCCGCGATATCCATCGCGTGGCTCTCTTGCTGCAGCACCTGCAGCGCGCCTTTCGGATAGTATCCAGTCACCCGCACCAGCCGATCCGGCTCCGGATAAGGCAGCGGCTGCAGCAGAACACCGTTCACGATGCTGAACATCGCCGAGTTGCCGCCAATCCCGAGCGCGAGCGACAGCACCGCAACGGCGGTAAATCCCGGATTTCGCCCCAACGTCCGCAAGCCGTACCGCAAATCCTGCCACACATTTTCGATGAGCGTGCCCGCGCGCACTTCCCGCACCTGCTCCTTCACTTGCTCCACGCCACCCAGTTCAATCAGCGCCGCCCGCCGCGCCTCGGCTTGGCCCATCCCGGCATTGACTTTGTCCGCGGCAAGCAAATCCACATAACCACGGACTTCCAAATCCAACTCGCGCTGCACGCCCTCGCGCCGAAATAAATTCCGAAACAAACTGGAAAAACGCGAGAGCAATGACATATAGAGTCTCTATATGAGATTATCGCCTGCTCCCTATAGAATGTCAATAGGAACGCCTACCCCAGCTTCTTGCGCGCCAGCGGCCGTGCATAAGCATTCGGCGGATTATGCGCCTTCGACCCCATCGCTTTGCGATAGTATTCCCGCGCCTGCGCCTCTTCGCCCAGCTTCTCGTAGGTCTGCGCGATCATCGCAAGAATAAAAACGTCATTCTGATTCGCCTTCTGAAGCTCACCGAGCGCGGTTTTGTAATCGCCGCCATAAAACGCGACATACCCAACCAAATACGGAAAGAAGGGCGCCTGTTGCGGATTGCTTCCCTTATCCAAAATCGCCTTCGCCGCATCCACATGCTTGCGCGCTTCTCCTGGATTCCCCCGCCGCGCCGCAATCCGCGCCTGCGCATGCTCCCAGCGGAAATTCCAAAGATCCTTCTGCTTCTCTTCCGTCTCATTCATCCCGGCGTCATGGCCCTTCTGGTACCACACCAACGCCTGGTCCAAATCGCCCGCATCGATGCAAATGCGCGCCAACTCATCCGCCATCTCCCCAGCCTGGAAATAATTCTTCTGCTCCAAATAAGCCGAGTACAACGGACCCTCATACTTCTCCGCATTCCTACAATCCCCTTCAAACCCATAAGAGACTGCCAACGACCGCCGCGCCTGCACTTTCAACTCACCCGTTCCAGCCATTTCCAAAACCTTCAAAAAGTCCGCGCGCGCCTCCCCATACTTCCCCTCCAAATCCAAATCACGCCCCTCCCGCAGCAGCGCCGAAGGATCCTGAGCCACCGTCCGACTCACCATCAGGACAAAAACCACCCAAGCCAGCCGCCACATGCCGAAAATTATGTCACAGCCACGAATCCCTAATCCCCAATCCCCAGCCCCCACTCACATTCCCCCCACTTTTGCCGAAAAGAACGGTGGAGCAACCCATCGACCAAACTCTCCAACTCGACCCCACCGGACGCCTCAACAAACAAGACAAGCTCGACCTCTGCGTCCGCAAAATCTTCCACGGTGAAGGTGTGCCGCCCTTCTGCGATCACGCCCACGAAATCATGGTCCGCACGCTCGATCTCGACGGCGGAAATTCCAAGGAACTGGTCCGCATCATCCTGCAAGACATGGGATTGGCCGCGCAAGTTCTGCGCCTCGCCAACTCCGCCATGTACAACCACTCCGGCCGCCCCATTCTCAGCATCGCCCACGCCATCATGCTGCTCGGATGGCTACAGGTCCGAAACATGGTGAGCGCAGTCCGTTTTATCGAACATTTCGCTAACCGCTCGCCCGGACTCCGTGAAATGGTCCTACTGTCTGTCCTCACCGCCGCGCAAAGCCGCGACGTCGCGGCCGCCATCGGTTATCCACGGCCCGAAGAAGCCTACATCTGTGGACTCTTTCGCAACCTCGGCGAAGTGCTGATCGCCTGCCATTATCCCAACGAATATTCGCGCGTCATTTTGACCATGGCCGACGAAAAAATCCCCGAACGCGCCGCCTGCATGCGCATTCTCGATTTCTCCTGGGACGACGTCGGACTGCGCGTCGCAGGTACCTGGAATATGCCCGCTCTGGTGCAACTCAGCATGAAAGGCGCAAACGCTCCGGCGACTTCGCAGAGTGACCGCTGCCTCGCCTCCGTCATCCAGTACGGCCACAATCTCACGCGCGCGCTCTATCGCAAAGGCGCCGCGGTGGATACCGTCCATCTCGAAACGGTGCTCGACCCTGTCGGCCAACCAACCCTGGTGTCCCTGCGCGATCTCTGCCGCATCGTCGATACCGCGGTTGTGGAGACACAAGAAACATTCCTCGCGCTCCAAATCCCCACCGAGACTCTACGGCTCTCCAATCAAGCCGAGCGCGCGCGCAAGATTTTGGAATCCATGCCGGTCTTCGACGCGGCCAACCTCAACACGCTCGACTACGCCATTCAACGCGCCGCCGGAACGTTGAACCAGGCGGATCTCGAGCTCACGCCGTTTATCTCCGGCTTGCTCGACGCGGTGCGCAACTCCGGCTTCGATCGCGTCGTGTTCGGCTTGATGAACGAAAACCTTACCTTCATTCGTGGACGGCTGGCCAGCGCGGATACCATCGACAGCCTTCTAAAACAGTTCCAATTCTCCATGGATGGCGCCGACGGACCCATCCGCGCGGCGCTCCAGCGCAAAGAAGACATCTACGTCGACCGCGCACGCGATGACCGCTACGATGATTCAGCCCTGGTGAAAGCCCTCGATCCCGGCGGCTTCGCTCTGCTCCCCATCGTGATCGAAGGTAAAACCGCCGGCTGCCTCTACGCCGACCTCCAAAACCGCCAGCGCGGCCTCGACGCCGTTCGCCCCGCCTTCGGCCGCGTCCGCGACCTCATCGCTCAAGCCATCCGCAAACAAGCGTCCCAATCGGAAACCAGGAACTAGAAACCAAGCGAATCTCGCCGAAAAGACCCATTGAGGAAAGTTGTATCGGTTCCGCTCTTCAACCCGCGACCCCCAAATACCTCACCAAAGAGGAGAAGCTCGACCTCTGCGTCAAGCGAGTCTTCCACGGCGGCGGCGTTCCTCCCTTCCGCGCCCATGCCAACGAAATCATGATTCGCACCTTGGACGTCGAAGGATGCAATTCCAAAGACCTGATCCAAATCATCCTGCGCGATCTCGGCCTCACCGCCCAGGTTCTACGCGTCGCCAACTCCATCCTCTATAACCATTCGGACCGGCCCATCCTGAGCATCAACCACGCCACCACGCTGCTCGGATGGCTGCAGGTTCGCAATCTCGTCGGCGCCGTTCGCGAGATGGAACAGTTCGCGCAACGCGCTCCGGGCTTGCCCGAACTTCTGCTCGGATCGGTACTGACCGCCGTCCAGAGCCGTGACGTCGCCGCCGCCGTCGGATATCCGCGCCCCGAAGAAGCCTACATCTGCGGCCTGTTCCGCAATCTCGGCGAGATCCTCATTGGCTGCCACTTCCCCGACGAATACTCCTCAGTGCTGCTGCAAATGGAAAAGGAAAAGATCCCCGAACGTGCCGCCTGCTTCCGCGTTCTCGATTTTTGCTGGGAAGACCTCGGGATGCGCGTCGCTTCCGGTTGGAACATGCCGGCGCAAGTGAAGCTGAGTATGCAGACCACGCGAGTCGTGGGTTCCACACTCGACCGGTCGCTTGCCTCCATCGCCAACTTCGGCCACACCCTCACGCGCACGCTTTACCGCAAAGGCGCTTCGATCCATGCAGTGCAAGGCGAAATGGTGATCGATCCCTCCGGACGCCTCACCGCTCTGGCCGAGCGCGACCTCGGCCGCATCGTCAACTCGGCCGCCATCGAGACCAGCCAGGCATTCTCCGCCCTCAATCTCTCCACCGCATCCCTGCGCCTGTCAAAACAAGCCGAGCGCGCCCGCGCGATTCTG